>OLQA01000168.1_pt1 | contig 60593 bp, 66 predicted proteins | sample 1673151 | NCBI WGS metagenome assembly OLQA01 (sample SAMEA3136760, study PRJEB25190) | human gut metagenome | biome: human gut; feature: human-associated habitat; material: faeces | place: Austria | collected 2013
GTTGGTCAAATGATAACGCTTGCTCATTTGCTTCGGCTTGTTGGTCAAATGATAACGCTTGCTCATTTGCTTCGGCTTGTTGGTCAAATGATAACGCTTGCTCATTTGCTTCGGCTTGTTGGTCAAATGATAATGATTCAGCGGATGCTTTATCGATGACCTTTTGGCGCTGCGCTTCAAGATTTTCCACGCGTTTTTGCGCGCCCTTCTTGCCTTTTTCAGAGTTCATCTGGCGCGTTTTCTGGTAGCGTTCGTCGTTAATTTCCAGCATCGTCCGTATCATGCCCCAGGCCATATCTGTTACAGCGTCCAGCTCCGGCATCGGGCAGACGCCGCCAGTGGAAAAGATTGCCTGAAGCAGCAGCATTCCCTGCTCGGCGTTTAGCTTCGCGAACACGTCCGGAAAGAGCGTGTAGTAGAGGAGCACGCCCGGCGACGTTCCCTGCTCATTCATCGTCTTTCGGCAGCGGGAAGGCCTCTAAAAGCTCGCGCTGCGCTTCGTCAAGCTCGCTAGCGAAATCGAACTCACCGTCAAACATACCAAGCTCAGAAAAGGCCGCTCTGATAAAGAAGAGGAACGGCTCTTCCCAGCGCAAAAGCTTCGCGATCTCATCAAGCTCCTCGCGGGTGAGTTTTTCTCCCGCCAGCTTGCAAGCCGCCTGCACCGCAGCCAGCTCAGCCACCAGATTTGCGAGATAGCCAGCTTCAGTTGCATCCAAGCGGCCGCTCTCCAGCGCGATCATAAATGGCGATGGAATGCTGGTATTTCCCATCGCATCAACAAATTCCAATGTCTTTTTCATTGTTCATTCTCCTTTCATTACGTCAACAATTTTCCACAATGTACACACCAGAGATTCGCGCGCGGCTCATACCGCCCCAGCGGGCAATACTCCCGCGCAAAATCAACGTACTCCGGCGATTCGTACAAGAGCACCCAGGCCATCGGGCAGATCTCACCAGATAGGGCACAGAGCGTCACCATGCCATGCGTCTGCATCGGCTCCACCCCCTTCCCAGAGTTCATTCAGCACCAGCGTTTGATACGCCATCAGCCATTCATCCAGCGCCCAATGGTGCGCAGCCGCTTCTTTCGCAAGGGCTTCGTGGTCGTACTCGTCGTGGCACAGCGCCGCCGTCGCCACCAAGAGCCGCAGCTCCTCGCGGAAGCGCGCGCTCCCCGAGAAATCCTCCGGGAAGCGCACATGTTCTTTCAGCGTGCGCCAGTGCGCCATAAATTCATCCGGCGGCAGCGTGCGCAGAAGATACATCAGTCCGTACCCTCCGCGCCAGCTTCCGGCTCAGCCAGCGCCACTTCCTCAGCCGCCTCTTCGATAGAGAGCTGCTTGAAGGATTGGTTTTCAAAGTTCACCATCGCCAGCACCTGCTGATAATAGAAGCGCTGCGCCGCCTTCCAGACAGCCGCCGCCTGCTGCGTTTTCGCCATCCCAGCCTTGTCAAAGAGCGCATACAGCGCCTCCAATTCCGGGTTGATCGTGTCGCCGCAAAGCCGCCACGTGTTCGCCATCACCTGCTCCACCTCCTCGCCAAAAGCCCGCTGCAAAGCAGCCATGTTCCATTCGCCGCGCAGGCGGTACTCCGCCACCTCGCATGCCAGTAAAAATGGGTTGTTCATAAAAATCGTTCCTTTCAAAATCAGTGAGGAGTGCGGAGTTTTGAGCAGTGAGGAGTTAGGAGTGCGGAGTGAGGAGTTGATTTTTGTGGATTGCGAAGGCTTGTTGCTATGTTTTGAGAATTTTCTCAGTGACACCGTAGCACCGCCCCCTGCATCAACCAGCAGAAAAAACTCCTCATTCCTAACTCCGCACTCCTCACTGAATGAAACTCCTAACTCCTAACTACAAAATCATTCGAAGCTTCGATGCCCCCAGTATAGCCGCTCCTCGCCCGCCAGGCCATCCGCATTTGACCGCGACGCCCACCGCCAAAAATCCCACAAAATCCGCCCCCATAAAATCGCCCCTCCCCACATCAAACACCCCAACCCCGCGCCACCAAGCCAACCGCCCCCATCCGCATCGCGTGTCGATTTTTTCGCCAAAAAAGCAAAAATTTCTCAAAAAAAATTGCCCGCAGCCGCAAGCAGCCACAGGCAATTTTCAAGCAATTTTCAATTAGAACAGCGGCGTCGCCCCCTGCTCCCGAAGAAAAGCATTCACCGCATCCACCGGATCAGCATATTTGTACATCAGCACATAAGCATACCAGTGATCGTCCATATTTCCCGGGCGAAATCCATATCCCCCGCGCTCCAGCAGATAGCTGCTGACAAGAAACGGCAGCTGCGCCCCCACACACATCAGCACCATATTGTGCAAGCCCCCCTTCGTCTTCTGGTTGATAATGCGGCTGATCGTGTCCTCCGAAATGTGTATCGTCCGCGCCAGCTGCGCCTGCGACACCCCGCGCCAGTCCAGCGCAGCCTGGAATGCCTCCGTAAAACCGTTCGGCATCGTCGCAAAAAATGCCGCCTCCGACCGCACATCCGCATGCCTCTCCGCCGCGCTCATCGTCGCCTGCCCATCCCGTGATGGTTTTTTCTCGTTCGTCATAGTCAGAACCTCCGTTTATTTTCGTACCGCATAATAGCAGCCACCGCAGTTATAAAACGGAAGGTTCTGAACATTCAATAGCCGATTCAGGTAGGAGTTAGGAGTTTCATTCAGTGAGGAGTGCGGAGTTAGGAATGAGGAGTTACTGGTGCCGTGCACCAGTCCGCAGCTACGCTGTCGCTTAGAAGCTGCTTATAACGCAACAACGAACCGTTACGTTCTGCACAAAAATAACTCCTAACTCCTAACTCCTAACTCCTAACTAAGAATCAACTCCTCACTGTAATGAATCGTGTATATTTGTTCGCACCCAAGTGCAGCGAAAAAGCCGTCGACAGCCAGCCGAAGATCGCGTATAATAAAACCAAAAAGTTTTCGCCGAAAAGAGGGAGCAAGCGTGGCAGAGATTCACACCATCGGGCGCATCAACCGCGCCATCTATCGCCAGATCGCCGCAGACATCGTCACCGATCAAGTCATTATCACCGAGCGCCAGATCACCCACATCAAAGAACGCCACCCCGGCGATTTTGAGCGGCTGTATCCCCATCTCGCCGAGATCGTCGCCCAGCCCGATCACATCCTCCAGTCCCGCAAACCCAACACCGCCCTCATCCTCAAAGAAATTTCCACAGACAACCAGCAGCTCAAGCTCGTCCTTCGCCTCGCCACCCGTGCCGACCAGCATGGCTACAAAAATTCCATCATCACCTTCATGAAGATCGACCGCAAAGAATGGGACCGCCTCCTCAGAAACAAAACAATCCTTTACAGCCGCCGCCCCATTTGATACAATAAAAGTACAATAAGAGCACTTGAGGTGGAAAATTTCGTACAATCCACACGCCGCTGGTACTGACAGGGGATCTTCCCCGAGAGATGTAGGAGACCTGTACGCCTACCAGGTGCTCTTTTTCAGTCGAGAGGCCCCCACCGGGGCCTTTTGTTGTTTGTTGGGAATCCAGGAAAGGAGACCGATAACATGACCTGGGAAGAATATGTCAAATATCTGAAAGCAAACAGCAGCCCCGAAACCATAGCATGCATAGAAGAAGCGCAGCAGCGCGCCGCCGCCACCGCCTATGCAAATACAGAGAATCATCCCAGCAGCAAACACATCAAGATCGATACCACAAAACGTTCGCCCCGCACCCTGCACAGCAAAGCGAACGCCTGAACGCAGATAGAAAAGGCCCCCACCGGGGCCTTTTCTATTTCCCGGGAAAAACAGCCCACAAAAAAAATGGCCCCTCAGAGCCATTCTTTTTATATCATTTCCCGCAGATCGGAAACATATCCTGCAGAAGCAGCGCCGACCGCCTGCCAGCAATCGTTTCGATTCGGATCGTCGTCACAGCGTGACCGCTTTTTTTCTGCCGCGCAATGATCCGCTTGTATTTGTCCACCTTTGAGCTACATGGAATCATCCAAAAAAGTCCCGTCTTGCGATCCTGAATCGCATAGTAGTGTGGGCGCTTCGTCTCCGGATAATTTTTCATCAGGTAAGGATCCTGCACAAGATCAAAAAATTCATCCTTCACAAAATATACATGCCCCGGAATATATTCCACCAGTACCCACCTCCTAAAAAAATAAGCCCCCTGCTCAAAGGACAGAGGGCCAGAGAGACCTTATTGCCGGCGTGTTTATATTCCGCATCGCCGGTAACGGTGAAACTGTTTGCCGGCCTGTTTATATTCCGCATGACCGGTAACGGTGAAAGTTGGGGAGGCGTCTCAAACCTCCAAAAAAGCGCCAGCAATGCCAATCGCACGACGCCTTTCCGTCAAAATAATCGTACCATCTCAGCGCACAAAAATCAATAGCGTAGAAATAAAAACAGCAGGGAACAGCGCCCAGCGCCGCCACGAAATCTGTAGAACGTCCAAAAAAACCAAAACCATGCAAAACTGGTCGAAATAATGCAAAATTAACACGAAAAAATCCTTGACAGTATGGTATAATAAAGCGAATAAAAACAACCAAAGGAAAGGATGAAGACAAATGATACACAAAACAACGCGCAGCATCTTGAGCGTGCTCCTGGCAGTGCTGCTCCTCGTCACCAGCATCCCGCTCACCCCTGCGTTTGCTGATGGGGGGCAGTTTCCCCGCAATCAGAGAGTGGTGAGAGCGAAGGGCTGAAGCAAGTAGATGGCGTGTACCAGATTTACACCGCAGACGATCTAAAAGAATTTGCAGTCATCGTTAATGGCACAGACAGCATCCCTGCGGACAGCGATGCTGACGCCAGGCTGATGAACGATATCGACCTCAAAGACGTCTGCGGCGAAAATGTGGGAGAATCGGGACAATCCGTTTCCTGGGCCCCAATCGGCAGCGATAGCAGCCGATACAGCGGCACCTTTAACGGCGACGGGCACACCATCAGCGGCCTTTATATCAACAACAGCAGAGCCGATTATCAAGGCCTCTTCGGCTATGTCGGCACTGGCGGCACCGTGAAAGACCTCAGCGTCTCCGGCAGCGTCAGCGGCCACTTGTATGTCGGCGGCATTGCGGGGCAGAACGGTGGCAACGTCATAAACTGCACCTTTAGCGGCAGCGTCAGCGGCGTCAGTACTGTCGGCGGCGTTGTGGGGTGGAATAACGGCGGCACCGTCGAAAACTGCACCAACACCGGCAGCGTCACCGGCGCTAACGACTACGTCGGCGGCGTTGTAGGGTATAACGGCAGCAACAGCACCGTCGAAAACTGCTACAACACCGGCACCGTTAGCAGCAACAGCAACATCAGCGACGTCGGCGGCGTTGTGGGGTATAACCACGGTGGCCGCGTCGAAAACTGCTACAACACCGGCGAGGTCAGCGGCAAAATCAGTGTCGGCGGCGTTGTGGGGCTGAACGACAGTGGCATCGTCGAAAACTGCTACAACACCGGCAAGGTCATAGGCAGCTCGGTTGGCGGTGTCGTGGGACTGAACAACAGCACCGTCACAGGCTGCTATTTCCTGAAGACGGATGGCGTGCCAGCGAATGGCATCGGCAGCGGCAGCGGTGACACCACCTCCGTCACCACTCTCGACGCACTCTGCGATGCGCTCAAGGGCGACACCGACACCTGGACCATCAGCGACACCCTCAACCGCCCAGTGCTCAAGGATAATCACGAAGACGACGGCAGCGAAGACCACCCATATGAAATCTTCACCGCCACCCAGCTTGAAAACTTCCGCGACCTCGTCAACGGCGAGAACGGCAATCCTGCCGCCTGGGCCGTGCTGATGGAGAATATCGACCTCGAAGGCAGCGAAGCGAAGCCGTGGACCCCAATCGGCACCAGATTCAGCAACTCATACAGCGGCAACTTCGACGGCAATGGCAAGACCATCAGCGGCCTCTATATCGTCAGCAGTGACAATAATCAAGGCCTCTTTGGCTATCTCAGCGGCACCGGCACCGTGCAAAACCTCAGCGTCTCCGGCAGCGTCAGTGTCAGTCACGGCGAGGATGTCGGCGGCGTTGTGGGGTATAACCGCGGCAGCGTGGAAAACTGCTACAACACCGGCGAGGTCAGCGGCAACAGATATGTCGGCGGCGTTGTGGGGGATAACTACGGTGGCCGCGTCGAAAACTGCTACAACACCGGCACCGTCAGCGACCCCGATAGCGGCACCGGCAACCGGGTCGGCGGCGTTGTGGGGTGGAACATCAGCAGCGTTACAAACTGCTACAACACCGGCAGCGTCAGCGGCAATCAGGTTGGCGGTGTTGTGGGGTATAACAGCGGCAGCGTTACAAACTGCTATTTCCTGCAGACAGATGACGTGAACGCTGGTCTGTCGGGCTTTGGCGAAAACTACGGCAGTTGTACCGTCACTGAAAAAGACGCCGCCGCCTTCCACTCCGGTGAAGTCGCGCATCTGCTTGGCGAAGCCTGGGGACAGAGCGCTCTCGGTACAGACAATTCCTGGCCAACCCTCGTCGCCCTGGATAACAGCGCCAAGACCGTGTACAAAGTCACCGTTGATTACAACTACGACGGCGCACAAAATAAAACGACTTACACCAACGACCCAGCTAAACCAGCTGCGCCAGCCCGTGAAGGCTACACCTTTGACCACTGGGATAAGACGGAAGGAGAAGGAAACACCATCACCTACACCGCCCAGTGGACGCCGCACACCTACAGCATCACCGCTTCTCCATCCGCGCTCGATTTTGGCAGCATCACCGAAGGAGAGGAGCGCCCGGCAGCGCAGAACGTGACGATCACCAACACTGGTAACCAGACTGTGACGCTGAATCCGCCAGCGGCGGAGAATTTTGAGATCGGCACGCTCTCGGCAAAAGAGCTGAAGCCAGACGAAAGCGCCACCTTCACCATCCAACCAAAGGATAAGCTCCCGCGCGGCAGCTACAGCGAGCAGATCGCCATCAGCAATACGAACGACGAAGAGGTAATCATCACCGCCACCTTTACCGTCAAGGAACCGCCATACACCGGTAAATACAGCTACGAACTCACCACCAGCGTCGGTGACCACGGCAGTCTGACCGTCGACCGCTACGCCACCGAAGGCGACAAGGTGACCATCGACGTCACACCAGACCAGGCCTACAAGCTGGATGAACTCGTTGTTACTGCGAACGGCAAGGACGTCGAACTCACCGCAAACAGCGATGGCACCTACACCTTCACCATGCCAAGCGCCGACGTGAAGATCACCGCCACCTTCGCAGAAGACCCAGACTGGACCGAACCAGAAGAACCAACCACCGACGTCAGCGACCTCTTTATCGACGTCGCACCGGATGCGTGGTACAAAGACGCCGTCCAATACGCCTACGACAATGGCCTCATGACCGGCGTGAGCGCGACAGAATTCGCCCCAGAAGCGACGACAACGCGCGCGATGATCGTCAGCATCCTCGCTAGATTAGAAGGCGTAGAGAGCGCCCAAGCCGCAGGCTTCGCCGACGTCAACGACAACGACTGGTACGCCACCGCTGTGAACTGGGCAGCCAGCGTCGGTGTTGTGAATGGCTACGAGGACAACACCTTCAAACCAAACACAGCCATCACCCGCGAACAGCTCGCCGCCATCCTGATGAACTACGCGGCGTACAAGGGCGAAGACGTGAGCAACCGAGCCAGCCTCGCAACCTACACCGACCAGCCAAGCACCTGGGCAGAAGAAGCCATGAGCTGGGCAGTAGCGAAAGGCCTGATTTCCGGCGTGACAAACACCGAACTGCAGCCACAAGGAAACGCAACAAGAGCGCAGGTGGCTGCGATTCTCCAGCGCTATCTGGAAGCATAAAACTTGCACTTGTCACTGCGAATAAGCTGTGATATACTCTAAGTAAGATAAGTTTTCCCGCTGGCGGCAATGCGGAATATAAGTGAGCCGTGAGAACGTTTTCCCGCTGACGGTGATGCGGAATATAAGTGCACCGTGGTTAAGTCAGAGCCCTTTGTCGCAAGATGAAGGGCTTTTTCATCATTGGAAAAGGCGGAGGATGTTATGGAGCTGTTGAAAGGGAATCTGTATTTTATCACAGATGAATTTTTTGAGCGGGTGGGCGATCCGTATTTGAAGATCAACTATGAAACCTCAATGCGCCCACATTATTTTGCGGTGCGGGACAAAAAAACAGCCCTGTATCCTGCAGCACGCGCATTGAAAAATTTGAGCGCATTCTCGCAAAGAAACGTGCTCAAAACAAGCCGACGGATACCATTAAGATCGTGCGCATTCAAGGGCATCCAACTGCACTGCTTTTTCAGGATATGTTTCCGATCTCGCTGAAATATATAGAGAAGAGGTACTTCCGAGGTGGAGATCCTGTGTTTATTGACAGCGAGCGCTTGGTAAAAGAATTGGAACGAAACGCCTATCGTGTCATCGGGCTGATTCGTCGCGGCATAAAATTTACACCGACGCAGCCAGACGCGCTGCGCATTGAAAAGCTGATGCTGGCTGAGCTGGAAGAATGAGCGCTGCTCGCTGCGACGCGCAGCTAGTCCTGTAAAGGGCGACGCGCGCTCAAGTGGCTGCGACGCGAGCTCAAGTGGCTGCCATTTTGCAGCGCTTTCTCTCTGAGTGACGGAAGCTGGCAGTAAAACCAAACGTTGCTCCGAGCTAGTCCTGCGACGCGAAGCTAGTCCTGTAAAGGGCGACGCGCAGCTAGTCCTGTAAAGGGCGACGCGAAGCTAGTCCTTTAGGGGAAGGGCCATTTTGCAGCGCTTCCTTACAAAATAAGTGCAGAGACAAAAATAGAGCACTTTCTCCAAATCTCAGAGAAAGTGCTCTTATTTTACGAGCGCTTTTATGCCTTTATCGGCATGCGCGGCAGCTGCTGCACGATGCGGCGTCGGCGTTTTCGCCGAAGACGCGGGTGTTCAGCGCCTGGCCGGTTGGGGTCATAGCGAGGCCTCCTTCGGCGGTCTCGCGCAGGGAAGCGGGCATGGTGTCGCCGATGCGCTTCATGGCGAGGATGGTTTCATCGGCTGGAATGTGGCTGGTGATGCCGGCCAGCGCCAGCTCGGCAGCCATAAATGCGGTGGTGACGCCGCCAGCGTTGCGCTTGATGCAGGGGATCTCCACAAGCCCAGCGACAGGGTCGCAGACGAGGCCGAGGATGTTCTTGATGGCGATGGCGCAGGCCTCGCCGCTCATCTGCGGCGTGCCGCCGGCAAGCTCAACGATCGCCGCTGCAGCCATGGCGCTGGCGCTGCCGCACTCGGCCTGACAGCCGCCGCTGGCGCCGGCGAGGCTGGCGTTGTTCCCGATGACCATACCGACGGCCGAGGCGGTGAAGAGGGCCATGATGCAGTCGTATTCGTCGAGGCTGTATTCCTCCTGCATGGTGACGATGGCGGCTGGCAAAATGCCGCAGCTGCCTGCTGTCGGCGCGGCGACGATGCGCCCCATGGCGGCGTTGAGCTCGCTCACAGCCAGCGCTCGCCACATGGCCCCAGCCATGAAGCTGCCGGTGAGGGATTTTTTCTTTTCGTAGACGCTGTAAAGCTTCCAGGCGTCACCGCCGGTGAGGCCGGATGTGCTCTTGATATCAGGATCGGCGCCCTTCTGGATGCTCTCCTGCATGACGTGGTAGTTCTCGCGCATCTTGCGAAAGAGCACCTGGGGCTCGGTGTCCATCTGCTCGGCCTGGTCGCGCAGCACGATCTGGCTGATGCGCGCGCCCTGGGCGGTGGCCTGGTCGACAAGCTCGGCAATGCTGAGATATTTTAATGCTTCCATGGTGGTCCTTCCTTTCTCACGCGATCGGCTGGACCGCGATGCACTTGTAGATGATGTCGTGGGCTTCGATCTCGGCGCAGAGCGCAGGAATGTCGGAATGCTCCAGCGCGTCCATGGAGAGGGTCATGATGGCTTCGCCGCCGCGGGCCTTGCGCGAAAGATCGAAGTGGCAGATGTTGCCGGAGTAGTGGGTGAGGATGCGGGTGACCTCGGCGATGGCGCCTGGGGCGTCTTTGTGGATGACGATGAGGGTGAAATATTCGCCGGTCAGGGAGACGGGCATGCCGTCGATCTGCACAACCTCGATGCGTCCGCCGCCAACGCTGGCGCCGCGCAGGCTGGCTGTGCTGCCGTCGGCGGCTGTGAGATGGATCTCTGCTGTGTTGGGATGGCTGTCGGCAAATTCTGTCGGCGTGAAGGTGATCTCCACCCCTTCCTCGCGGGCAATGGACAGGGCGTCGCGCAGGCGTTCGTCGTCTGGCTTCATGCCGAGAATGCCGGCGACCAGGGCGCGGTCGGTGCCGTGGCCCTTGTAGGTTTTGGCGAAGGAGCCGTGGAGCAGGATCTCGGCCCTGACTGGCGCCTGACCAAGCAGCGTGCGCGCCATCAGGCCGATGCGCGCCGCGCCGGCTGTGTGGGAGCTGGACGGCCCGATCATGACGGGACCGAGGATGTCGAATACGTTCATAGGGCATGATCTCCTTTGTGTTTGAAAATTCTCTGTATTTAGGATATCATTTGCGCCCGGCTGTCGCAACGGTGGAGGTGTTGGTTTGTATAAGAATGATAAATAGTTCGTGCATACGCCGCCTGGAAAACCATCGCGCCGGCGAGAAAACGCTGTGCATTTTCGGCGCGTCTGTGCTATAATAAAAATATAGAAATTGCTCGCAAAAAATGATTGTTCAGTGACAAAGTTGGTGCCGCTCGTTTTTCACCAGGAGGTGGCAACGATGAGCAAACTGGAAAAGCTGCGCCGGATCTTCGACAGTGACGCAACCTATCAGAAGCGTGATCAGTCGGATCTCATGGGCAACGCGCCATGGATCGGCAATTACGACCGCACGGACATTCCCAAGGACATGCACGGCGGCGTCACCGAAGATGCGCAAAAAAACGAACCGTCGCAATAAGCGGCGGTTCGTTGTCGTTTAGCGGTTGGTCATGTGGTTGACGGTGATAAAGCTGGCGACAAAGGCGAAGCACTGGATGACCAGCGGCATCGGATCGTCGAACAAGCCGGCGACAGGCAGCGTGAGAATGCCGCGCTCGACAAAGAACAGCAGCAGAAACGGCCCGATCACCACCAGCCAGGAGAGCACCAGGATCGACGCCGGCACGGTGAGGCGGCTGCGCACGCAGAAATTGAGCATGATGCCGCTGATGATCCAGCCTGGCAGCGACGGCACAAGGCTGGCCTGCAGGCTGGTCGGCCAGTCGACGGTGTAGACGTTGAAGATGGTGTCGAAGAAGGAATACACAGCGCCGGAGAGGGCGAAGGCTGCGTAGCAGAAAAGGACGTAAACGGCGAAACGCAGAATGTTTTTCATGAGAGAAGCCTCCAAGGAACAGGATCAGGACGCACGCTGGCGCTTGCGGCGGGCGAGCGCGCGGTCTTTTTTGACGAGGATGTGGGCGGTGAGCCAGGAGCAGAGGAAGACGACGACGCTCCAGATGAGGATCGACAGCGCCTGATACGGCACCAGCGCATCCCAGCCAGGCTGGATGAAGAACTGATAAGCCGAGATCCAGAGCGCCGAGCTGACGTAGATGCGCAGCGTGCATTTCGAGAGATACTGCATGCGCGGGCCGTCCTCGTAGCTGCGGCAGAGATAGCGCGTCAGGTAGAAGAGGCCGACGGTCATGAAGAGCTCACTGTAGCTGTAAAGCGGCTGCACGGTGCTCGCCGAGGCGTAATCCGGCGTGCTGAGGAGCAGATAGAGCCGGATCGCAAAGCCAGCCAGCGCCGCCAGCGCCGAAAGGATCGCCAGCTTGCGCAAGAGCGGCACGCGGTGCAGACAGGCACCTGCGAGCATGAAAAAGAGCATCGTGCTCGGCCGCATGAGGATCACCTGCCCGGCGACGTCGTTGACCGCCTGTGGCAGATACGGCGACAGCGGATTGTAGATGTAGATGATGACAAAAAGCAAGAGCGTCGCATAGTTCAGCGTCTGCAGCCCCTTCAGGCGAACGAGCAGCGGCATCAGCAGGTAGACGCCCAACAGCATCTGCAGATACCAGAAATGGTACGGTCCGCGGATCCAGCTGGCAAGCATCTCCGCCGGCGACAGCAGCGCCCCGCCGCTGGCTGCGCGCATCGCCTGGTCGGCGAGCACATAGACCAGCGACCAGACTGCGTAGAGCTTTATAATGTAGGAAAACTTCTGCTTGAAGTTGAAGGCATAGCGCTCGCGCAAGAGCAGCGCCCCCGAGATCATCATGAACATCGGCAGCGCAAAGCGCACACAGAGATTGATCACATAGGGCAGCGCCCCCAGCGGGCTCAAAAGCGCCGCATCCATGCGCACATAGACAGCGGAAACATGCCAGAGCACGATCGCAAAGGTGGCGACGATCTTGAGGATGTCGATATAGGATAAGCGGGTGAGTGTTTTCATTGACATGCAATGTCCTCCTCTGATGCGGGTCAATAGATTAATAGTACCAGTTTCAGCGCCGACGGGCAACAGAGACTTGCAATTTTTCTGGGAAATCCCGCCGCAGAATTGTCACGAGCCAGTGACGCGCGCAGTGCAGATCGGCGCTTCTGCGCGCAGAAAAAGCAACAGATTGGCAACAATCCAGCGCGATCGTTACCATCTCGCCGGAGAATTGTCACGGCGCTGTAGAGATTCCCGCCGCAAAAAGCGGTATCATAGGTACCGTTGTTTCGCGCAACAATCTCACACACAGGAGGCATTCTCATGAATAGCAACTGCATTCAGACCCTGAAAAAAATGGCCGCCGCGCTTCTTCTGGCGCTGGTGCTCCTCACAAGCACACAGCTGCCTGCGCGCGCTGATGACATGGCGGCAGAAAATATCATCCTCACCGTCGGCGCAGGCGACATGCTCGTGGACGGTGCGACCGTCTCTGTCGCCGACGGCGTGCCTGTCTTGAACGGCGGGCGTGTCTATGTGCCGCTGCGCGCCGTTGCCGAAGGCTTTGGCGCAGAGGTGAACTACGACGCCGCCACTGGTGATGTGACCATCGAAGAGGGCGACACCGAAGTCATCATGAACACCCTGGCAAGCATCTACAGCGTCAACGGCAACCTCAAATGGATGGACATGGCGCCATATGTGAACGCCGACGGCCGCACCATGGTGCCAGTGCGCTTCGTTTCTGACGGGCTCGGCTACGCCGTCGACACCGGCAAGGACGAAAATGGTAACACCACAGTGACGATCAGCCGCGCAGCAGCGTGAGACCCTTATGTATTGAGAGACTTCCAGCCGGGAGTCTCCTTTTTTTGTTTCCGGCTTGTCCCTTGAATTTTACAGGCTTTCATATTATCATGGAGAAAATGATCGCACATTTTGATTCAGTGAAAAGGATGTGAATATATGAATCTGCGAAAAATCATTCCAACGGCGATCGGCGCGCTGGCGCTCTGTGTGCTCCTGCCAATGGCGCCACAGCCTGGCGAAGCCGCTACCGTGGCCAATGTTGAAACACCGAAAGTAGGAGATATTCAGCTTTGGGTGACACTTTCAGAGGGTGACGCTGGAGATCAGTACCGTATTTTATTAAATGGTGAAGAGGTTAATCATGGTGCTCTCGATGAAGATGTCACCACTCCGGATCGCATGTTCTTTTATATAGGATATGTTGTTAATGGACAGGGCGGCACACCGGTAAAAGCCGGCGATAAGCTTGAATTACAGATTGAGAACGAAGAGGGGGCTATGCAGTCCTACGAGGTCACCGTGGCCGGCGAGCAAACGCCGAACCGCCCAACCAGCATGAAGCTCGAATCGAGCACCGTGGCGCGTGGGGATGCCGTCTTTGCGACCCTCATTTTTGACGACGCCTATGTGCCTGATCCTGACGACCGCGTCCTCGTGCAGCCATACGACGAAGACGATAACGCCCTCGAAGGCTACATCGTCGATCTGCCGGATGTCTACGACGGCTCCGTGAAGGTCCAGCTCAAGGACAGCGACAAAGCCGACTACTACACCATCGCCTTCGTGCCTGGTGAAGGCGGCAGCTCCAGCCTCAGCGTGCGCGTCGATCTCACCGAAGGCAGCACCGATCCTGACACGCCGAGCGAACCAAGCGACGATCAGCAGGATCTCATCAACAACGCCGTCGCCATGACCTTCACCTATCCATCCAACACCGTTTCCCTCGGGGAATCTGTGTCGCCGACCATCCAGCTTGTCGATAAAAACGGCAAAGCCACGACCTACACCGGTCCGGCGATCTTCAGCTACAGCGGTGACGCCGTCGCCGCAGGAACCTTCGACAAGCACGGCCGTTTCACCGTCGGCTCTGAGCAGAGCTACATCGGCACCACCATCCAGGTCACAGCCATGGTCGGTTCGTTCTCTCAGACCGTTAAGCTCACCGTGCAGGCTGGCGACAAGAGCCTCATCCTGACGCCGGATTCCGGCAGCATGGGCAACGCCCGCGCCGTCACCTTCCAGCTCGCTGATGGCTCTGGCAACCGTCTGCGCCTGCTCTGGGAACCAACCATGGCGCGCGTCGTCATCCAGCCAAGCGATCCGACCAACACCGCCAAGATGTCTGGCACCGTCACCAATCTCAGCGCCCTGACCACCAACGGCTCCGGCACCATGCTGATCTCCAGCGATGGCATTGCCGAAGCGGATCTCTACATCATCTTCCAGGATGACACCGGTCGTTTCTACCAGACAGCGCTGACCCATTTCAGCTTCACCGAGAACACCGGCGAAGGCGATCTCAGCATGCAGCTGTACATCGGCTCTAGCAGCTACACCGTCAATGGCATCAGCTACATCACCGACACCCAGCCAGTTGTCAGAAGCGGCCGCGCCTACATTCCATACCGCCTGCTGGCAGAAGCCCTTGGTGGCGCAGTGAATTATGACAACACCACCCAGACCATCACCACCGTTTACGGCGGCACGAGCATCATCATGAACATCGGCTCGACCAGCTACACCGTCAACGGCACCCCACAGACCATGGACGCCGCGCCGTACATCAACAGCGACAACCGCACCATGGTGCCGCTGCGCTTCCTCGGCGAAGCCCTCGGCTGTAAGGTGACACCACAATACGCCGCCGACGGCACCACCTCCGGCGTGCTCGTGGAACGCTGAGCAGAAAGCGTGTAAGCGCGCTTCCTCGCCAGAATCTCCTTGCAATCCTGCGCTTGCCACAGTATAATAAAAGCAAGACAGAAGCGCTTTCCACGTCTGCTGTCAAAGGTTGAAATATCGTCTACGTGACGAAGAGGACACCAGTCGCACCTGGTGTCTTTTTATTACCGTGTTTAGCGACTGAACGGTGAAGTCGGGGTTGGGTTACTTTTCCTCATATTGCATCAGCCGCAACGCCGCCACCTTCGGGTGGCTTTTTTCGTGCGCAGCGCCGGCTTATTTTGCTGCTTGCATTGGTCCCGCGTTTTCGGTACAATGGATAAAATGAGAATCCTGTACAAAGAGGAGGCAGCAGATTGTTTAGTTTAAGAACCCTGATCATCTTCGTCATCTATGCTGCTGTACTATATTTTGGCCGCCGCATCGAGCTTTCGCTTTCGCGCCGCAACAGCCCGCGTCCCGGGCTGATCCTGCCGGTCGTGGCTGTGATCGTTGCCGCGGTGCTGAGCTTTCGCAATTTCTGGATCGCCTGGGACGTGCAGTTCAGCCTCTTCGCCTTTCTGGCGGCGGTGGCGCTGTTTGCGTTCTACGCCGTGCCGGCGATCTATTTCATCCTGCTTTACACAGAAGGGCGCAAGGAGGTGCGCGCGCGCAAGGTAGCGCGTTCTGTGCGTGTGCGTCAGACAAAGACACAGCAGCGCGTGCAGTCGAATCTGCAGCAGCGCTACGAGTCTCCGCTGCAAAAACAGGAGCCGATCGTCTACATGCCAAACCGGCGCACCAGCTCCACCCCCCACGGCACACGCCGTCCGCAGACGGCGAACACCAGCCGTTCCTCGCGCAGCCGCGCCCAGTCGAGCCGCAGCAAGCGCCGGCACTGATCCTTCTGCGCCGTCGTTTTTCGCGTCGGCAGGCGTTGCCCGCCAGCATCCGCTGATGGTATAATAGAAGCACGGACGTTTTCTGTCCGTGCTTTTTTCTGTGACAGCAGCACCATTTATCATAGACAACATCCCCCACCGAAAGGAGTTTTTCTCAATGGAACCCAACCAGATCCTCTCCGGCTTCCGCCTCGTGGAAGAGCGCCCAGTGCCGGAAACAGACAGCCTCGGTCGCCTCTTCATCCACGAAAAAAGCGGCGCCCGCCTTTTGCAGCTGGAAAACCGCGATCCCAACAAGGTCTTCGGCATCGGCTTCCGCACGCCATCGGAGGACAGCACCGGCGTCGCCCACATCCTCGAGCACAGCGTGCTCAACGGCTCGCGCAAATACCGCACCAAGGAGCCTTTCATGGATCTCCTGCGCTCAAGCCTGTCCACCTTCCTCAACGCCATGACCTTCTCCGATAAGACCATCTATCCCGTGGCCAGCCAGAACGACAAGGATTTCGACCACCTCATGGACGTCTACCTCGACGCCGTTTTTCATCCGGCGATCTACGACTGCAAGGAGATCTTCCTGCAGGAGGGCTGGCATTTCCACATCGAAAAACCAGAGGACCCGCTGACCTACCGCGGCGTCGTCTACAATGAAATGCGCGGCGCCCTCTCCAGCGCCGATGCCCAGGTGGCCGACGCCATCCTCGCCAGCCTCTATCCCCAGACCATCTACGGCAAGGAGAGCGGCGGCGATCCTTACGAGATCCCGAGCCTTTCTTATGAAGCCTTTCTCGATTTCCACCGCCGGCTCTACCATCCGTCCAACAGCTATATCTTCATCTACGGCGACGGCGACATCGCTCATTTCCTCGAACACATCGACAGCGAATATCTGAGCCACTACGACCGCGCCGAGGTGGATTCGTCCATCGACTGGCAGCCAGCCTTCGCCAAAACCAAGAAGCTTGAGACCTTCTATTCCGTCGCGCCGGATGCCGAAACCGACGGCAAGGACATCCTCGCCTACGCCGTGTCCATGGGCACGCGCAAGCAGCCGGCAGACATCTTCGTCGAAGAGGTGCTCGCTGAGGTGCTCGTCGAATCCCAGGCCGGCCCTGTGAAAAATGCGCTCCTCGCCGCCGGCATCGGTGAGGACATCTCCGCCTTCTCCAACGACGGCCTGCAGATCCCCTTCGGCATCGTCGCCAAGGAGACCGACGCCGCCAAGCGCGACGACTTCGTGCGTATCATCGACGACACCCTCGCCGATCTCGTCAAAAACGGCATCGACAAGGATCTTCTCACCGCCGCTGTGAACAAGATGGAATACGCCCTGCGCGAAGCAGAAGGCTACACCACCCGTGGCATCATCTACTACATCAACGCCTTCGAGACCTGGCTCTACGACGGCGATCCGTTCGACGCCCTCTGCTACAACGAGACCCTGCGTGTGCTGCGCGAAGGCATCGCCAGCGATTATTACGAGCGCTACATCCAGTCGCGCATCCTCGACAATCCCCACAAGGTCGTTCTGACAGCGCGGCCAATGCCTGGCTTCAACGAAGGCCGCGACGCCGCCGTCGCCGATGAGCTCGCCGCTTACAAGGCCAGCCTCAGCGAGGAGCAGGTGAGCGCCCTCGTCGCTGAAACGCAGAAGCTTCTCGCCCGCCAGAACAGCGAGGACACCCCAGAGGAAAAAGCGACCATTCCGCATCTCGAGCGCAGCGACGTCACCGGCAGCTTCCCACAGATCCCTTGCCAGGAAGAGGCGCTCAGCGGCGTCACCGTGCTGCATCATCCGCTTTTCACCGCCGGCATCGACTACACCGACATGCTGCTCTCCCTCGATCACATCGACGTTGACGAGCTGCCGTATCTGAGCCTGCTCACCAGCCTCATCGGTGCCGTCGACACGGAAAACTACAGCTACAGCGCCCTCTCCACCGCTGAATATCTCACCAGCGGCGGCATCCGCATCACCAGCCGTGCCATCCAGGATTACCACGATCCCGAAAAATTCTCCCACAAGCTCCTGATCTCCTCCAAGACGCTGAGCCCAGAGAACGTGCGCGGCTTCCTCGACCTCGCCTGGGAGCAGCTCACAAAGAGCGATTTCAGCGACAAAAAACGCTTCCGCGAAGTCGTGCAGATGCTCAAAAATCAGATCCAGCAGGGTATTTTCCAGCAGGGGCACACCGTCGTCGCCGGCCGCGTCACCGCTTACCACAGTGCTTACAGCCGTTTCAACGAATACCTGAACGGCCTCGATTTCCTCTTCTTCCTGCAGGAGCTCGACAACCATTTCGACGAACGCTTTGCAGCGACCCTCGCCAAGGTGCAGGAGCTCTACAGCCGCCTCCTGACCCGTCGTGGCATGCTCGTTTCTGTGACTGGCTCCGACGAAAGCTACGCCGCCATCCGTCCGCTTCTCGCCGATTGGCTGGCGCAGATCCCAGACGTGGCGTATCCACACGCCGACTGGCACGTGCCTGTTGAGGTGCTCAACGAAGGCATCCAGTCCTCGGCCAATGTGCAGTACGTCGCCAAAGGTGCAGACCTGCGCGCCCTCGGCGTCGGCTACAGCGGCGTGCTCGAGGTGCTCTCCAATCTCCTCACCAACGACTACCTCTACAACAACATCCGCGCCAAAGGCGGCGCTTACGGCCAGGGCATCCGCTTCAGCCGCAACGGCAGCGTCAGCTGCTATTCTTACCGCGATCCAAATCTCGAGAACACCATCGCCATCTACGACCAGATGGCCGACTGGCTCGAAAACCTCGAGATGAGCGACGCCGATCTCACCGACGTCATCATCGGCGTCATGAACCGCTTCAATCCAGTGATGACCGCGCGCGCCCAGGGCAACTGGTCCCTCACCAGCCATGTCAACGGCGCCCGCCGTGAGGACATCGTCAAGGCGCAGGAGGAAGCGCTGGCCACCAGCGTGGACGATCTGCGTGCCTACGCGCCAGCGCTGCGCCAGGCCATGGCAGAAAACCATCTCTGCGTGCTCGGCGCTTCGAGCCGCGTGAAGCAGGCGAGCGCCCTCTTCGATCATCTGATCAAGCTCGAAAACTGAGCGCGGCGACCAGCCGCCTCCGTCCATCGGACGCTGACTGAATCTACAGCCAGTGTCCGATTTTTTTGTGAAGATGACAACGCTTCTCGTCGCTTCTCAGGCGAAGTCGAGGTTGTAGCGCAGAATCGCTTGTGCTACAATAAAGTTGATTTGCATTTTGTCAAAAATCTCTAAAGGAGCGTGAACTCCGTGTCAAAAGAACAACAGCAAGGCGGCACTCCGTCCTTTGACGATATCCCGCCTTACGAACGCATCATGAGAGAACGCGCCGCAGCTGCCGCCAAGGAAAAAGAAGCAGCAGCGCAGGCCGCTGCTCAGGATGCCAAATCCGATCAGGAACCGGGCGGTCAGTGGGCGACACGGCCGATGGCCGCTCAGACAGCGACAGCCGCCAAGCGTCTGCAGCGCAAAGACGACGACCATCCGGCCACCCTCGCAGAAGCTGCCGCCAAGCGCGCCGAAGCGCGTCAGAAAGCAGCCCAGGCCGCCAAGGCCCGTCAGGCAGCCATGCAGGCTGAGCGCGAAGCCCAGCTCGCAGAAGAAGCTGCCCGCAAGGCCGAAGCCGCCAGCGCCCCACAGGCGCAGGCCGTCGCAAGCGAAGCCCAGGACGTGCGCGCAGACAAGGCCGCTGAAGAAGCAGCCGCTGCCAAAACCGCCGAAGCCGCAGAGCCAGCAGCAAAGACCAAGCGCCCGGCTCCAGTTGCCGCAAGCAAAAAAGAAAAGAAGAGCAGAGCCCGCCGCGAGGAGCCAGCAAAACGCGGCAGACACCATCGCCGCCGTTTCCCATGGGTGGCAGTGATCATGCTCGTCTGCATCGCCGTCGTTGTGCTCGCCGTGACTCAGATCGGCCGCAACTGGCTCGTTCCTGCCAACGCCAACGACACCCAGATCGTTGAAGTGGAGATCCCGGAAGGAACCCCAGTCAGCACCATGGGCGATATACTCGAAGAACAGGGCCTGATCCGTTCCTCCAGCGCTTTCAGCCTGCTCGTCCGTGTTCAGGGCGCAGCAGCCAACCTCCAGGCCGGTGTGCATGATCTCTCCCCATCGATGACGATGCCGGAGATCGTCGCCGCACTGCAGGAAGGCGCTGAAGAAGCCGGCATGCTCAAGGTCACCGTCAACGAAGGGCTGACCGTCGATCAGATCGCAGAAGTCGTCGCCGACAGCACCAGCTACAGCGCCGAAGATTTCCTCAACCTCATGAGCAATCAGGAATTCCTCGCGCAGCTCGTGCAGCAGTATCCGATCCTCACCGATTCCTACAACAATCCAAACGTGCGCTACGTGCTCGAAGGCTATCTCTTCCCGGCAACCTACGACGTTGCCCAGGGAGAGACCCTGGAATCTCTCGTCACCCAGATGGTCGACAAGACCAACGAGGTTCTGAGCAAGTACCAGGCCGATATCGACGCCTCCAGCTACAGCCTGCAGGATATCATGAGCATCGCCTCCCTCGTTGAAAAGGAAGGCCAGACCACCGAAGACCGCAAGCTCATTGCCGGCGTCTTCTACAACCGTCTCGAACAGGGCATGCCGATCCAATCGGATATCAGCGTGCTCTATGCACTCGGCACCCACAAGGAAATGGTCACCTACGATGATCTCGAGGTTGACTCGCCGTACAATCTCTACACCAATGCCGGCCTCCCACCAGGACCGATGAACTCCCCAAGCGAGGATGCCATCGCTGCTGCGCTGGAGCCGACCGACAACGACTACCTCTATTTCTATGCCAACCTCAAGACCGGTGAAGTGTTCTACACCGACGACTACGAGCAGCATCAGGCATGGGCACAGGAGTATGAAGAGACTGGCGACATCCAGGGCTGAGCGCGTCATTGCATGAAGTCGTAAATAAAGAGGGGATATTGTGAGTAAAGAATCTTCGCGAAAATCCTATTATCCTGCACTTGACAGTCTGCGTGTGCTCGCGATGCTGGCGATACTGGTTTACCATTACGCACCGCATCGCATGGCCGGCGGCTTCATCGGCGTGGACCTGTTCCTCGTCATCTCAGGATTTTTGACCGCGCGCAGCCTCATGAAATGGGAGACGAAGGGCTTCGGGCGCACCTATGTGTCCTACCTCGTCAAGCGCGTCATCCGTCTCGGCGTGCCAATGGTGCTGGTTTTTCTGGCATCTGTTTCCATCATCAACATCTTTTTTCCAGACCTGCTCTATAACATCCGCGGCGCCCTGCTCTCAAGCGCCTGCTATGTGAACAACTGGTGGCAGATCAGTCTGGGCTATTCCTACTTTGAACAATACGTGCATCCGTCGGCCTTCACCCATCTCTGGTATGTGGCCGTGCTGATGCAGCTCTGTGTCGTCTGGCCGATCCTCTTCACCGTCATGAAACGCCTCAAAAAAGGGCTGTTCGCCATCGCCGCCGTGCAGCTCGTGCTGGCAGTCATCAGCGCTGTGCTCATGGCCGTGATCTTCGGTGGAGACAGCGATCCGTCCCGTGTTTACTACGGCACCGACACCCGCCTCTATGCGTTCGCCCTCGGCGGCGCCCTGGGCACCATCTGGCGGCCGGCAAAAATGGCCGAGCTCCACGGGCGCAAGATCGGGCTCATCGCAGACCTCGTCGGCATCGTTGGCCTCGTGGCCTTTGTCGTGCTGGCGTTGCGCCTGCAGGATCAGGCCGCGATCACCTATCGCGGCGGACTCTTCCTGTCGGCGGTGGTCAGCACCGTCGTCGTTGCCGCGCTGACGATTCCAGGTAGCGTCGTCGCCAGACTCCTCAGCCTGCGCGCGCTGACCTTCCTCGGCAAGTGCACCTTCAGCACCTACCTCTGGTACTATCCCGTGCTGACCATGGGCAACAGCGTGTCCTTCTTAGCCAGCCATAAATGGATCCAGTGGATCATCCTCTTCGTGCTCTCGATCCTCACCTATGTGTTCATCGAGCAAGCCTTCGTGAGCAAGCTCCTCAAAGGGCAGCTGCCAGCCAAGCAACGCGTCATCGAATTTCTTACGTCTGTGGCCACGAGCAAGCGCCATTTCGTCGCCCTCGTGCTGATCGTAGCGCTCTGCTTCTCCAGCGGCGTCGGCTTTGCGCGTGCGCAGAGCGGCGAAAACGAAACCGTCGCCGAAATGCAGGCGCAGATCGCCGCCAACGAAGCGCTCATCGCCAAGCAGCAGGCCCTCGACGAGCGTGAAAAAATGGCCAACGTCCAGGATATTCCGTATCTCGATCGTTCCGTCATGCTCTTCAGCCGCGAGCTCAAGGTCACCTTCGTCGGTGACTCCATCCTGCTCGGCGCCGCTGCACCACTCACAGAGGTATTCCCGCAGTCCGTCATCGACGGCAAAGTCGGCCGCCAACTCAGCCAGAGCGCTGACGTCGTGCAGAGCCTGCTCGACAGCGGCAGCATGAACGACGTCGTCGTCATCGTGCTCGGCTCCAACGGACCGTTCACCGAAGACCAGCTCGACAGCCTCATGCAGATGCTCGGCGACCGCGAAGTCTTCCTCATGAACACCCACGTTCCGCGCGAATGGCAGGACAACGTCAACGCTATGCTGCAGAGCTACGCCGATAAGAGCAAGAAGGACAACTTCCACCTCATCGACTGGAAGAGCTTCATCGACCAGCATCCGGAATGGCTCTATGAGGACGACACCCATCCAACGCCGGAAGGCGCTGAACAGTTCGCCAAGCTCATCGCCGACACCCTCTACGACACCCTCGCCAGTGACGAGCGCAAAGAAAAAGACAAGCTCGCTGACGAAGCCGCCGCAGAAGAAGCGGCAACCGCTGCTGCTGATACACAGAGCGATGCCGTTCAGGATGGAACAGTTCAAGATGGAACAGCTGATAAAACAGCCGGCGAAACTAATACAGACACTGTAACAGAATAACAGCCACAGGACCGCGAAGAATAAGCGGTCCTGTTTTTTGCATTAAAAATTGTCATCACAATAAGAAAATTTATCGCCGCAGACGATTGCATCTGAAAACAGTCAGGCGTATAATATAATAAATCACAGCACAGGAGGCTGTGTAATATAACAATCATCAAGGAAGTGTCTATTTACAATGAGCAAGAGTTACAGTGTGTCGCTGCCTCAATACACCATCGGGGCAGATTGTTATGAAAAGATCCCATATTTCGCACGCTATTATGGAAACAAAGTCGTCGTCATCGGCGGGGAGACCGCCATGGCAAAATCAAAGGATGCCCTCCTCGACGGCATCAAGGATTCTGACATTGAGATCCTCGACTTTATCTGGTACGGTGGCAACTCCACCTACGAAAATGGCGACGCCCTGATCGCCAACCCAACCGTGCAGCGCGCAGATATCCTCTTCGGTGTTGGCGGCGGCCGCGCTTGCGACACCGTGAAATATGTCGCCGATAAATTGGACAAACCTCTTTTCCTCTTCCCAACCGTCGGCAGCAACTGCGCTTCTGTCACCGCTGTCGGTGTTATGTACAACCCAGACGGCACCTTCCGCGATTATTATTATCCAAAAATCGCTGAGCACACCTTCATCAACACCCAGGTCATCGCTGAATCTCCAGCTGAAATGCTCTGGGCAGGCATCGGCGATGCCCTCTCCAAAGAATGTGAAGCCGATCTTTCCAGCCGCGGCGCAGACCTCAGCCATACCCCAATGATGGGCGTTACCCTGTCCAAAGTCTGCACCGATCCTCTGCTCACCTATGGCAAGGAAGCCCTCGCAAGCTGTGAGGACAACCAGGACAGCGAAGCCTTGCGCCAGGTCGTTCTCGATATCATCGTTTCCACCGGGATCGTTTCCAACATGGTCACCAACATGCCGGAATACTACTACAATTCCTCCCTGGCACATTGCGTCTACTACGGCGTCAACGCGCTTCCTGCTGGTGAAAAACATCGTCACGGCGAAGTTGTTTCTCTCGGCGTGCTCTGCCTCCTGACCTACGACAAACAGTTCCAGATGCGCGACCGCGTCATGCAGTTCAACTACGACCTCGGCCTGCCAATCTGCTTCGAAGACATCGACGTCACCCCAGAAGACTTCCAGATCATCTCTGACAAAGCCGTTGGCGCAGAAGAATGGAAGTTCCGCTCCAAAGACATCACTCAGGAAAAATTCCTGCAGTGCCTCAAGGATCAGGATGCTGCCGGCCGTGCTTTCAAGGAAAAAATGGCCGCCCGCGAAAAAGAAGAAGCCAACGCCTAAATCCGCAGACGCACCGCGCTATTGACAGCCGCGCGTCCATCGCGTACACTAAATATAACAACCTATTATTTGAAAATCTTCAGGGCGGGGTGAGCAAATCAGGTAGGAAGTAGGAGGTAGAAGGTAGGAGGTTACGCTCGTGATGGGCGTGACTGGCGTTTCTGCTGCGGCGATCGCAGCGCATGAAGACGTTGGTCAGATTTGGCAGTAGCCAGAACCTCCTACCTGCCAGCGAGCAACGCGAGTCCGTCCGCGACGCGAGATCACGATGCTTTCAATTCGCAGAAGCTGTACTCAAAGAAACGAAGCATTTCAATGAACGAGAACGCTTCTCCGAGCTAGTCCTGCGACGCGAAGCTAGTCCTTTAGGGGAAGGGCGAAGCGGCTACCTCCTCCCTGAACAGCAATTCCCCACCGGCGGTAAAGTCCGCGAGCGCGCTGCGCATGAACCGGTGAGATTCCGGTACCGACAGTATAGTCTGGATGGAAGAAGATAAATTTGACATTATTTTCTGTCCCTGGGATTTTGATCGCCGGGGACATTTTTTTCGCCGGCGACGGAAAGGAGAATCGTTATGAGTCGTAGAAACAATGTCAAAACCGTCGCCTTTGTCGGTGTGCTGGGGGCGCTCAGCTGCGTGCTGATGCTGCTGCGCTTTCCGCTGCCGTTCGTGCCAGGCTTTTATGAATTTGATATCGCCGAGCTGCCAGCGCTCTTCGCCGGATTTTTCCTCGGGCCAGTCGCTGGCTGTGCCGTCGTTTTCGTGAAGATCGTCCTCAAGCTCATTTTCCAGGGCTCCGCCACCTTCGGCATCGGCGATCTCTCAAACCTCATCGGCAGCATGGTCTTCATCCTCACCGCCTCGCTGATCTATCGCCGCATGCACACGAAAAAAGGCGCCAAGATCGCCCTCGTCGTGTCCACCCTCGTCGTCAGCGTCGTCTACGTCTTCCTCAATGCTTACATCATGCTGCCAATGTACGCCAGCGTCTACGGCCTGCCGATCGAGACCATCGTCGACATGGGGCATGCCGTCAATCCATGGGTCAACGACACCGTCACCCTGATGCTCTTCGCCGTTTTCCCATTCAACCTCGTTAAGCACGGTGCCACCGCCCTGCTCACCTATCTGCTCTACAAGCGCGTCGGCAACGCCCTGCGCAGCATGATGGGACTCACGCCAGACGCCACCGTGAAAAGCTGAACAAAAAAACAGGATCGCTCATTGAACGATCCTGTTTTTCTCTTTATATGCCTTCGTTGTAGATCGCCGTCGCCGTTTCCTCGTCGAGATAGCCTGCGTCGACCATGCGCGCCAGCACCTGCTCCTGACGCTGGCGCGAAAGATCGTAGTTCACCGTCGGCGAATAAACGCTCGGCGCATTCGGCACACCAGCCAACAGCGTCGCCTGGCCGTTCGTCATCCCCGCCGGCGCCACGCCGAAATAGCCCCAGCTCGCGTCACCAATGCAGTAATAACCGTCGCCGTAGTAGATGCTGTTGATGTAGAGCTCGAGGATCTGGTCCTTCGAGAACGTGCGCTCAAGCTGCACCGACGTGATCAGCTCCGCGATCTTGCGCGAGAGCGAGCGCGTCTGCTCGTAGTAGAGCGTGCGCGCCAGCTGCTGGCTGATCGTGCTGCCGCCCTCCTGCAATTCGCCAGAGAGGGCGTTGCGCACCAGCGCGCGGCCAGTGCCGATGACATCGAAGCCGTGGTGGTCGTAAAAACGGTGATCCTCCGTCGCCACCACCGCGTTCAGAAAGATCTGCGGCACCTGATCGAGCGTCGTGTAGCCCGGCTTCTGCTGCACCTCCAGCGCAGCCTGTTCAAGCGGCCGGTTTGCCGTCGCTTCGTGATACACAGCGTAGCCGCTGACACCGCAGATCGTCAGCGCCGCCACACAGACGAGCAGCACCAGCGCCATCACCAGCTTCAGCAGCTTGCGAATGAGTGTTGCTAAAAAATGGAGCATAGGAACCTCCTTGGATTTTTTGTGCGTATTTGTTTCTATTATATCGTAAATCAGTGACAGGTTGTCGGGAAATCGCGCATATTTAATGAAGAAAAAATGAATTTTTACCAACAATGCGGAAGTTCTCCTAGGGATTGCGGAGGTTCTATGCTATAATAGGGAAGATAAGGAGGGCTGTTGCATGAGTAATAAAAACAAAAAGTCCTTGGGCGAGAGCATCAAGCAAGTTCTTTCCAGCTTGAAATTATCCCATTTTATCTTATTGGTATTGCTGCTCCTCGTCGTTGTCGGTATCAGTACTGTCGGGACAGTCATTCTGGCAGCAACCAGTGGCATGCCGTCGTTGGAAGACACGGATGTCACGGATTTTGATGTAACGAGCTATATTGTTGATAAGGACGGCGTCTTCGTTGATCAGATGGTCGACACCAACTACGTCAACGTCGATGCCAGCGAAATTTCGGACAACATGACCAACGCCGTCATTTCCATCGAGGACCGACGCTTCTACAAACACCACGGCGTCGACCCGATCCGTATCGGCGGGGCTATGGTCGCCAACCTCAAGGCCGGCACCATCGTCCAGGGTGGTAGTACCATCACCCAGCAGCTGGCCGGTCTCGTCATGGAAAACCGTGACGAAAAAACCTACAAGCGTAAGATCCAGGAAATGGTCCTGGCCTTCCGCATTGAAAACGAGTACAGCAAGGAAGACATCCTCACCGCCTATCTCAACCGCGTCTATCTCGGCATCGGTCTCAGCGGCAAAGCCTGCTACGGCGTAGAAGCAGCCGCGCAGGATATGCTCGGCAAACACGCCGACGAGCTCACCGTCGCCGACGCCGCGCTCCTGGCAGGGATGATCCAAAACCCAACCTACTGGTCACCGATCACCGATCCTGACAATGCCAAAGTGCGCCGTGACACTGTTCTTTCCGCCATGCTCGACAATGGCGTCATCGACCAGACCCAGTACGATGAAGCCGTCAACACACCGATCACCACCGCCTCCATCGTTGTAGAAAGCGGCAATGAGACCCAGTCCTACAACCAGAGCTACATCGATTACGTCATCGAAGAAGGCATGGAGGTGCTCAACGTCAGCCGCGAAGAACTTTACAGCGGCGGCTACGTCATCCACACCGGCCTGGATCAAAATCTCCAGAGCTACATGTATGACTACTTTGAAAGCGACTACCCATTCCCAGCCAGCGATGTCCAGGCCGGGATGGTCGTTCTCAACAACGAAGACTCCACCATCGCTGGCATGATCGGCGGCCGCCATCAGGAATCCGTCGGCGGCTACAACAACGCTTGGCAGGCCACCCGCCAGCCAGGCTCGTCCTTCAAACCGATCTTCGTTTATGGCCCAGCGTTTGAAGACGCCGACATGGGCACCGGCACCGTTTACAACGACTCGCCGTACACCGTCGACGGTCACACCATCAGAAATGTCGACCTCTCGCAGCACGGCAACGTCACCATCCGCTACGCCCTTGAGCAATCCCTCAACACCGTAGCAGCACAGGTCGTCAACGACATCGGGCCGGAAACCGGCATCGAGTTCGCCAAGAACTGCGGCATCACCACCCTCGTTGAAGAATCTGACGACGGCGTCACCGACCAGACCATCTCTGCCGGCCTCGGCGGTCTGACCAACGGCGTCTCCGTTCTCGAGATGGCCGGCGCGTATGAATGCTTCGCCAACGAAGGCATCTACACCAAGCCACACGCCATCACCAGCATCACCGACGAAGAAGGCAATATCATCTGGCAGGAAGAGCCAGAAAGCCATCGCGCCATGGAAGAAACCACCGCCTATATGATCACCAGCTGTCTGCAGAGCGTCGTCACCGACGGTATCGGTACAGCAGCGCAGATTTATGACGGTCGTCCAACAGCCGGCAAGACCGGTACCACCGACAACAACAAAGACTTCTGGTTCTGTGGCTACACCCCACAGTACACCGGCGCACTCTGGATCGGCTACGACACACCAGCCTACATGTACGGGACCTCCACCTACGCCGCCTCCATCTGGGGTGTCGTCATGAGCTACCTGCATTCCGGCCTCGACTTTGAATACTTCGAAGAACCAGACGGCCTCACCGCCGTCACCGTCGATACCAAGAGCGGCCTCCTCGCGACCCGCTCCACCCCATACGCATACCGCTCCACCGAACTCTATCGCTCCGGCACCGAGCCAACCACCTATTCCAGCAACAGCTACAGCAGCTATCAGTACGACAGCAGCACCTCGACGAACACCTGGGGGAATGGCACAACAACCAGCGATGGTACGACAGGAACGACAACCGGTGATGGTACCGACACAGGGACAGGAACTGGCACCGGCACAACCGGAGGCTGGGGTGACACCAGCGGCACAACCGGCGGCTGGGGCACCGGAACCGGCACAGGTACAGGAACTGGCACCGGCGGCTGGGGCACCGGAACCGGCACAGGTACAGGAACTGGCACAGGCACTGGTACAGGCACCGGCGGCTGGACCGGCGGCGAGAACACCGGCACCGTGTATTGATCCATTTCTGCTCAATAACCAATCGGCTCACGCACCGCGCGTGGGCCGATTTTTTTGCGTAACTGCTGAGTGACAAGCGCTGAAAACAATGTAAAACCTCCGACATTTTTCAAAAAGAGCAAAACTGAACGATTTTCAGCAAAACTGCCGATCACCATCCGACCCTTTACAGGACTAGCTGCGCGACGGAATTTGCGCCAGAGCAGACGATGCGCGCCGAGACCTGCAGCATTCTGGCGCGATTGGAGAATGTCACCAGCGCTGAATCCGCAGGATTTTCTGACGTCAGCGACGAATGGTACGCCACCGCCGTGAACTGGGCGCGATCCTTGCGCGCTATCTCGGCGCATAAACAATAGCAATACGGAGGAGTCACAGAACGCGGCTGCTCTGTTTGTCGTTTGTGTGGAAAAATTTGTGCTGAAAAGGTATAATGGAAGCATGAACATCCAGTAAATTCCATGTAACGAGAAAGGAACGACGAGAATGGGATATGTAGTTGCATTAGATATCGGGACGACGAGCACGCGGGCGATCGCTTTTGACCATGGCCAGCGCATCGCCGGGGTGCGGCAGCAGGAGGTCAGCCAGTATTATCCGGAGCCGGGCTGGGTCGAAGAGGATGCGATGGAGCTGTGGGCGTCGTCCTTTGGCGTGCTGCAGGAGCTGTTGGCGCTGAAGGGCATCCATCCCGACGATGTGAAGGCGATCGGCATCACCAACCAGCGCGAGACGACGATCGTCTGGGAGCGCGCAACAGGGCGTCCGGTGTATAATGCGATCGTCTGGCAGTGCCGCCGCACGGCGGATCTCTGCGAAGAGATCAAGGGCAGCGACTGGGAGCAGAAGATCTTCGAAAAAACAGGGCTGGTCATCGACGCGTATTTCTCGGCGACGAAGCTGGCCTGGATCCTCGACCGCGTCGATCCGGACCGCAGCCGCGCCAAAGCAGGCGAGCTGATGTTCGGCACGGTGGATACATGGATCCTCTGGAAGCTGACAGAGGGCCGCGTCCACGCGACGGACTACACCAACGCGTCGCGCACGATGCTCTTCAATATCAACACGCTGGACTGGGACGACGAGCTGCTGGATTATTTCAACATTCCACGCTGCATGCTGCCGGAGGTGCATCCGTCGGGCCACGTGTTCGGCACGGCGTCGATCGGCTCGGCGCACATCGAGGTGCCTGTGGCGGGGATCGCCGGCGACCAGCAGGCGGCGCTCTACGGGCAGATGTGCTGGGAGCAGGGCGAGGCGAAAAATACCTACGGCACAGGCTGCTTTCTCCTGATGAATATCGGCAAGACGCCGACGAAGAGCGCCCATGGCCTGGTCACGACGATCGCGGCTGGGCTGGATGCGCAGCCGGATTATGCGCTGGAGGGCTCGATCTTTGTGGGCGGCGCGGTGATCCAGTGGCTGCGCGATGAGATGCGCTTCATCGAGGAGGCTGGCGACAGCGAATTTTTCGCGGAGAAGCTCAAGGACAACGGCGGCGTTTATCTGGTGCCGGCGTTTGTCGGGCTGGGCGCGCCGTATTGGGATATGTATGCGCGCGGCACGATCCAGGGCCTGACGCGCGGCACAGGCCGCTCGCACATCATCCGCGCGGCGCTGGAATCGATCGCTTATCAGACGCGCGATGTGCTGGAAGCGATGGAGGCAGACACGCAGGTGGACATGGGCAGTCTGCGTGTGGACGGCGGCGCGGCGCGCAACCATTTTCTCATGCAGTTCCAGGCGGACATTCTGAACTGCCGCGTCGAGCTGCCGGAGATCGTCGAGAGCACCGCCATGGGCGCAGCGCTCTTGGCGGGGCTGGCGGTCGGCTTCTGGAAGGACAAGGAAGAAGCCCGCGCCAGCCATCGTCTGGCCCACGTTTACGAGCCACAGATGAGCGCGGAGGAACGCGCACAGAATTACAGCGGCTGGAAAAACGCCGTTGCCCATACGCTGACAAAATAACGACGCAGGAGGATCCGCAGGGGTCCTCCTTTGTTGTACTTGCTGAAAACGGCGAGCGTGGTATAATAAGAGCAGGTAACTGTCAGAAAATATGCGCAGATCGCGCGGAATGAAATGGGAGGCGCTTATGAAAAGGACAATGAAGCAATTTTGGCGGACGCTTGCGGCGTTGGTGTTCGCGGCGGCGCTGCTGAGCGGATCGCTGCCGGCGCTGGCGGAGGACGGCGAACAATCGCTGCCGGACTGGACCGGCGAGGTGGCTGTCGCAGGGAAAAATCTGGCGGCAGATCTCGCCTGGAACGCTGGCGACGGCGTGTGGATGTGCAGCGATGTGGGGATCTCAGGCATCGCCAGTGTGGTCGTTTATGAGAGCGGCATGCTGGATGTGGTGGTCGACGGGGATGTTGCGCTGGACGGCGCAGCGCTCGTGGACACGGGCAGCGCGCAGGGGATCAGCGTGAATCTCAACGTCGATCTCTCGCAGGCGCAGACGCTGGCGATCACCCAGCGTGGCAACGCTCCGGCGCTGCGCGTCAGTGATACGAATGGCAGCGGCGTGGACTGCACGCTGATGCTTTCGACGAACAGCAGCGAAGCGACATGCACGATCGACCGCATCGCTGTGGACAGCGGCGCGACGTGTCAGGTGCTCTATCAGGAGCGGGCGTATCACAAGAGCGCCCATCTGCAGATCGCCGACAACCTCGTGATCGCGGAGAACGCCGAGTTCAACGCCTGGGCGATCGGCAACAGCTATCTCACGATCGCTGTCGACGCAGGCGCGACGGTTGACAATCGCGGCAGCATGGCGCTCAGCGGTACGGAATTTGACAACGCCGGCAGGATCGACAACCAGGGCAGTCTGGCGCTCGAGGTCGCCGGATTCAACAACAACGGCACGCTGGAAAACAGCGGCACAATGCGGCTCTTTGCCGCCAATCTGGAAAACCACAGCAGCTTTTCCAATCACGCCACGCTGACCATCGGCAACGCCGGAACCTTTGAAAATGCCGGCGGCACGGTGACCAACGAAGATGAGGCGGCGCAGATCGCCATCGGCGACGGCGGGCGTTTCCTCAACGACGCGGCGAGCACCCTCGAAAACCACGCGCCGCTCACCCTCGACGGCAAGGGCACGTTCACGAATGCGGATTTCGCCGACACCCACTGCACGCATCATTCCTTCAGCGGCGATGCGCAGCCGACGTACACGGAGCCGCAGACCTGCTACATCTGCGGGCAGGCGGTTTACGAGACAGACAGCGTGGCGCCGACGGGGACGCTCAGCGTCAACGGCGTGGCGTATACGGATCTTGGCGCGATCAGCGAGCGTGTCGCGGTGAATCCCGGCGCGCCTGTGATGCTGACGGCGCAGGATGGCGAGAGCGGGCTGAAACGGCTGTCGTATTATATTGCCGACCGCGCGTTGACGGAAAGCGAGATCGCAGCGATCACAGACTGGCAGGAGATCAGCCTGGACGTGCCGACGCAGAATGCCGTGCGCATCGGGCCGGATCCTGTGCAGGATGTCGCTGATGTGAACCGTTTTGCAGTCTATGTGCGCATCGAGGACAACGCCGGTCACGGCGAGGCGGGCGCGCAGGACAATGTGACTTACATCGGCACGCCGCTCTGCGACATCGACAAAACGGCGCCGGTCGTTGAGGGCATTGTGGACGGTGGGCATTACACCGGCGATGTCACCTTCACCGTGAGCGACAGCGACGAAAATCCGATCAGCGTCACCCTTGACGGCGCAGAGATCTCGCCGGACGCTGACGGAAACTATGTCATTCCTGCTGACGACCGCACGCATACCGTCGTCGTTACAAGCGGCACTCACACATTGACCTACAGCGTCACGGTCGACCGTGCGCCTGCGGAAGAGCCGGAGGATCCTGACGATCCAGAGCCGAGCAAGCCGGTGATCCAGCTGCACAAGATCAGCGCGCTGCCGGCTGACGGCGGCAGTCTGACGCTTTCGCAGCCTTTCGCCGCCGCGGGACAGACGGTCAGCGTGACGGCGACGCCGGACGATGGCTACGCGCTGTCGGCGCTCTCTGTGCGCGGCGAGAGCGGCGCGGAAATTTCCCTCGCGGAAAAATCCGATGGTCGCAGAAGCTTCACCATGCCAGATGAGAACGTCGTTGTCGACGCAGAATTTGTCGCGACAGGCGACGAGCCGGAAACGCCGGACGCTTTTCCGTTCATCGATGTGCATCCTGGCGACTGGTTCTATGACGATGTCTACACCGCCTGGGAGCGGCATCTCGTTGCTGGCATGACAGAAGATCTCTACATGCCGCAGCGCGCGATGAGCCGCGCCATGACGGTGACGATCCTCTCGCGTTTTGAGGAGGAGATCCCGACGGTTGACGGCGCCTGGTATGAAAGCGCCCGCGTTTGGGGCATGGGAAACGGCATCTGCGACGGCACGCGCATGGAAGAGGATGTGACGCGCGAGCAGCTGGCGACGATGCTCTGGCGCTACGCCCGTTATCGCGGCTGGGATGTGAGCGCGCGCGGCGATGTTTCGGCGTTCAGCGATGCTGACAAGATCTCGCCGTTCGCTGACGACGCCATCACCTGGGCGACGGGGACTGGCATTCTTGGCGGCAAGGGCGAGGGCATCCTCGATCCTGGCGGCAAGGCCACGCGCGCAGAATTTGCGGCGATGCTGAACCGTTTCTGCGCTCTTTACGATCTTTGAGCAAAAAAATCACTCCCCGTATCGGCGGATGACCGCTGATACGGGGAGTGTGCGTTAGTGGTGAGGATTTTCCTGTTCGTGGATCTTGATGGCGAGGTTGTTCATGAGGGTGTCGAGCTCGGTGGAAACGTCGGCACAGATCTTGAGATCGTCGGCCATTTCCGGCGTGAAAAGATGCTCTTTTTTGTAGCGCAGCTGGTGCTCCAGCGAGGCCCAGAAATCCATGGCGATGGTGCGCAGCTGGATCTCGACGTTCATCATTTTTTTCTGGTCGGTGAGGAAGATCGGCACCGCCACGATCAGATGCAGGCTGCGGTAGCCGTTTTCCTTCGGATTGGCGATGTAGTCCTTGCGGCGGATCAGCGTGATGTCGTCCTGCTGCACGAGCGCGTCGGCGATGCGATAGACATCGTCCACAAAGGAGCAGACCACGCGCACACCGGCGACGTCGAAGAGGTTTTCTTCAATGGAGGCTGCGCTGAAAGCGAGGCCGCGGCGCGCCAGCTTGTCGCGGATGCTCGTCGGCTCCTTGAGGCGGCTCTTGATGCTTTCGATCGGATTGCGCTCGTATTGGTAGGAAAAATCTTCGTTGATGACGTTGAATTTTGTCTCGATCTCCATGATGGCGCAGCGGTAGTAGGCCATCAGCCGCTTGAAATCGTAGATCTGGCGGCGGATGTAGCTGACAAGCTCCTCCGGCGGAAAACCTTTGTCGTCGAGGTCGCATTCTGAGAGAAAACGCTCGAGCTGTTTTGCGTCGATGCCGAGATCGCTCTGCATCAGATATTGCTCCAGTTGTTTGATATCCATAATGTCCTCCTCGGTGATTGTTCTTTCTATATTATAGGCGCAGCCCTGCAGCAAATCAACGGCAACAAAAAATGGAATCCGACACGCGGATTCCATAAAAAACTGGAGCGATGGCTTCAATATCAGAACTCAGCAGCACATCAGCTTTTGAGCCAGAAATATTGTAAGTTATCACTATACGTTTTCCACCGCCGTCATTCTCATATACGAATACAGAATTAACAAGGGTGTCAATGATTTTTCTCTTATAATCTAGGGAATCAATGTTACCGAATCTAAATGATTCAAGCCAGTATTTTACGCGTTCCACTGTCAGCGTCGGGCGCTCCATCTCTTCTTTGATGATCTGCAGATCAAGATCGCGCTGCTCTTGCTCAAGAACCTCAAGCCGTTCTTTTGTTGTCGACGTGATGATTCCTTGCTCAATAGCTTCCATAAGATTGGCGATGCGTTTACTGACTTCTTTGTGTTTTTGTTTCAATGCTGCGAGCACTTCGCTTTCGGCTGCTTCCTTTGCTGCGATCTCGACAGCGCTCTGGGCGATCCGATCAATATTTTCTGGCGTGAGAACACGCTCGACGGTGGTTTTCACAACCAGCTCTTCGATGGGATCTTTGCGCACAGCACCCATGTCACAGACGCGCTGCCGCTTGCGGTGGTTGCACTTGTAATAACGATGCGTGGCGCCAGTGTGAGATGTGCCGCTATCGCCGATCATCGGCGATCCACACTTTCCGCAAAAGAGCTTTGTGGTCAGCAAATACTCTTCTTTCGCTTTGGCGCGTGCCCTGCATTTACTATTATGATGTAGCATTTCCTGCACTTTATCAAACACCTCTTTCGTTACGATAGGCGGGATAGCATCTTCAATGACGACATCATCATAAATGTATGTGCCGGTGTATTTGCGATTTCTGAGAATGTTATATAGGCTGTTGTTTGTGAAGGCGGTGCCGTTCACAGTCGTATAGCCTTTGGCATTGAGCCGCTTGATGATCTTGCTCACTGGCAGGCCGGACGCATATAGGTCGAAAATCTCATGTACAGTTTTGGCGCCGATCGGCTCGATCTCATATTGCTTGTTTTCACCGGCTTTATAGCCGAGACACGGGCGGCCGATAACTTGCGCGTGCAGCGCGTTTTCTTTTAGGCCGCGCTTGATGTTGCGCGCCAGATTCACAGAATAGTATTCTGCATACCCTTCCATGATTGATTCAAAGATGATCCCTTCCGGGCCTTCTGGAATGGGTTGGGTGACATAGTAGATCTTTACGCCGTTGCGCTTGAGCTTCGCCTTATAAATGGCACTATCATAGCGATTGCGACTGAAGCGGTCTAGGGAATACATGATCACAGCTTCAAACTTGCCCTTTGCGCTGTCACGCAAGAGCCGCTGGAACTCTGGGCGCTTGTCTGTACGGCCAGACAGGGCACGGTCGCAGTATTCGCCGACAACGACGAAATCATTTTGCTTCGCGTAGGCATTGCATTCGCGAAGCTGGCCTTCAATGGATTCTTCGCGCTGGTTGCTGCTGGAGTAACGCGCGTAGATGACGGCAATGGTCGACATAGAAACACCTCCATGATTTTGGGTGCGAAAATCCAGGAGGTGTGATATACTTGAGTTGGAGCTATGAAGTATATCGCACTTCCTAGTTTGGTCCAGTTGGTTGCCGCCAGCTGGGCCATTTTTGTTTTTGCTCATCCTTTTTGCTAGGGTGGGCGTTTTTATTTAGTTCATAAGTTTCATAAGGTCAGAGATTTCGTGGAGCTGATAATCATATTCTACATAGAATTCGCCATGTGGCGTTTTGAAGCGGATAGTAAGCTTCTGGAATTGCACATCAGACATGCGGGCGGATTCTGGAGCGAATGTATTCATCTTTGGTGATGTAGAGCCAGAAAGAACGGTGTCATAACTGCTGAGATACCAATTTTCCCCGGTGCTTTTGTCCAGATAAGAGAGTGAGTAAGAGAGAACCGGATAAGGCGTATCATTGAGATAGTTGCCTTCAATGTAGCGCGTGCCAATGCTGTCTGGTGGCAAGATCGTGAGATTGTCAGGCAGCAGATTTTCGTAGTCTATGCGCATAACGCCTGTGTAGCTATCATTCGATGTGATGGTAACAGTGCGATCGGCATTGTCCCAAACTACTGTAGCGCCGAGTGCTTCGCTGACAACACGAACGGGCACAAGCGTGCGATTGTTGACAATGATAGGTGGTTGGTCAATATAAACCTGGCTGCCGTTAATGTAGGCATAATGATCGTTGACGGTCAGGGAAATCGATGCATCGTTGCGGTAGCAGTAGATGGAGCCAGATGCTTGATACCAGGTGACTTCGGCGCCAAGTGCTTCAAAGATGGAGCGAAGAGGCACTAAGGTGCGGCCAGTCTGGATGATTGGCGCTTGATCGGTTTGTAGCTGTTCGCCGTCAATGGTAACGATAATGTCTTGTGCTTGTGCTGGTTGAGCAGTCAGGAAAGAGCAGGAAAGAATCAGAGCGGAGAACAGCATGGCGATTTTCTTTTTCATTGGGATTCCCCCTTGTAATAGATTGGGTAATTATTGGATGAGCGTAGATTGGAATGCAACGGCTAAGCCTAGAACGCGTATTTCATTTAATTTTTCCCCGGCATACACCAATGGTGGAAAAGAGGGATTTTCGGCCACAAGCTGAACAATATTATTTTCACGATCATAATACATGCGCTTTAGTGTTGCTTCATTGTCGATTAAAACGGCGGCAATTTGGCCGTTTTCTACCATGGATTGTTTGCGGATAAAAACTATATCACCATCATAGATTCGAGCATTTATCATGCTGTCGCCTTTTGCTCTGAGGCAAAAGTCTGCTTTAATGTCAGATCCAGCTTGAATATAGACTTCGATATTTTCTTCTGCGGGTAATGGTTCACCGCACGCAATAGAGCCTAACAATGGGAAGGATTTTCGTTCAACCTTAAAAATATTATCGGCGGGGATATAATCAGCCCATCCGAAAAGATCTGCCGGGCTAACATCGAATATTTCCGACAGCTTTTCGATTTTATCGCGGCGCATATTTGCTATTTGCCCATCTTCCCATTTTTTTACGGTGCTTTTTGCTACGCCGACAAGATTGCCAAGCTCTTCTAATGTCATTTCATGATCAAGGCGTAGTTCCTTAATTTTCTTTCCAACGCTTTCGGCTGAATTTGCCATTCTGAACACCTCCTTGTAGACCTATTATATAATGATTGTTTCATTTATGCAACAAATATTATCATTAAGAAAGAAAGTTTCAGGAAATGCAACGAAACATATTGACAAGGAAAAATGAGGTCTATATAATAAGTTTCATAAAAGGAAACGAAAGCGGGGTGATAGTGATGAATAAACACAGACTATATTATGAGATGGGAATCCGAAACGTTACAGTTACAGAATTGTGTGAAGCCATTGGTATGTCCAGATCTTCGTTCTATCGTAAAGTAAATCAATATACCGAATTTACGCAGGGTGAAATTCAAGCTATCCTTGATTATCTGCATCTTGATACAGCGATGGGGATTTTTTTTGACCATGAAGTTTCACGAAAGGAAACGAAAGGTGCGTGAAAAAATGGCGTGTGCGAAAAATGAGTACAAGGTCGAAATTCGATCTGTGGAATTATTGGAGAATCTATCTCAGACTGTCGTGGATGATCTAGCATCATCGCTGGTTGGGATCCTGCGAGAGTTTTACGATAATCCGGAAAACGAACGTCGATTCCAGGAATGGCAGCGCACACAGAGGGCAGTGGAAGCGAAAAGTGTGGTGTAGGAGGGTGGAGACATGAAGAAAAGAACCGTGCTAGAAGAGGCCTATCGAATTTACTGGGCGTTGGGCACGTTGGTCGGCCGCGCCAGTGCTCTGAGCGGCGACAATGACAGGAAGATTGCCGACGGTGCAAAACAAGCGCTGGCGGCCATGGGTGAATGCCTTGCCGGCCTGGAGCCGGAAGAACCGAAGGGGTGAACGCTATGGCCGCAAGGAAGAAAAAGTCTGAGCAAATGCTGGAAGATCATCGCAAATACATTCAGCGCGAATTGGCACACTGGCATTTTCTGCGAGATCACGGTGGACAAGATCCATTCTGGCCAGATGGTGTGAACATGAACCTGACAAGGAACCACATCATCTATGCCCGCCGGCAGATTGTGGAAATCTGTGAAGAGAACGATTGGGCATTGCCTGCAGAATATTTTTTGCCATTGCCGCCAGAGGTGCCGGATGGATACATGGCCAATCTGGATCAGGAAAAGCGGGTGAAGCGGTTGCAACAGAGTGGCCAAAAGCTGACAACAGAAAAAGTCGAGTACGATGAAAAGCAGATGCGACTGTGCTAGGGGGTGGAAACATGGATCTGAAAGAAAGCCTGTTTTGGCATATGAAAGTCAGTGAAAGAACTGTCGAAATGATCAGCAGGATTGAACAGGAAAAAGGCCAGGGCTACACGCTGGGCGCGCTTAAGATTGCGGCCGCGAAAGTAGAAGTGCTGCAAGCCATCCTGGATGAAACCGATCTGGCCGACGAATACCGAAGGTGGCGATCAGAAAGAGGCGGCAAGCGATGAAAAACTTTGAAAAACATATCGACCGCATCTTTCCTGTGATCGGTGATTGTGCACTGTATAAGATTCGTATGGGCAGACAGTTGCATCCTGGCGAAGGCTGCAGCAGGAAATGTAAAGAATGCCAGCAAGCATCAAAAGCATGGCTGCTGGCAGAAGCGGAGGAATGAAAAATGGATAAACGAAAAATTAAAACGCCAGGCGTTATGCGCAAGGAAGCGGAAGAGCTGCTGGCGCTGGTGAAAGATGAAGGGATCTGGGCAGAAAGCGATGGTGAAAAGGAAAAACTGGGGAAATCACTAGCACGCGATCTTGAACGGCTGCCGATGGTCGGTTTTTCCTACAAGGAATTGTATGTGATCATGCGCTTTTTAGTGCTGCTGAACAACCAAAGTGTAGAGATGGTGCATTATGTGAGAAATGAAAATGAAGAACTGCTGTGTGATATGCTGGCCGCCGGCATCATCGGCGAACTGGATGACTATGCGGCAACAAACCTGTTCAATGCGTTGAAGGGCATTGAGATCACAATCAGGGAGGTGGGAACCGATGATGTACAGAGATAAAGTATTTCGTAATGCTATGGTGATAGAGATTGCCATGGAAGTGATCGCCTGCATTGCCGATAAGCCAGTGCTGTTGGATGTGGCAGTGGTCGCGCTGGCAACAACGGCCATTTTGTGGGAAGTATTCCTGTTTGGCGACAGGAAGCGAGGCGGCCGCCGATGCAGATGATGATGAGACGCCTGCTGGCCGTGATGGATGGCGAAGGCCGCAAGCTGGAAGCGGTGATCTTTGAAGGTGAGCGCATCCATCTTATTGACGGCCGCGGCAAATGGCGTGAAGGAATACTGAAACGTGTCATGGCAGATGGCATCACCGTCGTGGCAGATGATGGCCATTTACGCTGCTATATGTTCCATGACATTGACTTCATCGAAAAAGAAGAGAGGTGAGCGCAATGCAGATCTCACACATTGACAATGTTGCTGAAAATACGCGCAGATTGGTGAAAGCTGGCAAGCTCGATGGAAACGACACACAGATCAAGCTCATGCTGGAAGGAAACACTAATCTGCGAGTGCGCACCATAGAGAAAAAGCTGAAGGGCAGCGGCGTCACTGTGGCAGAACTCATGCTGGTGCCAGGCATCCAAACAGAGTGGTATAAAGAAGCATCTGTGGCGCATTTTGGCGCGAATTTGAAGATGATCATGGAGGAATGGAAATTCAGCCAGAAGGAACTAGCAAGAATATGTGGGATTTCGGTGCAATCTATCAGGAACTATGAAGCAGGTAACGTGCCGACGCTACGAAGACTGCAATGCCTGGCTGATGCGCTGGAAATAGAAGTGGCAGATCTGCTTCTGCCGCCAGAAGGAAGTGAACAAATTGAAAAAGATAGATAACAAGTGGAAAAAGAAGCCAAAGTGGATGGCATGGGATCGCGTCATGATCTATATCCCTGAAGATGGCAAAGTCAAGATGGCTAAAGATGCGCCGGGCGTGCTCGAAAAGCTAATACCAAACGCAACCATGGTTGAAAGTGGATTGCTGGCAGAAACACCCTATCGCATGATCAGAGAGAAAACCAAAGGCCGGGGAAAGAAAAACAAGCTGGCCACAGCGGTGAGCGGCAAAAGCGTCAAGGGCGCAGTGCTCATCATCAAAGAAACCGCCGATGAGTATGGAGAACATACCTGGGGCGGCATGACTGCCGAAGAAGCCGGAAAGTGGGTTGGTAAGCTCATGCGGGCAAAAGGAAATTTGGCATGAAAAAAGAGCTGATTGCGGTAGCACACAATCAGCTCAAGGCACAAATATATAACCTACGATCATTATAAATTGTGCCTGTGGAAAAGTCAAGCAAAGCGCTGCATCAAGCGCTTTGCCGGGCTTGTAAGTGGTATTAAGATTTCGCGGAGGGAAACATGGGCGCATTTGTGAGAGAGAAGAAAATCCATTGCGGGAAAGACCACATGGAAGTGGACATCTATCAGATCACCGACAAACATCTCAGGAAAAAGAATCGCAGGAAGAGAGAAAAAGTCACAGCACCATCACAGAAGAATCTCAATGACAAAAATGCACGCCGGTATCTCAGACAGTTGGCAAAAGCAAATTTTACCAGCCAGGATCTCCATGTGAGCTGTACCTATAAACCTGAGTATTTGCCAGCGACCATTGAAGAGGCAGAAAAAGAAGTCGGCAAGTTTATCCGTCGGATCCAGTACCGCCGAAAGAAGAACGGGCAGGATCCGATCAAGTACATCATCATCACCGAAGGTGGAGATGGGAAAAGAATCCACCATCACATCATCATGAGTGGCATGGACAGAGACGAACTTGAAGATCTCTGGCGCAAACCACGGCGCAAGGGCCAGAAAGTTGGTGACAAGATCGGCTGGTGCAATGCTGACCGCTTGCAGATCGATGATGAGGGCATAAGCCCACTCATGGCGTATGTCAGCAAAGATCCAAAAGGTCGCAAGCGCTGGCGCAGCAGCCAGAATCTGATCAAGCCCACACAGACTGTGGCAGATCGGAAATGGAGCAGGAAGCGGCTGGCCGAAACTGCCAGCGTGCATGATGATGACCGCGCATTTTGGGCGCAGAAATATCCCGGCTGGCAGATGGTGAGCTGCGAATCAGAGTGGAACGAGATCATGGGATGGTCAATTTATTTGGAGCTTAGGAGGATTGAGTGATGCTAGGAAGAGAACCATGGCCGGAGCCACGGCCAAAACTGCGCGTGGGGAAATGGTATCTGTTCAAACCACTGACCGCGCTGCAGAAAGAACAGAAATGCGAGCAATACAAAGGTGACCGCGCATTCAAAGCGCGTGTTGTTGGGGAATACCAACGGTTTTATTTGCTGGAAACAAAGAATTACATGACATCTATGCTCAAAGCAGTCGTGGGCATCGAATGGGAGGCGATAGAACGATGATCAAATTTGAAGATCGCAGGTGCTTCATCTGTGGCGGTGGCGATCGCGTGGAGCTGCATCACATCTTTGGCGGTGCCAACCGCAAGCGCGCCGATGAAGACGGCCTGACCGTGTATCTTTGCGCCAAGTGTCACCGCGAAGGGCGTGCCAGCGCGCACGGATCCGGTGAGACCGCGCAGCTATTGCACGCCATCGGTGAACTCATGTGGTTGCGCGCGCATCCAGGTGCGGATGTGTGGGACTTTGCGCGCCGGTATGGAAAGAACTATCTGAGAGACTACAGGGAGGAATGACAGATGGCAGAATGGATTGATCGCACCGAAGAACCGGGTGAAGGCTATTGGGAATGCAGTTACTGTGGCGAACCGTGGGTGCTGATAGAAGGCACGCCGGCGGAAAACAACATGAACTATTGCCCTAATTGTGGGGCGAAGATGGAGGAATGAACATGAATAAAATAACCGTGCTGGCAGTGCGCCAGAAGGAAGCGCCGGAAATGATCGAACTGGAAGACAATCTGCGCGCCATGCAGGATTTTGTTGGCGGGAACATTGAAACCGTGCGGCCGTGGGGCGATGATGTGATGATCATCTGCGATGAAGAGGCACTCTTGAAGGGGTTACCACCGAACAGGATCATTCTGCATCCAGGCGGCGATGCTTTCGGGGTGATCTGTGGGCCATTCTTTTTATGCCTGGCACCGCGCAACAGCGAGGTGTTCATGAGCTTGCCGCGCATGATGGCTGATCGCTGCATGCCGCTGATGCTTGCGCCGGCGTGCAGCATGGAGGTGGATCATGAATAAAGTGATATTGATTGGACGCCTGACCGCCGATCCAGAATTGCGCTATACGCCATCTGGTACACCAACCAGCACTGTGACCGTGGCGGTCGACCGTCTGCCAAACAAGGATGGCGAAGTGATCGCGGATTTTATCCGATGTGTTGTCTGGGGCAAGAGCGCGGAGAACCTTGCGCGCTACATGAGCAAGGGCCGGCAGATCGCAGTGGAAGGACGGCTGCAGGTGCGCAGTTGGGATAAAGACGGCTCACGGCATTGGGCGACAGAAGTGATTGCGGAGCGTGTGCAGTACCTGGGCAGCAAGTCAGATGGAGGGGGTGCAGCGGCGAATGATTATGCCGCGCCACAGAATGACTATGCATCACCAGGGGCGCAGAGATCGTTTGGCGACTTTGGCACCGAGGTCAGCTTCAGTGATGAGGATTTGCCGTTTTGATGGAGGGGATAGAACATGGACTTGAATAAGTATATGCAAATGGTGCGCGATCGCCATGCGGTGGCGTCTCTGGTGGAAGCGGCGCTGGGGTTGACCAGTGAAGCGGGTGAGGTTGCGCAGATCATTCGCAAGCACGAATATGAATCTCATGGCATCAAGCCTGGAAGTCTTGCGCTGGAATTGGGCGACGTGCTCCACTATCTGATGCAAGCGTGCGACTACCTGGGAATAAGCCTGGAAGAGCTGGCAGCTCTGAACGCGGTTAAGATGAAAGCACTAGACAAGGGAGAACGCCGGAACTTTGAAGCGCTCATCGCACTGTGGCGGTGGCCAGGCGAACCCATGCATCAGCTGATCGCCGAAGCTGATGCCATGCTGGAAGAGGTGGCGAGATGAAGAAACGCTGTGGAAACTGTAGATGGTATGTGCCTCAGCGACGCTGGTGCCGCATGATGGGCGTTGAGCATGATAAAGACGATCCTGGAGGCTGGTGGCATGAGTGGAAAGATAAGGGCATGAGAGATGGGCCGGACCAGAAAGAGAGGGAACCATGAAGGCTAAAGAGTGCTTGCGCGAGCTGCAGCGGATGGATGTGGAAATCAAAGCCATGCGCGAACAGATCAGCGTGCTGGAGAATGAAGCGGAAGGCGTGCAGGCTCTGCGCTATTCCGATTTGCCGAAGGGCGGCAAGGCACGCGACACCGCCGATGTGCTGGCAGAGATCGCAGACCTACAGAAGCGCTGCACGGCGCGCATTGAAGCGCTGACAGAGAAACGGCGCGTGGCCATGGCGGTGATCGCTGGCATTGAGCGCACAGAATTGCGCAGCGTGCTGCTATTGCGGTATTGCCTGGGCAAGTCGTGGAACGAGATCTCAGAAGAGCTGAACTATTCGCGGCGCTCAATTCTGAGAATGCACGGCGATGCGCTGCAAGCATTCGACGCATGTTGGCACACTTTGGCACATTCATCTGTGATATAGTGTAAATGGGAATTTTCGGTAGACATGCCTCCACATATTGACCGCGCAAACCAGGCGCGGTTTTTTTATACCATCATGCAGGAAGGTGAAGACAATGGCCAGAGAGTTCGCGAAAGATTTTTACGAATCGAAAGCCTGGAAGAAAACACGGCGGGCTTTCGCGAAAAGCAAGCTGGGGATCTGCGAACGGTGTGGGGGTGTGGGGGAGATCGTCCACCATAAGACTTATCTCACGCCGGAAAATATTTCTGATCCAAACATTTCGCTTGATTGGAATAATTTGGAATTACTTTGCCAAGAATGCCACAACCGGGAGCATTTCGGGGAAAGTGAGGTGCGCGAAGGTTTGGCGTTCGACGAATCTGGCCAGCTGGTGGCGGTGGGTAGCCCCCCTGTGAAATGACATGCAGCCGCCAGCGGGAAACCGGCAATGGGGGCTTCGAAAAATACACAGGTCATGCGCCGGAAGGGGGGTATAGCGAAAAGTTTCATCTATATGCGATTTTTGAAGTGAGGTGACAGGAAATGGCGAAAACTAGCCGAAAGAAGCAGGATGAAAAGATAGAAAAGCTGGTGAATGAGATGCTTGCAATTTTTTCAGATGTGAAGTCTGAGAAACGGGAACTTGCAGTGCCAATGATCCAGCGAATTGCTTTTATGCAGGTCACTCTGGAAGAGCTGGAGACAGAGATCAAGATCAAGGGGCCGACTTATCGTATGGAGAACGGCAGCCAGAAGATGATCGTCGAAAATCCGGCTCAGAAATCGTATAACAACATGATCAATCGGTACACCACGGCGCTGAAGACGCTTATGGATCTCCTGCCGCAAGGCGAAGGCGAAGTAGACGATGGCTTTGATGGCTTCGTCGGTGGTCGTGATGGGTAATCCTATCCTGGAATACTACGACGCCATTGAAAGCGGTCAGATCGTGGCCTGCTCCAAAGTCAGGCGCACCATGAAGCACCTGGTCGATAAAGTAGGCGACAACAGCGGCGCGTTTTATTACGACGAACACCGCGGCCAGCACATCATCGACTTCATCGAAACGTTTTGCCGCCACTCAAAAGGCAAGATGGGCGGCAAGAAGATCAAACTGGAACTGTGGGAGAAAGCTATTCTGGCAGCGGCTTTTGGTTTTGTTGATGCCGACGGCAACCGCGAATATCGCGAAGTGATCATCATCGTTGGCAAGAAAAACGGCAAGTCGCTGATTTCTTCGGCGGTAGGCTTGTATATGTTTATCGCCGACGGTGAGCCAGGGCCGGAAGTCTACAGCGTAGCAACGAAAAAGGACCAAGCGAAGATTATCTGGATTGAAGCGAAGCGCATGGTGCTGAAATCGCCAGCGCTGCGCAAACGGATCAAGTGCCATGTGGCCGATCTGGATGCCAGTGATTACAACGATGGCATCTTCAAGCCGCAAGCATCCGACAGCGATACACTAGACGGCCTGAACATCCATTGTGTGTTGATGGATGAGGTTCACCAGTGGAAGAATGGCCGTGAGCTGTATGACATCATGGCTGACGGCATCACAGCGCGCAGCCAGCCGATGATCTTCATCACAACCACAGCGGGAAAGATCAGGGAAGATATCTACGACGAAAAATACGATGAAGCTCAAAACATCATCAACGGCTACGACGATCCCAATGGCTACAAAGATGACCGCACACTGGCCTTTGTCTATGAACTGGACAAGCGTGAAGAGTGGGAAGATGAGCGCTGTTGGGTGAAAGCGAATCCTGGCCTGGGCACCATCAAAAACAAAGTGATCCTGGCCGAAAAGGTACAGCGGGCGAAGAACAACCCGCTGATTCTGAGAAATCTACTCTGCAAAGAGTTCAACATTCCTGAGACAAACGCTGAGGCATGGCTGAGCTTTGAACAGATCGACAACCAGGCGACGTATGACATCGACCACTTGCGGCCGCGCTACGGCATTGGCGGCTTTGACCTGTCAACCACCACCGACTTGACGTGTGCGACACTGCTGTTTAAGTCGTCGCCAGAGAGTGAGATCTACGTCAAACAGATGTATTGGTTGCCAGCCAAACAATTTGAGCGGCGCATCAAAGAAGACCGCGTGCCATATGATAAATGGCTGGATGCCGGATGGCTGAGGCTTTCCGGCGACACGAAAATCAACCATCACGACGTGTGCGAGTGGTTTCTGGAATGCCAGCGTGAGCATGACGTTTTCATTCCGTGGATCGGATACGACGCATGGAGCGCGCAATATCTGGTGGAAGAGATGCGCCTGAACTTTGGCAAAGACGCACTGGAAGAGGTGCGCCAGGGCGTGCGAACCCTGTCAGCGCCGATGAAATCTTTAGCCGTAGAGCTGGAAGCAAAGAAGATCAACTATGACAACAACCCAATATTGAAATGGTGTCTGACCAACACGGCAGTGGCCGTGGACAAGAACGGCAACATCCAGCCGGTGAAAACCAGCAACCAGCGCCGGCGCATCGACGGCCTGGCATCCTTGCTGGATGCTTATGTGGTCTATGACCGCCATTTGCAGGATTACAATAATTTGATTTAGGAGGTGGACGAATGGAGAAAGCGAACATCGAGCAGACAATCTTCAAGCTGATCACCGATGTTGGGAACGGCTTCTATTCCTGGAATGGCGGCCTGTATCGGTCGGACATGATCCGCGCAGCCATCAGGCCAACGGTGCAGGCGGTCGGCAAGGCCGTGGCCAAACACATCCGCGAAGACAAGAATGGCTTGAAGGTCAACCCTGAGCCGTATCTGAGAACCATCCTGGAAGAGCCGAACGGCATCATGACCGGTCAGATGCTACAGGAAAAGATGGCCACACAACTGCTGTTGAACAACAACGCTTTCGCGGTGATCCAGCGTGACCGTGCAGGCTATCCGACGGCAATCTTTCCGGTCAATGCGACCATGGTCGAGGCTCTGCAGGATGGGCAAAGCCTTTATTTGCGATTCTATATGCAGGATGGCAGACCATATATTTTCAGCTATGAGGATATCATCCACTTGCGGCGCGACTTCAACAGCAACCAGCTCTTTGGATCACCATCGCAAGGCGTGCTGCAGCCGTTGATGGAGATTGTGAGCATCACCGATCAGGGCATCGTCAAGGCCATCAAAAACTCCAATACCATCCGCTGGCTGTTGAAGTTTGTGCAGAACCTTCGGCCAGAGGACATCACCGCCGAAGCTGAGCGCTTTGGCAGGGCTTTTCTGGATTCTGAGGGCGATGACACTTATGGCGTGGCAGCGGTCGACGCAAAGACCGAAGCGAAACAAGTGCAGCCCACAGACTATGTGCCGAACGCGGCACAGATGGATCGCACCAAAGAACGTGTATATGCCTACTTCAACACGAACGATAAAATCACACAAGCCAGCTACAACGAAAACGAGTGGATCAGCTACTATGAAGCCAATATCGAGCCGATTGTCGTGCAGATGGCTGGCGAGTACACCAGAAAGCTGTTCACGCGGCGAGAAAGAGGCTTTGGCAACAAGATTATCTTTGAAAGCTCAAACCTGACCTTTGCCAGCATGGCCACAAAGCTGCAGCTGGTGAGCATGGTCGACCGTGGCATCTTTTCGCCGAACGAGGTGCGCAAGCTGTTCAACTATGCGCCGGTGGAAGGCGGCGACACGTTCGTGCGCCGATTGGATACGGCAGAAATCGGAAAGGAGAATGACAATGGAAATTAACGTGAAGGGCGTCATCGTCGACAACGATGATAAATGGATCTATGACTGGTTTGGCATTGAAGCTGTTTGCCCGAAAGACATCACCGAAGCCTTGAAGGAGCTGAAGCCAGATGAAAAGGTTATCGTGCAGATCAACTCTTGCGGAGGAAATGTATTTGCTGCATCCGAAATTTTTGCCGCCTTGAAAGCGGTGCCAGCGACGGCCTACATCGTCGGCGTGGCAGCGTCGGCGGCATCCATCGTGGCCATGGCGTGCAAAGAGATCTACATGGTCGAAACGGCCTTGATGATGATTCACAATGCATCCAGCACTGCACGCGGTGACTACCGCGACATGGAGCGCTGTAAGCAGATGCTTGAAAGCACAAACAAGGCGCTGATCATCGCCTATCGCAACCGAACCGGCAAAACCGATGAAGAACTGCAAGCCATGATGGATGCAGAAACCTGGATGAACGTTGAAGAAGCCCTGGCAGAGGGATTCTGCGACGGCATCTATGAGCCGGAAACGGAAGAAGAGCCGGAAGAACCGGCCAATGAAGTTGTGTATCCAGCTGCAGCCGCCACAGCCAAGCTCTTGCCAGCTGAGGTGGTTGCCAAGATGCAAAGTTACAAGCAGAAAGTGCAGCTCAGATTAAACGACCTAAAGGAGAGATAAACATGGATCAGAAAGAATACGAACTCAAAAGAAAGCAGCTCATGACCGACGCTCAGGCGGCGCTTGATCGCGGCGACATCGGCCAGGCCGAAACGCTGGCCGAAGAGGTTGAAAAGCTGGATGCCAATTTCAAGGCAATGACCGAACCGGCAAAGAACTTTTTGGAAGATCTCAAACAAATCGACGATAAAAAACTAAAGGTGGTAGAAACGATGAACAAAGAAATGACCTATGATGAAGTATTCGCCAAAGCCATGAAGGGCGAAACGCTGAACACTGCAGAAATCGGCATCTATGACGCCGTGAACATTGAAAACGCCTACACCCACAGCGCAGAAAATACGCCGGTCGTCGTGCCACAGACAGTGGTAGATGAAATCTATGGGCTGATTGGTGAAGATTACCCATTCTTTGGCGATGTGCGCAAGCTGGCCATTCGCGGCAATGTCTCCATTCCACGCCACACCGCCATTGCAGAAGGTGATGCGGCATGGTACGACGAAGCCACTGAGACTGCCGACGAAAAGAACACGTTCGACGCCATCGTGCTCAATGGCTGTGAGCTTTCCAAAGCCATCAGCGTGAGCTGGAAGCTCCAGAAGATGGCAACGCCAGCTTTCCTGAAATATATCTCCACTGAACTTGCCGATCGCATGACGGCCGCGCTGGGCGCTGGTGTCACTCAGGGCCAGGGGCCAACCGATGGCACTCATCCAGAACCAACCGGCGTGGTCACTCAGCTCAAGAAAACCGGCACTCAGGTCGTGAGCTACACCGGTGAACCAACCTATGCCAACATCACCGAAGCCATTTCCAAGATTCACAGCAAACTTTACACTGGCTCTGCCGTCTATGCTAACCAGAAAACCATCTGGACGGTGCTGGCCAACATCAAAGATGCCAACGGCCTGCCGATCTTCATTCCAGACGCATCTCTGGGCGGTGTTGGTATGCTCTTCGGGCTGCCGGTGAAAGCCGACGCTGGTTTCAAGGATGGCGAAGTGCTCATCGGGAATGCTGCTAAGGGCTATATCGTCAATGAAAATGAAGCCATGAGCATCACCATGGATAACCGCGCCAAAGCACGCACCACCGATTATGTCGCCTACCTGATCACCGATGGTGGCGTGGTCGATGAAAAAGCTTTCGGCCTGCTGGCACCAGATGCCGAAGATCTGGGGGTGTAATCCATGCTGATGAGGATGAAAAAAGACGCCTTTGACAAATACGACAAGGCTAATAAGCTCAAAGCCGGCGATCTGGTCGAGGTTGCAGACGAAAAACGCGCCAAAACCATGATCAAAGTCGGCATGGCCGAAACGGTCAAGGTGAAGGAGCTGACCGAACCGAAAGAAGAACCGAAGGAAGAGGCGAATGAACCCGCCGAAGCAGAGGTGGTGAAGAAGGTTGTCACCAGAAGAGGTAAAACTGGCACTGAGGATCAAGAGTAGTGCCTACGACGATGAAATCATCAGCTTGATCGCTGCTGCGCAGGCCACCATGGCCGCCAGCGGCGTTTCGGCTGACCATGAAGGCGATCCGATGTATATGGCTGCCATCACGGCTTACTGCAAAGCGCATTTCGGCATGGAGAATGAGAACGCCGACAGGTGGAGCGAGATTTTCACTGGCATCGTGCAGCACATGGCTTTGTGTGGCACCTATAACGATAGGGGAGAATGACCATGGAAGACGTGATCAAGCTCATCCGGGAAACTATCACTGTTGATGAGTACGGAAACGAGAAAGTCACCGCCAGCGTGCCGAAGGAAGTATTTGCGCTGATCCGAAGCGTTGGCCGAAGCGAATTCTATGCAGCGGCGCACGCCGGCTTGAAGCCAGAGATTACCTTCCAGATTCGCGTGGCCGATTACGACCGCGAAGAGCTGGTCGAATATGATGGCATGACTTATCAGGTCATTCGCACCTATCAGACGGGGCAAGACTGGATCGAGCTGGTTTGTGAGAGAAAGGTGGTCAACTATGGCAATCGATCTTGACAGACAGCTGCAGAAAATACTTGATGAATACACAGATGACGCCATTGACGGCATGAGCGAAGCGGCCAAAGAAGTCGCCGATAGGGCGGCAAACACGCTGAAAGGTGCAGGGCCGGTGCGTACCGGCCAATACAACCGGGGCTGGAAGGTGAAGGAACAAAACAAGACCTTGATGGGCTGTTCCTATGTCATCCACAACCCAAAGCGCTACCGCTTGACGCATCTGCTGGAACATGGCCACGTCAACCGTGATGGCAGTCGCACAGCGGCCAGAGTACACATCAAGCCAGTGGAAGAGCAAGCAATCAAGGAATTTGAAGAGGCGGTGATCAGTAAGCTATGACCGACGAAGAGAAAACATTGAACAGCCTGCTGAACACGCTGGGCGTTCCTGTGGCCTATATGCTCTTCAGAGAGCCGAAGCCATTGCCGTTCATCATCTATCGCGGTGCAGGCACCTTCAATCTGGAAGCCGACAACGTTGTTTTCTACAGCAGAAAAAAATACGCCATTGAACTCTACTATGAAGGCAAGAATGCCGAGCTGGAAGAGGCGCTGGAAACACTGCTGACCGAAAACGGATTTCGGTGGACAAAGGAAGAAGATGTGTATATCGAATCAGAAAGAATGTATATGACAGTCTACAACATTTAGGAGGAAAACACATGAAAGTAGAATTTGGTTTATCCAACGTCCATGTCGGCGCGTATGAAGTCGGCGAAGATGGACAAGTCACAATGGGCACGCCGATGAAGATTCCTGGCGCTGTCGGATTGACACTGGAAGAGGAAAGCGAACTCTATCAATTCTTCGCAGATGATAGCGCCTATTATTCCGAATACACCGGCGCCAGCGAAACCGGCGAGCTGACCATGGCCATGTTCCCGGATGAGTTCAAAACTCAGTTCCTGGGCTATGTGCAGACAGATGATGGCGGTGTGGCCAAAGTCAATGGCGCGAAGAAAACGCCGATCTATATTGTTTTTGAAGGCCAGACCGACGACAAACGCCGTCGCCATGTCCTCTACAATGTCACCTGTGGCAGCATCACCAGAGAATGGGCGACTGTCGAGGATCAGCCGGAAGTCATGACCGACGTGCTGGGCATCACCGTCGTTGGCGACAGCAAAACCGGTATCGTCAAGGCGACCTATAACGAAGGTTCTGCCGGGTATGATAAGCTGATCACTGCGCCAACCGCGCCAGCACTGCCAGCAGCAACTGAACCAGAATCGGGGGTATAATCCATGGAAGAAACCATCATGATCGGCGACAAGCCTTTGCGCTTGAAGTCCACAGCGGCATTTTTGCTGAAATATAAAGCACAGTTTCGCAGCGATCCGATCAAGGATCTCATGAAGATGAAAGACCTTGAAGAGATCGAAATGGAGACGCTTTATAACGTCGTGTGGTCGCTGGCGAAGAATGCTGATAAGACCATCAAGGATCCAGTGGAGTTCTTCGACGACTTTGAAAGCCTGCCGATTCTGGACAAGGATTTTCTGAACACCGTCATCAATCTGGCCCTGGGCAGTATGGGGGCAACCGTAAAGCCAAAAAAGAAATAAAGCCCTCTAAAGACGTCATCACGCTGGAAGAGTTCATGAACGGCGCGATCCTGCGCGGGCTGCCGGTATCGGCATTCGATGACATGGAAGTTGGCGCGATCGCTGATTTCGTGATCACCTGCAACAACGCGCAGAGTGATGACCATCGGAAAGAGGGCAAAAAGAAAAACAACACTGTAAGGCGCGCCACCCAAGCCGATTGGGACAAGTTTGCCTTGTAGTGGGACAAAAACGCAATAATCAAGCCGTAGATCCGCAAGGGTCACGGCTTTTTTGTTGCATGAAATCCAAAAGGAAGGGGTGAAGACATGGCAGGAAACATTAAGGGCATCACGATCGAGCTGAACGGTGATGTGACACAGCTGGACCAGGCGCTCAAGGGTGTCAACGCCACCAGTAAAGCGCTGAACTCTGAGCTGAAAGAGATCGAAAAGCAGCTGAAATTCAACCCTGGCAACACAACCTTGCTGGAACAGCAGCAACGCGCGCTGGCGTCGCAGGTGGAAGAGACAGCGAAGAAGCTGGACACACTCAAGATCGCAGCGCAGCAGGCGCAACAGCAGCTGGAAGCCGGCACGCTGGGCCAGGATAAATTTGACGCGCTGCAGCGTGAGATCATCGCCACAGAAACCGCTTTGCAAAGCTACGAAAGGCGACTGGAAGCATCCAAAACGGCACAGCAGGACATCGCCGACGGTGTGCAGAAGCTGAGCAACTTCTTTGATGCCACGAAAACCAGCGTGGCCAATTTCAGCGACGTGTTGGGCAGCAATCTGACCAACGCGCTCAAAGAAGGACGCGCCAGCGCCAGTCAACTGGAAACGGCGCTGGATAAAATCGGCGCTGCCTTCCTGGGCGCTGAAGGTGACATTGAAGCCTTCAAGAATGTGCTGGCATCTGTGGATGATTCGCCGGATCTGAGCAAAGTCTCAAGCGATCTGGATCAGCTGAAAGCGGATGCTGCCAGCGCCAGATCATCCGTGGATGAGCTGGGCACTTCCTTGCGAGACATCGCGGGCTTTGCCGGTCTGCAGGAAGCGGCCGAGGGCATCAAGTCGGCCTTTGCTGACATTGGCGACAGCCTGGAAGGTGTGCTGGAAAGCGCCAGCACGAAAAGCAAAATTAAAGTCAGCATGGAGCTGGACGAAAAAGGCACTCAGGCTGTACAGAATGCCGTCATTGAGGTGCAGAAATATGGCCTTGAAGCCGATGAAGCCCTACAGGGGGTCAGGCGTCAATGGCAGTTGAATAGTGATGCGACAGATGCCGCGAACGCTAAAGTTGTGGAGTATGCTGCAGCGCTAACCAACGTATATAGCGGCCTAGATTTCGGGGAACTCATCCAGGAAACAAACGAGATCGGCAGCGCGTTGAACATCAGTAATGAACAGGCCATTGGCCTTGTGAACAGTCTGCTGGAGATAGGTTTTCCTGTAGAGCAGCTGGACATCATCAGCGAATATGGAACGCAGCTGGAAATGGCTGGATTCAGTGCGCAGGAAGTGCAGGCCATTATGGCTGCCGGTGTCGATACAAAAACATGGAACATCGACAATTTGCTGGATGGCTTGAAAGAAGGCCGTGTGCGCCTGGCAGAGTTTGGCCAGGAGATCCCGGCATCGCTGACACCTCTTTTGGAGCAAGCAGGGATTGCCACAGAGAAAATGCAGGAATGGGGGCAAGCTGTCGCTAAAGGTGGCGAAGGTGGCCGAAAAGCCATGCTTGAAGTAGCAGATGCGCTCATGTCTGTTGAAGATGAAACGCTGCGCAATGCGCTGGGCGTTGAGATTTTCGGCACGATGTGGGAGGATCAAGGCGACAACATCATTGAGACGCTGCAAGGCATGAGCGATCACATGGGTGACGCCAGCCAGAATCAGGAAAAACTAAACAACCTGATGGACGTTATGAACAGTGATCCTATGGTGGCGCTTAAAGATGCAGCCCTAGAGCTGAGCAAAGCCTTGCTGCCAGCTGCTGATGCGCTGGCCAAAGTGACCAGCAAGGCCGCAGAATTCGCAGCGGCGCATCCAACGCTGACCAGCGCCATTGCAGGCGTGGTTGCCGTTATTGGCACATTGGTTGGCCTGTTGGCACCGCTGGGGCTGGCGTTTGTGTCGCTCAAGCCTGCTATTTCTGGTGTTGGCACTGTGCTCAAGTCATTGGGAACAGTGGGCGGCGTTGTCTCAAAAGCCTTCGGCCTGATAAGCAGTGCCATCAAGGTCGTGATTCCGATCATCGTAGGACTATCTGGGCCGGTATTGGCAGCCATCGCTGTCATTGCTGGGCTGGCTACCGTGGCCATCCTTGTGAAAGAAAACTGGGAAACCATCGGGCCATTTTTGCAAAGCATCTGGGAAACCATTTCAGCGACAGCAATGGAGATCTGGGGAGGCATCAAAGAGTTTTTTGCCACACTCTGGGATAGCATCGTGGAGGCCTGGACGATAGCCTGGGAAACTATTTCGACCACCATTATGGAGATCTGGACGGTTTTCATTGAAACGGTGCAGACTATCTGGGGAACGATCAAAGAATTCTTTATCACGCTTTGGGATAGCATCGTGGAAGCGTGGATTGTTGCCTGGGAAACCATTTCGACCACTATCATGGAGATCTGGACGGTTTTCATGGAAACAGTGCAAACCGTATGGGGAACGATCAAGGAATTTTTCGCCACTATATGGGATGCCGTGGCAGAGGCCTGGACAGTCGCCTGGGAAACAATAACCACGACGGTAACAACCATCTGGCAGAGCATTGTGGACGCGGTGACAACCGTATTCGGGCCGATCGTCGATAAATTCCAGGAAATCTGGGATAAAATCAAAACCGCTGTTGATACAGCCTGGGCAGCCATTAAATCAGCGCTTGAAGCGGCGTGGGAGGCCATTAAATCGGCAGCAGCAGCGGCTTTTTCGGCAGTTGTGTCAACTATTCAAGATAGATGGAACGATGCGAAAAGCAAGTCGCAGTCGATCTGGAACAGCATTAAATCAACTCTTGATGGTATCTGGAACAACATTAAATCGAGCGCAAGCTCCATATTCAATGCGATTGTTTCGACCATTCAAGATAGATGGAATGCGGCCAAAAGTGCCACACAATCTGCATGGGAGGCCATTAAATCAACGGTGACTTCTGCTATCAATGCCACAAAGGATGCTGTCAGCAATGGCGTGAACGCTATCAAGTCGAATGTGACAGATGCGTTCAATGGCGCGAAAGACGCGGCAACCAATGCATTCAATGCGTTGAAAAGCGGTGTTTCAAGTGCCATCAATGCAGCCAAAGACACCATCGGGAATGCAGTTAGTGCTATCAAGGGATTCTTTGATGGGCTTGTATTGCGCATTCCTGAGATTCAACTGCCACGTTTGCCGCGCATTGGTATCAGTGGTAGTTTCTCTATCAATCCACCATCGGTGCCTACGTTCTATTGGGCGGCTAAGGGTGGTATTTTCGATTCGCCACAGATCATCGGTGTCGGTGAAGCTGGCAAAGAAGCGGTCGTGCCGATCAAGCAGCTGGTACCGCTTTTGGCCGATGCGTTGCGAGAAATTGGCATGGATGAGATGCCAGCGGCAACCGCTGGTGGCGACATCACAATCAACGTTCAGCGCATGGAAGTGCGCAACGACAATGACATTCAAGCGATCGCCAAAGAGCTGTATCGCATGATTGAGCGCAATAAGCGCGGGAAGGGGCTGAGAACCACATGACGCTAGGCTTCACATTCAACGGCCAGCATTCCAGCGCCTATGGCATCGGGATCCGTTCAGTGGATCGCACGGTGATGCCAGAGCGCCGGCGCCAGGAATTTACCATTCTAGGCCGAAGCGGCACACTGGAATTGGTTAGCGATGAATACGAAAAGCGCACGATCGTTGTAAGCATCGGCCTGATGTATCAGGATACATTCCCGGAACTGCGCCAGAAAGTGCGCGCGCTTGCCGGCTGGCTGCGCGGCAGCGGCTTCCTGATCTTTGATGACGAACCAGACAAGGCTTATGAAGCGACAGTTTACAGTGCCATTGGCATTGAACAGCTGGAGCTGCAGCCGCGTGGCGTTATCGAGGTGCAATTTGAATGTCAGCCGTTTGCTGTGAGCGATGAGACACACAAGCATACGTTTAGCGGCCAGGGTGAGCTAGCAACGGCAATCGTCAACGCTGGCAATGCCACGACATGCGGCCGCATAGTTATCACGAACACAGGAACAGCACCAATCACAGATATTTACATCACAAGAAAGGCAGTGATCTCATAATGAGTAAAGCATCAAACTTCTTAGAAGATGCCGTTTTGAATTACTTTTTCCGCGGCGAAAGCGTGACACGCAACACAAACGTGTATGTCGCACTCTATATGACGGATCCGACCGATTCAGACAGCGGTACAGAGGTAAACGGCGGCGCTTATGCCCGCCAGCTGGTGTCTTTTGGCGCACCAACCCAACAGAGTGAGCAGGCCGTCATCGCAAACAATGACCGCATCGAGTTCCCGAAGGCCACAGCCGATTGGGGCGAAGTATCCCATTTCGGGATCCGCGATGCACAGCAAGGCGGCAATTTGCTGGCTTATGGCACCTTCAATAGACCAACCACAATTGAAACAGGAAACAGATTCATCATTGAACCGGGGAATTTAACCATCAGCATGGGGTGATGACCTATGAAATTCAACCTGGGAAAATTCAACGTGGCCACGGATGTTGTCAGCATTCGTGGCCAAAGTGTTTTGGAGCTTGATGCAAGCATCCAGATAGAAGTCGAGCGCAGAGGAAGCGGTCAGGCCGTTTTGGCGTTGGAAACTGGCGCAATCTATGGCGTTGAATACCATGGCAGTGGTCAGGCCGCAATGGCACTGAACGTAGCTTTGCCAGTGTACGAGGTAGAGCGCAGCGGCGTAGGCCATGTAGATCTGATGCTATCCACAGAGCTGGACTGGACGCTGGAACGACCAGGAAACGGTGCCACATCAATGGCAATGGATGTTGTGTTGCAGCGGTATGAAGTCGAACGACGCGCCACCGGTAGCGCATTGTCGGCGATTGCTAGCAACCGACCAGATCAAACCATTGAAAAGTATGGTGGCGCAGCTGTCAGCATGGCCATGGGTTCCTTTATGGATCCTACGCGCTTAAAGTATGCGCCGGGCGCAGAAGAGATGGCGATGGAGATCTGGACAAGTGGCATTACAAATTTGCTGGGCGTCGACAGCATTCATCTGATCGTAAACCTGCAGCCAGGCGATACGTTGGAGCTGGACATGTGCGAGATGACAGCGCTGCTTAACAACGAAAATGCCATGAAATATCTTGCCAACGATGGTGATTTCTTTGATTTTCCGGCGGGTAAAAACGACATCATCGTTGATGTCACGCCAGCTAATGTGCCGATCGCCGGAGAAATCTACTACAAGGATAGGTGGTTATAATGCAAGCGCCAGTGAGGATCTACGACACAAACATGAACCGCGTGGCGCATCTGGAAAACGTTTTCGATCTCAGTTATGAACTGCCGCTCAATGAACTCTGGACAGCTTCATTTTCACTGCCGAAGGATGATCCCAAAGCCATGTATGTGCAGCCATTCTATTATGCGGAAATTTTCGACGGCACACGGCGCGTGGATCTGTTCCGAATGATGCCGCAAGAGATCACTAGAAACGATCAAGCCATTCTCCAGGTGGATTGTGAGCACGTTCTGGCCACGCTCATCGATGATGTGCTCTTCCAGTATCACCAGATTGGTAATATTGGCGTGTTCACCAATGAAGTGATTCGTTATGTGTTGGATCGTCAAACCAACCCGCTGTGGAAGCTGGTTGAATGCGACTTTTCGCATCAGTTTGAGTATAAGTGGGAAAATGAAAACCTGCTGTCAGCGTTGTTTTCCATTCCGCAATGCTTTGAAGAGGATTACAGATGGACATGGGACACAACAACAAAACCATGGGGCATTTCGCTCAAGCCTTTGCCAGATGGCTATGAAACTGACATCCAATACAAGAAAAATATGCGTTCAATCACGAAAACCGTGGATCCGACGAACGTTGTCACGAGGCTCTATGCTTTAGGTTACGGTGAAGGCGACAATCAGCTGGACATTCGCAGCGTCAATGGCGACGTGCCATATCTGGAAAAGAACATCAGCACCTATGGTGTGAAAGCGTCGGTGCTGGTCGACAGACGCTTTGAGAATCCAGAATCGCTCAAAGCCTACGCGCAAGCCATGCTTGATAAACTCTGCCAGCCCTATGTGGCCTATGACGTGACCACCATGGACATGAGCCGAACAAGCACAACCGCCAAGCCGTATATGCCAGGCGACAATGTGCTTGTCAGAGATCTGGAGGATGGCATAAACATCATCATGCCGATCGTTAGCGTGAAAAAGAGCGACGTAACCGGCAACCCATTCGAGGTGGAGCTGGAAGTGGCCAACGAATCGCGCGATATTGCAGGCACCATCTCAGATCTGGCCGAGCGGTCACGCATCTCTGACACCTACAGCCAGGGTGCGACGAATCTGCAGCAGATCGCTTATGCAGACAATGCCGACGCATCACACGGCCTGGAACTGTCTTTCTATATTCCGGCTGAGATGGCAAGGATTAATAAACTGCTGCTGCGCTACAACCTGGAAGCGTTTCGCGCCTACAGCCAGGCAACGCAAGGCGGTGGCGCGCGATCCAGCACGACATCGAGCGGCGGCAGCACCTACCAATCGACAGGAAGCGGCGGCAGCGAGAACATCAGCGAATCCACCGGCAGCGGTGGCGGTGTATATGAGACAACGCACGGCGCCTATGTCGATGCAGTCAACGTTGAATATACTGTCTATGGCAATGATGGATCAGTCATAGGGCACACAGCGCCAATCTACAAAGTTGAAGCGCATGAGCACACCGTTGAAATTGAACCACATACGCACAGCGTATCATTCAACATTCCATCGCATACACACAGTATTAGCATCGGCAGCCATTCGCACAGCTTCAGCATTCCGAACCACACGCATCAGATCGAGTATGGCATCTATCAAGGCGGTAGCGCCAACAGCGCCTATCTCATTGTTGATGGCACGCGTGTGAATACGTCTGAGCGCGAAGTGGACATCATTCCATACTTGCGAAAATCAGACGATGGCAAGATTACGCGTGGATCATGGCACACTGTTGAGATCGTGCCAAATACCATGACGCGCATCAGCGCGAATCTTTTCATTCAGCTTTTTGTAAATTCCAGAGGTAGAGGTGATTATTGATGAAAACAATGTATCCAGGGGTGGCGAATAGTCCAGAAACCTTTTTGACGTCTGCTTTAGCAGCTGATGGTACGATCATGTATTTGGCTGATGGCAGCGTTCTGGGCACGTTGCCGACCTATGCAGTTATTGGGGATACGGCCAGCGCGGAAACGGTGCTGGTGCAGTCAAAAGGTGCCGATGGTGGCTATAACATCCAGCGTGCAGTGGAAGGTGTAGCAATCGCGTGGCCGCAAGCAACGCTTGTGGCACGCAACTTCACCAACGCGGATTATGCGGCGCTGGTGGACAACGTGAACACGCTGGATGAGAACAAGCTTGATCAAAGCGATATGGATGCTTTCCAGGAAGAGGTGCAGACCGCTCTGGATGGCATGAGTGATGATCTGGCGAATGTTCAGCAGGAACAGGCAACAATGCAGACCGAACAGGCTGCCAAAGATGCTGCGCAAGATGAAAGCATCGCGGCCTGCGCACTGAAAACAGAGATCCCCACAGTCGTAAATGACTTATCCACAGGTGGGGAAACTGCTGCGCTTTCGGCAGAACAGGGAAAAACGCTTAAGACATCAGTGGATGCGGCAACATCAGATATTTCTGCACTGGAAACTGAGGTTGAAACGCTTGAAAACTCTGTGCAGACCATGCAGACAGATCAAGCGGAGAAAGATGCCGCGCAAGATGCCAGCATTGCGGCTTGTGCGCTGAAAACAGAGATCCCGACCATCGTGGATGATCTGACCACCGGCGGCACGACAGCGGCGCTTTCGGCTGAACAAGGCAAGGCGCTCAAGGCCGATGTGGATGCAGCGGCCGCCAGTTTTGATGAGTGGAAGGTTCCATGGACAGCGGAACGCGCTGAGACAATCGATGACATTTACCAGACGCTGACCGCCGGCGGTGGAGACATCACAAAAGATGACATTGAAAGCCTTCGCCGTGACATCGTGCTGGCCAACACTGGTTATCTGCTTGATGCCTACTTTATCCAGGAAGCGGATTTCGCAGCAGACATCAACGATATTTTTGGCACGACGATCCCTGAAACATACGAAACCTGGGCAAGCCTGCTGGAAAACGCTGATGACCTTAATGCGGCGCTCAGCAATAATAGATTCGCTGCTGCCGTCGCCAACAGTGTCAATGCGATTGATATTGTCATTGAGGCCGGTGAAGACGTCATCGAGCTGATCCTTGCGAATGACACTGTTGCCAACGAATTGGCAACCAACACCGATAGTGTTATGAAGATGCTGGCCAATGTAAATATCGCAGATATTTACGCGGCCAGCAGCACTGCGATGAGCGCAGTCGCGGCCAGCAGCACTGCGATGAGCGCAGTCGCGGCCAGCAGCACTGCGATGAGCGC
>OLQA01000169.1_pt1 | contig 60525 bp, 57 predicted proteins | sample 1673151 | NCBI WGS metagenome assembly OLQA01 (sample SAMEA3136760, study PRJEB25190) | human gut metagenome | biome: human gut; feature: human-associated habitat; material: faeces | place: Austria | collected 2013
GCCGCCGAGCTCTATATCAGCGAGGACACGGTGAAGTACCACAAGAAGAATATGCTCGCAAAAACAGGCTTCGCAAGGTCGGTCGACCTCGCTTTCTACATGATATCAAACGGGTGGATAAATCCGCTCTATTGACAATACTACCCGTTTCGGGTAGTGCGTATTCTTTTTTGTTTTGTTATAATCAAATCGGCGAAATATTTCGGTGAGTGTGCAATAAAATGAAACATCTGAAAAAGCTTACGCTCCTTCATTCAAACGATATGCACGGCGACTTTATGGCCAAGGAGGTCGATGACAGGCTTATCGGCGGGGTCTCCATGCTCTCGGGCTATGTCGGCAAGGTGCGCCGCGAGGAGCGGAATGTAGTCTATTCAATCTCCGGCGATATGTTCCGCGGCTCGCTCATAGACAGCGAGTACAAGGGACTGTCGACCGTTGAAATAATGAATATTTTAGCGCCCGATGTCGTGACCCTCGGCAACCACGAGGTGGATTACGGCATAGCGCATCTTTTATTTATAGAGCGCTGCGCAAAGTTCCCGATAATCAATGCGAATATATATCTGAAAAATAACGGCACGCGCCTTTTCAAATCCCACGAGATTCTCGAGATTGACGGCATGAAGGTGCTGTTTATCGGACTTCTTACCGAGCAGGTGCTCTCGCAAACAAAGCAGGATAAGCTCATCGGCTCGTTCCTCGATGTCTATGAGGCGGCGGCAGAGGTCGGAAAGATATGCAACAGCTATCAGTCCGTCGATATAGACTTTACGGTTCTCCTGACCCATATCGGCTTTGAGGCGGACAAGGAGCTTGCCGCGAATCTCGACCCGCGCTGGGGAGTCGATATTATAATCGGCGGCCACAGCCACACAATGCTCAGCGAGCCTGCGGTAGTCGCCGGGATACCGATAGTTCAGGCGGCGAACGGCACCTCTCAGATAGGCCGCTTTGATATCACGGTCGATACCGACGGCAATTGCATAGACAGCTACACCTGGCAGCTCGTTCCGATAAACGAGGACAACTGCGAGCGTGACCTTCAGTTAGAGCGGGTCATAGAAAAATATAAGAATCAGACGGATGTGAAATACAGTCGGGTAGTCACCCGCTTCAAAGAGGAATATTTTCATCGCAAACGCAACGAGGAGACGCAGATAGGGCGCATATTCAGCGATATTTTCAAGGATGCGCTCGGTCTGGATATAATGCTGCTCGGCTCGGGCAGTATCAGATACGAGCAGTTAGGCCCCATAGTCCAGCTCCAGGATTTGGCGGAGATATTCCCGTATAAAAATGAAATAGAGCGCATATATCTGACCGGAGAACAGCTGCGCTCGGTGCTCATGTATATTCTGCGCGACGAGGCGCTCGACGGAAAAACGGAGTTCTACCAGCTCTCGCACGGACTCAGGGTCGTCTATTCCCGCTCGGAGAAGAGACTGCTCAATGTCGAGCTCAACGGAAAAGAGATCGAGCCAGAGCAGCTCGTCAGCGTAGGGCTTCAGGAATACGATATGATGAATATGGACAAATTCTTCGGCATAACGCGAGCCGAAGCGGAAAAAAACGGAAAGATAAAGACCGTCGCCACCTCATGCTTCGATGTGCTTGAGGAAAATTTGAGCGATATGGAGCTTGTCTCCGACCCTTCCGACCGCAGGCTTTTTGTTGTGCGGTAAAATTGCATATCCGAGCCTTTTCGCATTCTTCGATCAAAACTACTCCGCGGGGGTAGTGTGCTCGGACATTTTTTTTGATATTATATATGTGCAGTATTTGGGATGTATTTGAAGAAAGGGGAGACAAACCGTGAGAAAACGCGATTTCGGGGGCTTTATGCTCTGCTTTTTGATGAACCTCGTATTCAACCTCGGCTGGTCGGTGCCCGCGTGGATATTGCTTGCCGCCCATTTCATCCTTAAAATTTCCATATGGTGGTTCGCTTCGCTGCTCATAATATGGTTTTTTATCATATTGCTGCGCACTCTGCTCATCAGCTGGGCGGGTGACTGCGCGAGCGTGCGGGATGAGCCGAAAAAGAATCTGAATCCCTATTCCGCCTCGTCGAGCTTCGGCAGGGCGGACAAAAAAGAAGAAACCCGTGAAAAGGAGGCTTGATCCCGTAGTGAAAAGAATGCTGATAACGGCAGCGGTTCTGTTGACGGCGGTTGCCCTTATGCTGTCGGCAGGCTGCGCTAAGGACAAAAAACCGACCCCCGAAACGTCGGACGGCACGACCGCAGAAGCGGCGATAACCTCGACTTCTTCCGAAAAAATGACGCTTCCGTCTAATCTTTCGGGAACGGAGATAAAGCGCGGCGAGAAGTATGACATACCCTTGGATGAGGCGGTCAAACAGATGCGCGAATGCAGCAAGGGCTTCGCCGAATATATCGATTCCGGCATGGCGATTTTGGATACGGGCGAGTATATGGAGCAGGACGGAATCCGCTACAATATCTATGCCCTCGGCACAAGCGGCGAAGACAGCTTCGTGCGCGAGATAAATGTGTGCTTTAACCACCTTGACAGGGTGGTATATGAATATGACGCAATTTCCGACCTGTGGACTTTGCTGCCGTGAACGGAGGTTTGAAAATGAAGAAAAGCATTTTGGCAATCCTGTCGGTTCTTCTGGTCCTTGTCCTCGCACTCACCCTTTTTGCCTGCGGTAAAACGGGCGATACCGATGAGACGACCGGCGACGGGGATATGCAGACTACCGAGGAAGTTATGACGGAGTACGATGTGACGAAGGATGCGTTTGAGCTCTCGCTCTATACCGATTCAAGCTCCGCGTCATACAGGGCTCTCGGCGACCCGGTGCAGATTTTTAAGACCGGGAGCGCGATTTATCCGAACGACAGGATACGCTTTGTCTCGAATGTTGACGGAGTCATCGTCACGCTCGTAAAGCTCAAGTATAACGAAGCCGATAACGAGATGGAGTCGGACGGTATCCTCTTCTCGGTGAAGGTCAAAAAGGGCGAGGTTTATGAGTTCGATGGCAGCCTTGCCGAGACTGTTCCCACCGCCGCCATAGAAGCCGAAAAGGGCGGCATGGCCGCGAGAAAAGTGCTCACCTATGACGGACGCGACGGAAAAACCGATTATGTTTTGAAGAGCGAGCCGCTGCTCTTTGACGAAGCGGTAGGATAAACAGTCAAAAAGGGGAATCACCCCATGAAATAATATAATAAAATAATATTGCAAAGGAGTTTTTATTTATGGGACTTATTAAAGCCGGTGTAGGCGCAGTCGGCGGCGTTCTTGCCGATCAGTGGAAGGAATTTTTCTATTGTGAGGCAATGCCGAAGGAGCTTCTTGTTACCAAAGGACAGAAGCGCGTAAGCGGCAGATCGTCAAACACAAAGGGCAGCGACAACATCATCACAAACGGCTCGGGTATAGCCGTTGCGGACGGACAGTGCATGATGATAGTCGAGCAGGGCAAGGTAGTCGAGTTCTGCGCGGAGCCCGGCGAGTTTACATATGATGCCTCCACGGAGCCCTCGATATTCTCGGGCTCTCTCGGCGACAGCATTAAAAAGACATTCCAGACCATCGGTAAGCGTTTCGCCTACGGCGGAGATACCGGAAAGGATCAGCGTGTCTATTATTTCAACACCAAGGAATTGATGGACAACAAGTTCGGCACTCCGAACCCGATTCCGTTCCGTGTCGTCGATTCGAAGATAGGCCTTGATATCGATGTCGCAGTCCGCTGCTCGGGCGTATATTCCTATAAGATAGACGACCCCATGCTCTTCTATACCAATGTCTGCGGCAATGTCGAGCAGGATTATACCCGCGAAGAGATAGACAATCAGCTCAAGACAGAGTTCATCAGCGCGCTTCAGCCCGCTTTTGCTCAGCTCTCCGACCTTGAGCTTCGCCCCAATCAGATAGTAGCTCACAACACCGAGCTTGAAACCGCTATGAACGCCGCCCTCTCCGCAAAGTGGAGCGAGCTGCGTGGACTCAAGGTTGTCACAATAGCCCTCGGCTCGGTCACCCTCCCCGAAGAGGATGCGGAGCTCATCAAGCAGGCTCAGCGTGCAGCTATCATGCGCGATCCCACCATGGCGGCGGCAACTCTTGTTGGCGCTCAGGCGGACGCCATGAAGACCGCGGCCGGCAACCAGGCAGGCGCAATGACCGGCTTTATGGGCATGGGCATGGCTATGAACGCAGGCGGCGGCATGAACGCCCAGAACCTGTTCGCCATGGGTCAGCAGCAACAGCAGCAGGCTCAGCAACAGGCGGCGCAGCAGCCGACGGACGGCCCCGATGTGGCGCGCTGGAAGTGCTCGTGCGGCAATATGGTGTCCGGTAACTTCTGCCCGAACTGCGGCGGAAAGAAGCCCGCTCCCGAGCCGGCGGCAGGCGCTTGGAAATGTCAGTGCGGCGCTACCGCGACAGGCAAGTTCTGCCCCGAGTGCGGCTCCCCGAAACCCGCTGACGCAAACGGCTGGACCTGCTCGTGCGGAACCGTCAATAAGGGCAAGTTCTGCCAGAACTGCGGAGCCAAAAAGCCCGAGGGCGCTCCTCTCTACCGCTGCGATAAGTGCGGCTGGGAGCCCGAGGATCCATCCAATCCTCCGAAGTTCTGCCCCGAGTGCGGAGATATATTTGACGATAGCGATAAAAAATAAGACGGCCGATGAAGGCGCTGCTCATAATTTTGATTCTGCTCACGGTGCTCATATTGGGCGTTGCCACAGGCGTGCGGTGTCACCGCTGCTTAGCGAAAAAGCAAGCTTCACCGAAAATCTCCGAGCTGCCACATATCTCCGAGGACGCTGTGCTTAACAGCCTCAACCGGGGACAGAGGCGGGAGAGAATGTGTATGACGAAGCGGACAGTCTGCTTTGCGTAGGCCGGCTTCTGCCGACGTCAGCGTTATTTCGATGAAATATAACGGCATGGGTGAAAAAGAGCTGTTTGAGCTGCTGAAATCGTTCTTATGATACGGTTTGCAGGCTGACAGCGCAAAACTGGTCGTTACTGCGACCGAAAAAATAACAGGAGGGAAACACTATGGGATTATTTGATAAGAAATATTGCGATATCTGCGGCGAGAAAATAGGACTTCTCGGAAACCGCAAGCTTGAAGACGGCAATCTCTGCAAGAACTGCGCCGCGAAGCTGTCTCCGTTCTTCAGCGAACGCCGCCGCTCGACGGTCGAGGATATCAAGCGTCAGCTTGCTTACCGCGAGGAAAACGAGAAACTCGTCAGAGATTTTAACCCCGACGTAATGTTTGACGGAAGCAAAAAAGTGTATATCAGCACTGTCTCCGAGGCGTTTATCGTTACGGGAAGCTCGAATTGGCGCAGCGCCAATCCCGATATCATTAAGCTTTCGCAGGTTGTTGCGGTCGACACAAATATAAAAGAAAACAGGGAGGAGATATTCTTCGAGGATTCCGACGGAAACAGAAAGAGCTATCAGCCGCCCCGCTATGAGTGCGACTATGAGTTTGATGTGGTTATCCGCGTGAACTCCCCGTGGTTTGACAGTATCGAGCTTGAGATAAGCGACGGAAGCCGCCCCGACAGCCCGTATACCGACCTCTACCGCGAGTATGAGCGCAAGATGAACGAGCTCAAGGATATACTTCTGCGCCGTGATAACCGTTACCGCACATGGGACGGCGACGGCATGATGAACCGCACGGTATACGGCGGCGACAGACCGTCGAATCCCGCCCCCGGATATGCAGCCGCCCCCGCGGCAGGTTATGCGGCAGCGACTTCGGCCGGATATGCGGCAGCCCCCGCGCCTCAGCAGCAGGCGGCAGCGGCAGCTTGGATGTGCCCGTCCTGCGGCGCACAGAATACAGGCAAATTCTGCGCAAACTGCGGCTCTCTGAAGCCCGCTTCGGTTAGCGGCTGCCCGAATTGCGGCTGGTCGCCCGCGCCCGGTCAGGCTATGCCCAAATTCTGCCCGGAATGCGGCAAGCCGCTCGCCTGATAAAGCAGTGGTAATCGGCGTCCCGAAAGGCGGAGGTTTAATGCGGCGGAGGATATAGGTTTTACGGCGTTTGCACAGGTGGGCTGTAAGATTTATCTTCGGCAAAAGAACCGCGCATTTGTGTGTATAGCCGACCTGCGTAGCTGCAAATACAATGAACAGCTTTTGAAAACGGCAAAAAACAAAATACCGTTAGTTCGACTTTTCTTTATGTCGGTACCGAAAATTCCATGCGGCTTTTGCGGCGGTAAAAACATAAAGACGCTTGACGGTTAATGTTCTTTTAAGAGAGGAGTTTTTTAATGCAAACCTTGCAGGAATATAAATGTCCCTGCTGCGGCGGCGCAATAGCTTTTGACAGCACGCTCCAGAAGATGAAGTGCCCTTTCTGCGGCACTGAGTTTGAAATGGATGCGCTCAAGAGCTATGACGCCGAGCTTCAGGGCGAACAGGCGGACAATATGGAATGGGAGACCTCCGCGGGCAGCGAGTGGCAGGAGAGCGAGATTGAGGGGTTACGCTCTTATGTATGCAAATCCTGCGGCGGAGAGATAGTGGGCGATGCCAATACGGCGGCAACGTCCTGCCCGTTCTGCGGCAATCCGGTAGTCATGATGAACCAGTTCGCGGGCTTGCTCAAGCCCGACATCGTGATCCCGTTCAAGCTCGATAAAAAGGCGGCAAAGGCGGGGCTGATGAAGCACCTCAACGGAAAGAAGCTTCTGCCCAAGATTTTCAAGGATCAGAATCATATCGACGAGGTAAAGGGCGTCTATGTCCCGTTCTGGCTCTTTGATACCGATGTCGACGCGCAGGTGCGTTACCGTGCAACCAAGGTTCGCACATGGAGCGACGAGGATTACAGATACACCGAGACGAGCTATTATATGATTCATCGCGGCGGAAGCGTCGGCTTTGAGCATGTCCCGGTGGACGGCTCATCCAAAATGCCGGACGATCTCATGGAGTCCGTCGAGCCCTACGATTATTCCGATGCTCTGGATTTCCAGACGGCTTATCTTGCGGGCTATTTTGCGGATAAGTACGATGTGACCGCCGAGGAGAGCATCGACCGCGCCAATCAGCGCGTCAGGCGCTCCACGGAGGATGCCTTTGCCTCGACGGTTCAGGGCTATGCAACGGTCAATGCCGAGAGCAGCTCGGTGCAGTTCCATGGCGGAAAGGCAAAGTATGCGCTCTATCCCGTGTGGCTGCTGAACACAACCTGGAACGGAGAAAAATATACCTTTGCCATGAACGGACAGACCGGCAAATTCGTCGGCAATCTTCCGCTCGATAAGTCGGCCGCCACAAAGTGGACGGTGGGACTCGCCGCAGCGCTCAGCGCTGCCGCCTGCGGCATTGCGTGGCTTCTGCATTTTGCAGGAATACTGTAAAGGAGGGATAACAATGAAAAAGAGAATACTTGCGATGATATTTGTCCTTGCCCTCTGCTTCTGCACGGTTATCCCGGCTTTTGCGGTGGATGCGGACGGCTTTGTAAGCGAATACGAGCGCGTTCAGGATATGGCGCAGCTCCTCTCGGAAAGTGAGAGAGCAGCCCTTATAAAAACGCTCGACGAGCTCAGCGAACGTCAGAAAATGGATGTAATAGTCGTGACGACCAAAACGTTGGACGGCAAAAAGCCCATGGAATATGCCGACGATATCTATGATTATTGCAAATACGGCTACGGGGAAAAAAGAGACGGTTTGCTGTTCCTCGTCAGCATGGAGGACCGCGACTGGTGGATATCCACCTGCGGCTACGGCATAACCGCGTTTACGGATGCCGGAATCCAGTATATCGGCGAGCAGATGGTAGATGATTTGGGTGACGGCAACTATGCCGCCGCATTCAACACCTTTGCCGAGCTCTCCGATGATTTCATCACAAAGTCAAGAGAGGGAGAGCCCTACGACAAGAGCAATCTGCCCAAGGGACCTCTTTCGATAGTTTGGATTGTGATCTCGATTTTGGTGGGCATCGGCCTTGCGATGTTTATAGTCGGCAGGATGAAGGCACAGCTCAAGACAGTGCGCTTCCAGGCGGCGGCAGGCGACTATATGAAGAGCGGCAGCCTTAATATAACGGAGAGCAAGGACACGTTTCTGTACAATACCGTTACGCGCACGGCAAAACCGAAGAATACTGACAGCGGCAGCTCCGGCGGAAGCAGTACGCATACATCTTCCTCCGGAGAGACACACGGCGGCGGAGGCGGTAAGTTCTGAGCCGCCGCAAAGAAAGCGAGGTGTCTATGAAAAAAGCAACAGCGGTTTTAATCTTCATTCTCATCTTAGCGACATTTGCGTTAACCCCGTCGCTTGCTGCGGGTAATATAGTGATTACCCATCAGCCGCAGAACGGAACCTTCCCGGAAAACAGTGCGGCATCTTGGAGCGTAGAGGCAGTGGGAGATAATCTTTCCTACCATTGGTTCATCGTGTACAAGGGCGTTACATATGACACCAACAAGTCCTTTGCCGAGGTTCATCCGTGGCAGGACGGTGTTGTCGGAAGCGGCTACGGCTCGAACGATAAAGGAAATACTTTCTTTATCAACGGTATCGGGAGCGCCCTTGACGGGGCGGAAATCTACTGTATCGTCTCGAACAAAACCGGCAGCGTGACCTCGGCGAGAGCTTATATCTCCGTAGGAGGAAGCAAGTTCCCGCCGGAGCTTAAAGTGTCGGCGTCGGTCAGAGTGGAAAAGGGCAAGGTCCTCAAGCTCTACTGCGACGCCAAGGCATCGGACGGTGACGAGGTTAAGTCATATTTATGGTATGAAACAACTACTGGCAAGCTCAAGGATATTGTAGCCATAGGCGCGAACGAGGGGTACCCGGAGGAAGATCCTATTCTCGTCTGCGACACGGGAAAGGCCGGGACGCGCTACTATGTCTGCTATGTTGAGACAAAGCTCGGCGGTAAGGCGTATTCGAGCGTCATTCCCGTCACGGTAGTCGAAAAGGCCGCGCCGACACAGAAGCCCGCCCCGGTGACTCCGGGCGCGGATAAAACCTCAGAGGTTCAAAAGACCTCCGAGCCGGACAGCGTTAAGGCGCCGGACGAAAGCGCAGTCGGTATGGAAACCGATATAGGCGAGCCCGGCTCTGTCGAGTCCTCCACGGCCGCGAAGCAGGACAGCACGGGGAAAACACTCTCCGTGAAGGCGGTTATCCTGATAGCGATAGCCTGCCTTGCAATAGGCGGCATAATAGCCGGAGTGGCGGTTGCCCTCAGGAAAAAGAAGCAATAGCATTTGAAAAAGGAGAGATTATATGAGTATATTTGATAAGCTTAAGAGCACGGCGCAGCAGGCGGCGACCTCTACCATACAGTCGATAGGCAACAAGAGAGAGAAGTTCACCTTCGCTTCTCTGCCCGAGAGCCTTGCTGAAATGCAGGCGCTCCCCGAGGCGAGCCTTGACACACCGTTTAAGACGGCGGCTCTGACCGTCCTTGCCCTCTGCGCCTATGCGGCGGATAAGAATATCGGCCTTGAGATGCTCAACTGGCTCAGAGGTCCCCGTCCGCTCAACGGTCAGGAGATATCCTTCCTCAACGACCGCTTCCGCGACGGCAAGACCTATCTCCCGTTCACCTACTTCGTAGGCGCAACGCCCGACAATAACTACACTCCCTCTCAGCCCTATACAATCATCATTGAGAGCAATCACGTATCCGGCGAGGAGAAGGACTACATGAAGCTGTTCATTCCCTGCGGCGGCGCGGACGATCCCCGTCCCATTAAGATGCGCCAGCGCGGCTCCGACGGCAAGTGGTTCCTGTGGGAGCAGTATCTGCTGACAGGCGTGCGCACCCCGAAGGAAGCCGACCCGTGGGCATAACAGGAGGGAAATAATATGGATATTTGCGGACTTTGGAAAGTCAGGGAAATGCATTTGGTTACCCCGGACGGCGAGAAAGTCTTTACGGCAGACAGTCAGGTCGATAACGATATGTATGCCGAAATTGTCCAGATGTGCAAATATATCATGGAATTTGCACCGGACGGAACGCTCAACACGCTCTTATTCGTGCCCGAAGAGGTGCGCGAAGAGGCGAAAAAGCAGGGCGCGGACATCCGCGAAAACGGATATGCGGTTTTGGAGAGTACCGTATGGAAGGAAGAAGACGGAAAGTTCTACTATGACACCGGGATTCAAGGCGAGGTGTTGGGCGAAAAGGTTGATTCCTTTGCGGAGATTTCACTTCTGCCGGATGACTGCCTTCTCTATAACCTCGGCACGATGATACTCGAGCGTGCGTAAACCGCGCCCTGCTTTAAAACGGCAGCAAAAAAGAAAATCTTCCGATTAAATGAACCTGCCCCGCCGACTGTACGAACCGTCGGCGGGGCAGGATTTTTTGCCGTCTTTCTGTCTCGATTTCTTGACAAGCGTTTACTTGAAGTATAAAATTAAAATTAAGCAAGGCTAACTTTTCCGGGAGGATAATATGACGCTGAATGAACTGAAAGTAGGAGAGAGTGCCGTCATAACCGCCGTAGGCGGCGAGGGCGCTCTCAGATGCAGATTGCTCGATATGGGACTCATCCCGCGAACCCGTGTGACGCTTCAAAAGGTCGCGCCGATGGGCGATCCGATAGAAATAAGAGTGCGCGGCTATGAGCTGACGCTCCGCGTTGACGATGCGAAAAAGATAGAAGTCAGAGCCGAGGAGGACGCAAAATGATATTTGCTCTCGTAGGTAATCAAAACTGCGGAAAGACAACTCTCTTTAACGCACTGACAGGCTCTAATCAGCACGTCGGAAACTTCCCCGGAGTCACGGTCGATCAGAAGATGGGCGCGATAAAAGGCGCAAAGGACAGTTCCGTCGTCGACCTGCCCGGCATATACTCTCTGCGTCCGTATACGCAGGAGGAAATAGTTTCGCGCGACTTCATTCTCAACCAAAAGCCCGACGGTATCATAAATATAGTCGATGCCACGAATATAGAAAGAAACCTCTATCTGACTTTGCAATTACTTGAGCTGCGCGTGCCTATGGTGCTCGCGCTCAATATGATGGACGAGGTGCGCTCGAACGGCGGCACAATAGATGTCAAGAAAATGAGCGACGCGCTCGGTATTCCCGTCGTGCCGATAAGCGCGGCAAAGGGCGAGGGCGTGTCCGAGCTTGTTGACCAGGCTCTGCAGGTCGCAAAGAGCAAAACTCTGCCGAAGGTCTGGGACTTCTGCTCCGACGGTTCGCCCGTCCACCGCTGCATCCACGCTATAGTGCATCTTATCGAAGACCACTCCTCGCGCCTTGACCTGCCGTGCCGCTTCTGCGCGACAAAGCTCATTGAGGGCGGCGACGATATGGCGGACAAGCTCGAACTGGACAGCAACGAGCGCGATCTGCTCGACCACTGCATAGTTGAGATGGAGAACGATACCGGGCTTGACAGAAACGCCGCGCTCGCCGAAATGCGCTACGAATTCATAGAAAAAGTAGTCGAGAGCTCGGTCGTCAAATGCCACGAGAGCAAGGAGCACCGCCGCAGCATGAAGCTCGACCGTGTCCTGACCGGCAAATACACCGCCATTCCCGTGTTCATAGGCGTTATGTGTCTCGTGTTTTGGCTGACCTTCAATGTTATCGGCTCCGCGCTCTCCGATTGGCTGAGCCTCGGAATAGACAAACTCACTGGACTCGTCGATTCGGGGCTGACTGCCTATGGAATCAACCCCGTTATACATAGCCTTATCATCGACGGAATCTTCGCGGGCGTCGGCAGCGTTCTCTCATTCCTGCCGATAATAGTGACATTGTTCTTCTTCCTGTCTATTCTCGAAGATACGGGATATATGGCGCGAATCGCCTTTGTTATGGACAGACCGCTGAGAAAAATCGGTCTCTCCGGGCGCAGCTTCGTTCCCATGCTCATCGGCTTTGGCTGCTCCGTCCCGGCGATAATGGCGACCCGCACCGTCTCGTCCGACCGCGACCGCAAGATGACGATAATGCTGACCCCGTATATGAGCTGCTCGGCGAAAATTCCGATATATTCGGTCTTTGCGGCGGCATTTTTCCCGGGGAACGGTGCGCTCGTTATGATATGCCTGTATTTCTCGGGCATAGTGCTCAGCGTCCTGCTCGCGCTGATACTCAAAAATACCGCCTTCCGCGGCAATCCCGTGCCGTTTGTTATGGAGCTGCCGAACTACCGCATCCCGTCGCCCAAGAGCGTTGCGCTCCTGCTGTGGGAAAAGGCAAAAGATTTCCTCCAGCGCGCATTTACTGTCATATTTGTCGCGACAATTATCATATGGTTCCTTCAGAGCTTTGATACTCGCATAAACCCCGTTGAGGACAGCGCGAACAGTATGCTCGCCGCTATAGGCAGATTTATCGCGCCGATATTCAAGCCCCTCGGCTTTGCCGATTGGCGCGTCGCAACTGCGCTTATCTCCGGCTTCACCGCCAAAGAAGCGGTTGTCTCCACAATGTCCGTCCTGCTCAACACGAGCGTATCGACCCTCGGCGGCGCACTCTCCGCTATGTTCACCCCGCTGACCGCCGCGAGCTTCCTCGCGTTCACTCTGCTCTATACGCCCTGCGTCGCCGCAGTTGCAACTATAAAACGCGAGATGAACTCGACCCTTGCAACGATAGGCATAGTTATTCTGCAGTGCGTTGTCGCGTGGCTCGTCGCGTTCGGCGTTTATCAGATAGGGAGCCTGATAGCATGAAACCCGTTGATTTTGTTATAATAGCCGTTATCGCCCTGCTCGTTGTGCTCGCGATAGTTTCGATCCGCAGGCAGAAAAAGCGCGGCGGATGCTGCGGCTGCTCAGGCTGCAGCGGCTGCTGCTCGCAGTGCGAAAAAAGTAAAGATAAATAACACACAGAGCCGGCATCGCAATGATACCGGCTCTGTATTTTTCTTACTTTCTCCTTGCGAGTACTCCCGACAGAACACATTCGGCGGCGAGCGTGACTGTTATCAGGCAGCCCGTGACGGAGAAATTATTTATATTATATAACAGCTGCATGGGCGAAATAACGGCCGCCGCCAGAGAGATGCCGAAAACCCGAAGCAGAGCCTTGCGGCTGTCCTTTGCCGCCGCCAGGATTGCGGCCATCAGCAAAACGCAGGTGAGAAGCGCCGTTATCCCGGGCGGAAAGTTTGCGTAGCCCCAAGGGGTCGGGCTGAAATATGAGTAAGTCGTTCGTATTGTCCTGTCAGGGAAATCCTTGAAAATCAGAACCGCACCGTACGGCAGCGACTCCAAAAACAGAGCGACGACAGGCAGCAGCACGGTTAAAACTTTTCCGAGTTTTTTCATCGAAGCCCCTCCTTTTATTTCGTTAATCTCTTCGCGTTGCGCACGCAAAGCACGGCGGTATAAACGCCTATGAGCAGGAATATTGCCGCCAGCACGGTGCAGAATATACGCAAATCCGTGTCGGGCTTGTCGTATTCCGCGCAGCTTAAGCCGAACGCTGCAAACGCTATGATCGAGAGCCTGAACGGCAGCGGGCGGTGCCCTTTGTCGAACGCGATGAACAGGAGCGCGAGATATGACCCCACGCAGACGATAGCGAAGACAAGCAAAACTACAATAGTCGCTTCGCTGAAATAGAAAAAGTCATCGAACACACCGCTTAATACCGACTCCGACGAAATCGGCAGGTGCAGATGGACGAGCCCGTAGGACGCACAGTATATGAACGCGTACAAACTGCAAAGAATATATCCTATAGCGGCGGATACGGTGTAAAATTTCTTCAATTTATTGTCGTTGATATCCATAAGAAAACCTCGCTTTCAAGAGCCTGAAGTGAGCTTTAGATATAACTGCCGTTGTGCTTCTCTCTGCACTTTCAGTGTAGCATACAAAGCTATATATGACAACAAAATTCTCAAAAAAAAGCAAAATTAACAGCTTATTCACACAAAAGAAAAAGAGCCGGGCTTTTCGGGCATCGGCTCTTAAATGTTAAAAATAAAAATCAGCTTTCAAAATCAACGCTCTCACGCTCGAGGCGAACCGCCTTGACGAAAGCGCGCACCTTGAGGTGCTCCGGGTGGCTGTCATATGCGTGCAGTGCGTCCCAACTCTCGAACTTTGAGAAGAGCGCCGCGTCATATTTGCCGCCGTTTTCGTTTATTCCGACTTTCGCTTCAATAAGCCCCGGGACAACGCCGACGAGCGCTTCAAGTAACTCTTTGATGTGCTCCGCGTTCTCTCGCTTGCTGTGTCCCTCCGCTTCATCTTTGAGCGCCCAGAATACTATATGAGTCACCATTTTCATTTCCTCCTGTTTTTGAGAATCTGATAGATTTTGCCCGCGCCGAGCATCACTGCCGCCGTCGCCGCTCCTGCGAGGAGCGCACGCGATGCAATTGTAGCGTTGACGCTCTGACGGTCGGTTATGCGGCTTTCAATCGGTCCCAGGCAGGTGCATTTGAGCCCGAAATCCTTGAACGAATGGACGCTTGTCTCGAAGCTTCCGCCTTCGTGAACGGTTATCAGCCTGACGGACGGTCTGCCGCCGTCTGTGTATGCGCGGAATCCCGAGGTCTTGCACTGCGCGAGAAGTATTCCGTCAACCTCGCCCGCGAGATTGTTCATGTGGTCGTGGCCGAAGAACGCGCCCTTTATGTCGCCCATCTTCTTCCAGCTCTCAAACTGTCCGCTGTTGACATCCGCCGGGCACGGACCCTCTGCGAGATATCCGTTGTCCTCGTCCTTGAGAACATACCAGTTCTTGTTGAGATGCCCGTAGCCGCGCACGGCTTTCCACATCTCCCAGGGCTTCGCCTTTCTGAGAAGCTCATATTCTTCAACGACCGGGATGTGCTCGAACAGCAGAGCGGGCAGGGGAGCACCCTTGTTTTCTTTTCGCAGCTTCGCCGCGTTTCGCTCGTACCAGTCTATCTGATCCTTGTGAACAACATCGTAATATGAAATCTCTTTGTCGTAGAAAATATTGTTCGAGTCCATGAACCAGAGATTGAACTCCGGCTTGCCGCTCTTGCCTAGAATGGGTATGTAATAGTTTGAATATCCCGTGATATCCTCGTCGCATCGGCGGGTCACGCAGTATTCGGTGTTCACGAAAATCTCCATCTGCTCCTCTTCGAGCCCGGAGTCGTGGTCGTGGTTGCCCATTATTGTCGCGAACGGAATCTTGCGCTCAACAACGGGTGCAATTAGCCGCTCGAACTGCCTTTTGAACGACTCCATGCCGATGTCGTCGCGCGACGCCGCGCATATGTCGCCCATATAAACAGCGAGATCGGGCTTGAGCGCGTCGAGCGCGGTCTCGTGGAATTTCAGCGTGTCCGCGCGCTTCGCCTTGCCTTTTTCCGAGCTGACATCGTCGTTCTCGTGCGGGTCGCCGAAGAGCAGGATTTTGAACTCTCCGTCCTCGTTGAATCTGAATTGCTTGTCGTACATCTCAGTTCTCCTTATCTGAAAACGGCTTCTCTTATCGCCTCGCTCACCGTGGGGTGGGGGAACGCCGTATTTTTAATTTCTTCAACAGTCATTTTGTTCGCGAGCATCGCCGCCGCGCCGTATATCAGCTCCGACGCATTGCCGCCCGCAATGTGAACCCCGAGCAGTCTGCCGCTTGTATTTTCTGATATTATCTTGCAGAATCCGTCCTGCCCGCCCTCGGCAAAAAATCTTCCGCTCGAGCGCAGCGGCGCTTCGCCGCAAACGGCATCAATGCCTTTTGCGAGCGCACTTTCGAGCGTCTCGCCGATCGATGCCGCCTCGGAAAAAGTGAACACGACCTGCGGAATCGCGAGATAGTCTATCTCGTCAGTCTTGTCGAGAATATTGTTTATCGCCGCTGCCGATTCTCGGTATGCTGCGTGAGCTGACATGGCTTTTTGGTTCGCGTCTCCGGCGGCATAAACGCCGGAAACAGCAGTTTGCATGTGACTGTCTGTATTGAGATTTTCAAGCCCGATGTTTTCGATCCCGAGCCCGTCATAACACGCCGTTCTGCCGGATGCGTTTATTATAATATCCGCTTCGGCCGTCTTTTCTTTTCCGCGCGCGTCGGTGTATTTGATACTTCTACCGTCTGCCGAAACGGCCCTGCACGAAGTGAGAATATTTATCCCGCTCTTTTTGAGACTGCGCCGCAAAAATGCGCTTATGTCCTTGTCCATAGTCGGGGCGATTCTCTCCGCCTGCTCGATTACAGACACTCTGCATCCGAGCGCGTTCAGATATTCCGCCGCTTCAAGCCCCGATGCCCCGCCGCCTATAATCGCGGCGCTTCTCGGTATTGCGTCAAGATTATATACATCGCTCACATCCGTGATATCCGCGCTGGGAATTTCAAGCTCCCTTGGTCGTGAACCAGTGCAGATGAGCAGATTTTTTGAATATATATCATCTTCACCTGCGGCGGTTATGAACAGCCCGGCTGCCTTGTCTTTTATATAAGCTTCTGCATTTATGACTTTCGCTCCCGCGTGTTCGAGCGAATCAGCGATGCCGCATTTCAGCTGACATATAACATCATTTTTATGCGCGAGCGCAGCGTCGAGATTGAAATCCGCTTCTTTGCAGGTAACTCCGAATTTTTCGGAATCGAGTGTTTGCCTGAAAATCTTCGCGCTGTGGAGCATGGCTTTCGACGGTATGCAGCCCAGGTTCAGGCATACTCCGCCGAGCTCGTTTTTTTCTATGAGCGCCGTTTTCAGTCCGCTCTTTGCGGCTGTTATCGCCGCGCTGTATCCGGCGGGTCCGCCGCCGATAACGGCAAGGTCAAAGATATCCATAGGCGCTCCTTTCGCTTTTTTACAATTATATCCGAAAATTGCCCTGCGGTCAATCGAACGCTCTGTTTTTTGTTGACTTTGAAGGCTGTAAGCATTAAAATTATCGTTGTATAAAATCTTTTGCTGTGAGGTATTCGATGAAAACACCGGCTTATCACAAATCTCTTGAAACGCTCCATGTAAACTGCCTTGAGCCGCGCGCTTATTTCATTCCCTTTGCGGATGAAAAGACCGCCGCTTCGCGCGAGCGCAGTGAGTCCGATTATTTTGTTCCGCTCTGCGGCGAGTGGGATTTCCGCTTCTTCAAAAGCTTTGAAGATGTCTTGCGTGAGCCGCCCGAATATGTCGGCGAGGGCGAATTTGATAAAATATCCGTACCGCGCAGCTGGCAGACCTATACCGACCGCGGCTACGATGTCCCGCTTTACAGCAACCTCGAATATCCTTTCCCGACCGACCCGCCGTTTGTCCCGGACGAGAACCCCTGCGGGCTCTATGTCAGAAAATTTACGCTCGATGAAAAGCTCTCTTCACGCGATTTATTTTTGAACTTCGAGGGCGTGGATTCCTGCTTCTATGTCTGGCTCAACGGAAAGTTCGTCGGCTTCAGCGAGGTGTCGCACTGCATGAGCGAATTTGATGTCACGGACTTTGCAGTCAGTGGCGAGAACACCCTCTGCGTGCTGGTTGCCAAGTGGTGCCCCGGCACTTATCTTGAGGATCAGGATTGCTTCAGATTCTCGGGAATTTTCCGCGAGGTCTATCTGCTCGCGCGCGGAAAAGAGAGACTTGATGACATCTTTGTCAAAAGCTATGTCTCCGATGATTTTAATTCTGCCGAACTTCGCGTTGAAGCGAAGCTCAGCACACCGTGCGATATAAAATATAAGCTCGTCGCGCCGGACGGTGCTGTTGTGTCCGAAGGCGTCGGCGGCGAAAAATTCAGCATAAGCGTCGATTCTCCCGTTCTCTGGAACGATGAACAGCCCGAGCTTTATGAACTCTGGCTGACCGTCGGCGACGAAATCGTTCTGCTCGATACTGCAGTGCGACGCTTTGAGATAAAGGACGGAATCTGCCTTCTGAACGGAAAGGCCGTCAAGGCTCGCGGCATCAACCGCCACGACTCTCACCCCGTTACGGGTCACGCCGTCACGCTCGACGATATGATTGAGGATATTATGCTCATAAAGCGTGCCAACTGCAATATGATCCGCACGTCACATTATCCCAACGATCCGCGCTTCCCCGCGCTGTGCGATAAATACGGCATAATGCTGACCGACGAAGCCGATATCGAGACCCACGGCATGGGCTACGACTGGGAGGGCGAATGGGACTGGACGCGCTGGTCGCATCTCTCGTCCGCTCCCGAGTGGCGCGAGGCTTATGTCGACAGGGCGAAGAGACTCTTCGAGCGCGACAAGAACCACGGCTGCGTCGTGCTCTGGTCGCTCGGCAACGAGTCGGGAGCGGGTGTCAACCATCGAGCGATGGCGCAGTATATCCGCTCGTGCGATGACCGCGCTCTTGTTCACTATGAAAACTCCCACCTCGAGTTCAAGGCTGTCCCCGAGGGCGAAAATTTTGCCGATATCTCGGATGTCGAGAGCCGTATGTACGCCGGCACGGAATATATAGAGAACTATCTCAATAATAAAGAATATAAGAAGCCTTTCTATATGTGCGAATATGTCTGCTCGATGAGCACTGGCGATGTCTATCCGTTCTGGGATCTTGTCGAGAAGTATGACAACAATTTCGGCGGCTGCATCTGGGAGTGGTGCGACCACGCGGTCAATGTCCCGGATGAAAACGGCAATGCCTGCTATTTTTACGGCGGCGATTTCGGCGATTTCCCGAATAGCTCCATTTGCTGCATCGACGGACTCGTCTATCCCGACCGCACTCCGCGCCCCGGCTATTTCGATATGAAGCGCGTCTATCAGCAGTATTCGGCTGAATATAATGGCGATGGCAGCGTGACCGTCACGAGCCGCAGACGCTTTACCACTCTCGACGATACGGCGATCTACTGGACTCTTTCAGAGAGTGGCAAGACTGTTTCAGAGGGCACTACCGCCGCGCTTTCAACACCTGCGCAGGGGAGTACGATTGTAAAGCTTTTTGACCCCGCAGATTTTGACTCGCTCCTGTCCTGCCTGCTGACTCTGAGCTTTGTCTCGATGAAAGATACTCCTTGGGCGGAAAAAGGCTTTGAAACGGGCTTCGAGCAGTTTGTACTCAAGGACTATACGCCCTATGTGCCAAAAGACGGCAGAGTCGAGCTCAGCGAAAATGACCGCTTCGCGGTTATCAAGGCGGGAAATATCGCCTATACTTTTGATAAGCCCTACGGACGCATATCTTCTATAACCTGCGGCGGCAAAGAGCTGCTGAGCGCACCCGTTGAGCCGCAGATCTGGCGCGCGCCCTGCTATAACAGAGGCTCGTCGGAAATGTGGAGACTCAAGAACTTCAGATATGCCGCGCAAAAGACATACTCCTGCCTCGTCTCGAATACGGACGGCGGCGTGTGTATAAAGACGAAGATAGCAATCGGCGGCCCGTCCTGCCCGCCCGTTATCCACGCCGATGTCGATTACAAATTCACGCCCGACGGCTGCGTGACGCTTCTGTTTGACGGCGATGTTATCGAGAAATGCCCGATACTGCCGAAAGTCGGCTACAGGCTCTTTATGCCTGTGGAAAATGAAAGCGTCAGCTATTTCGGCTTCGGCCCGAGAGAAGCTTATGTCGACAGATACAAGTCTCAGCGTCTCGGACTCTGGAACACAACGGCGACGGATAATTTTGAGCATTATATCTGCCCGCAGGAGAACGGCGCGCATTACGGCACCCGTTTTGCCGAGGTTTATTCAAACGCGGCGGGACTCAGATTCGAGCCGTTCGGCATGGAGCATTTCAGCTTCAATGCCCAGCATTTCACGGCGCAGATGCTCGAGGATACGAAGCATGATTTTGAGCTTGAGCCCCTTGAAGATACCGTTGTCAGCCTCGATTGGCGCATGACGGGAATCAGCGAGGCGGAGTATCACAACGACCCTGAGCGTGCACTTCGCCGTATCGATGAAAAGAAACTCAATTTCGGCTTTGTTATAAAACCGTTTGAAAAATAAGACTTCACGGGAGAGATACAATGTTTCTGAAAGAACTGCTTGAGGGCACAACCGTTGCGGGTGATTATCCGCAGGCGGATATATGCGATATAGTCTACGACTCGCGCAAGGCAAGACCGGGCACGGCGTTTGTCTGCATGAAAGGCGAGACAACTGACGGACATAAATACGCAAAGAGCGCATATGACCTCGGCTGCCGCGTGTTCGTTGCGGAAGAGGCGCTCAGCCTGCCCGATGATGCAATTGTGCTGATGAGCGAAAACACGCGCCGCGACCTCGCGCAGATGAGCATAAACTTCTTCGGCCACCCTGCTGATGAGCTGAAAATGATAGGTATAACCGGCACGAAGGGCAAGACAAGTATAACTTATATCCTGCGCAGTGCGCTCGAAAACTGCGGCATAAAAACAGGCGTTATCGGCACTATCGGCGCGTTCTACGGCGACAAAAAAATACCGACCGTCAACACGACCCCCGAATCCTATGAGCTTCAGAAGATTCTGCGCGAGATGGCGGACGGCGGCTGCGAGGCGGTCTGCATGGAGGTCTCGTCCATAGGGCTCAAGATGAGCCGCGTCCACGGAGTTGAATTCTATGCCGGGATATTCACGAATCTTTCGCCCGACCATATCGGCGGAAACGAGCATAAGACATTTGAAGAATACGCCTATTGGAAAAAGCAGCTCTATGTCCACAGCGGCTTCACCGTTGCCAACCGAGACGATGCGTTTTTTGATGATATCGCCGCCGCGTCAAAAGGCGAGGTGATAAGCTACGGGCTCGACGAAAAGTGCGATTACTATGCAGAGAATATAAATCCTCTGCGCCGCCCGGGCTTCCTCGGAATAGAGTTCGACTGCAAGAGCAAGTTTGATTCCCCGTGGCACGCGCAGGTCAGTATGCCGGGATTTTTCAGCGTCTACAATGTTCTTGCGTCCGTCGCGCTCCTGCGCAAGATGGGCATACCCGTTGAAAAAATGCGCGAGGCGTTTTCGCATGTGAGCATCGACGGCAGAATGCAGATAGTCCATGTCAGCGATGATTACAGCGTAATTATAGACTACGCTCACAACGGTCTTAGTATGGAGAATGTCATTGAGACCGTCCGCGATTATAAACCCAACCGCGTTGTTGCGCTCTTTGGCTCGACAGGCAACAAAGCGACTATCCGCAGGCAGGAACTCGGTCTTGTAAGTGCGAAGATGTGTGATTTTATTATAATCACGAGCGATGACCCGGACTTTGAAGATCCGAATGCGATAATAGACGAGATAGCCGGATGGGTCGAAAAAGGCGGCGGAGCGGGTAAGTATGTCAAGATAACCGACCGCGCCGAAGCGATAGAATATGCCCTCGACCATATGCAGAAAGGGGATATCCTCCTCCTGCTCGGCAAAGGGCATGAGCATTTCATGAAAGTGAAAGGCGAAAAAATATATTTCAGCGAGCTCGACTGCATTGCGAATTATATGAAAAAACACGGGATGAAGTAACTCTTATAAAAAGCACATATAAAAACACAAAACCCCGGAGGGTATTCCCTCCGGGGTCGCTTGCATTTTATCAGCCGATTTCGATCCTTCTCGATGTCGGCACATTTTCTTCTTTCTTGGGCATCGTCAGGGTCAGAACGCCGTCCTTGTATTCGCCGGTGATGTCCTCGGTCTTGACGGACGAGACATCGAAGCTCCTGCTGAACGAGCCGTAAGACCTCTCACGGCGGACAAAGTTGCCTTTATCATCCTTCTTCTCGGTCTCGTTGCTGCGCTCTGCGCTGATGGTCATGTAGCCGTCTTCAATGTCGACGTGAATGTCTTCCTTCTTGAATCCGGGCAGCTCTGCCTCGAGCACATATTCCTTGCCGTTGTCCTTTATATCAGTCTTGAAGTCTGTTGCGGCCATGTCGCCCCAGAAGTTCTTCTCGAAGTTTTCCATATCTCTGAAAGGATTAAAGAGTGCACGCTGATGTCTGCGTTCATAAGGTGTAAGTTCAAACATAATTGATTCCTCCGTTTGTTGTTTATTGTTATTCATATTGAAGTGGTTGTTTTATTTGTCTGACCGCTCTCCGATTTCCATCGGACTCACTCTCTTTCTTCTCCAGGGGCTCTTGCTCCCTTCGTTTGATTATATAGTACCCCTGCTTTGTTAAAAAAGAATACAGTGATATGTGAACAAATTGTAAATACTTAGCACTCTAATTAAAAGAGTGCTAAAATACGTTTGAAAACACCGCGCAGGTTTTTATCATACGCGGGACATGGGAGGAATATAAATGCATTGACATTTTCTGTTAAGGAGAGGAATGCGATGCAAATCAACGTTATAACGCAGTCGGTCGGTGTCGAAGAGACGCTCGGCAGCTGCACTGCGGAACAGCCGATAGATGCCGATATAACCCTGCCGGATTATTGCCCGGATATCAGGCGCGTGCTCAAGTGCCTTGTCACTCCGCGCATAACCGCAGTCCAGACCGCGGGCGACAGAGCGACGGCGGATGGTTCAGCCGGCGTGTGCGTCATCTATGCCGACGAGCAGGGGGCGGTCTGCTGCTTCGAGCAGACATATCCGTTTTCAAAATACGCCGATCTCAAGGGTGCGGATGAAAACTGCTGCGTGAATGTGCGCGCCTATACTCAGTATGCCAACTGCCGTGCCGTCAGCCCGCGCAGGCTCGATATCCACGCCGTGGTCAGCGTGGCGTTCAGCATATCCGGAGTAAAAGAAGAGGAGATAATAACCGGAGCAGAGGGCGCGGGAATCCAGCTCAGATGCTGCGACAGCCGCACCGCAAGCCTCGTCGCCTGCACTGAGACTGCGTTCCCGATGAGCGAGACCGTGCCTCTGCCCGACGGCGACCCGGCGGTGCCCTGCGTGCTGAGCGCGCAGGCGGCGGCGCTCGCGCAAGAGATAAAAGTCATCAGCAACAAACTGCTCGTCAAGGGCGAACTCACCGTCAGCGCGGTCTGTCGCGGCGAGGGTGGCGAGATATTCAGCTTCGGCCATTCCATGCCGATAAGCCAGATAATAAATCTCGAGGGCATTGACGAGGACTGCACCTGCTGCGTCTGCCTGCCCGTCACTTCGCTCGAAGTCCTGCCGAAGGCCGACCAGGCTGGCGACAACAGACTGATTGATATCAGCGCGCGCGTCGGCGCGGGAGTCAAGGCTTATCGCGAGCTGAGCTTCCCGACCGTCACCGATGCCTATTCCGTCTGCTGCGACCTTGAAACAAAGAGCCGCAATGTCGATTTCGCGGTTATCGCCGATAAGTTCAACGATACTTTCACCTGCCGCAGCACACAGGATCTGCCGGAGGCGAGGCAAATTTTGGCTCTCTGGTGCTCCGACTTATCCAAGAGCGTGGCGCAGGACTCCGACGGAATAATAATCTCCGGCGAACTGACGCTCCATTTTCTCTATACCGATGCCGAATCCCAGCCATGCTACGCCCAGCGGCAGACGAACTACGAATACCGCCGAGCGGTCAGAAAGTGCGGCGATCTCAAGTGCTCGCCGTGCATCGAGATAACCGCCGCGAGCGCCGCCTGCGCTTCGGGCAGTGCCGATGTCAGGGTCGAGATGAATATCTCCGGCTGTATCTTCGACAGCGTCCGCCGCAAGACCGTCACTTCTATAGAATGCTCCGATTCCGACGGCAAAAAGACGGGCGGCGCCGCGCTGACAGTCTATTTTGCGGATGCGGGCGAGGAAATATGGGATATCGCGAGGCGGTATAACACGACCGTCGAAGCGGTGGAGCAGGAAAACGGCATAACGGGCGAAACGGTGGCGCAGAAATGCATGCTGCTGATACCCGGAGTCTGAGGAGGGATAACCGTGCAGGAGAGAAATATTTACAGCGACATTGCAAAGCGCACTCAGGGCGATATTTATATCGGCGTTGTCGGCCCTGTCAGAACCGGAAAATCAACGTTTATAAAGCGTTTCATGGATGCCCTCGTTCTGCCGAATATCGAGAGCCAGAGCGTGCGCGACCGCGCGACCGATGAGCTTCCGCAGTCCGCGGCGGGACGCACAATAATGACCACCGAGCCGAAATTCATCCCCGAAAATGCGGTTGAGATATCGCTCCAAGCGGAGGCGACATTCCGCGTGCGGCTCATAGACTGCGTGGGATATATCGTCCCGAGTTCCCTCGGCTATATCGAGGGCGAGAGCCCGCGAATGGTAAAAACCCCGTGGTTCGAGCATGAGATACCGTTCAATATGGCGGCGGAGATAGGCACACAGAAGGTCATCAGCGAACATTCGACAATAGGTCTTGTCATAACGACTGACGGCTCGATAAGCGAGATTCCGCGCAGCGAATATGAAGAAGCCGAAGGCAGGGTAATATCAGAGCTCAAAGGGCTCAAAAAGCCTTTTGTTGTCCTATTGAACAGCACGAATCCGGAGTCCGACGAAGTCAAAAATATGGCGGCGTCGCTGACCGATAAATACAGCGTGCCCGTCATGCCCGTGAACTGCCTCGAGATAGGCGAGGAGGAGATAAAAGAGATTCTAACTCAGGTGCTCTTCGAGTTCCCCGTCAAAGAAGTCAGTGTCGGTCTGCCGGGTTGGGCTATGACTCTCAGCCGCGATCATTGGCTGCGCTCGGGACTTTGCAGCGCCGTGAGCGAAGCGGCGCAGAACCTCCGCACCCTCCGCGATGTAAAACACCTCGCCGAGGATATCTGCGCGTGTGAATATGTGACGGACGCAAAGATAGCGAAAATGGATCTGTCCTGTGGCGCGGCGCGGATAGAGGCGCAGATAGACGGCAGTCTCTTCTATAAGATACTCGCCGAGGAGACGGGACTCGATATCTCCGGCGAGCAGGATCTGATGAGCTGCATGCGCGAACTCGCCGCCGTGCGCCGCGAATATGAGCGGCTCAAGGGTGCGCTCGATGAAGTTGAAGCGACGGGCTACGGAATAGTCATGCCGTCGCTCGATGAATTGAGCCTCGAAGAGCCGGAGATAATGCGCCAGGGCGGCAGATACGGCGTGCGCCTGCGCGCCTCCGCTCCGTCGATACACATGATGAAGGCGAATATAACAACAGAAGTCGCGCCGATAGTCGGCTCGGAGTCCCAGTCAGAAGAACTCGTCAACTATATGCTCAAGGAGTTCGAAGAGGACCCGACGAAGATATGGGAGTCGAATATCTTCGGCAAGTCTTTGCATGAGCTCGTCAACGAGGGACTGCACAACAAGCTCTACCGTATGCCCGCCGCGGCGCGCATGAAGCTGCAGGAGACGCTCGAAAAAGTCATCAACGAGGGATGCAGCGGACTCATCTGCATCATCCTGTAAAATAATATCGGCTGTGCCCGAAGTTTAGGCGCGGCCGATATTTTTTATATTAGCTCTTGACACAAACAAATGTTCTGATATATAATATGTACGAACAAATGTTTGAAATCTGGTGAGAGCGTGGATCTGTTTGACAAGCTGGAGATACTTTCCGATTCGGCGAAATATGATGTCGCCTGCACGAGCAGCGGAACGGACAGGTCTTCGGGCGGCGAGGGGATAGGCAACGCCGCAGCGTGCGGCATATGCCACAGCTTCGCGGCGGACGGCAGATGTATATCACTGCTGAAAGTTCTCATGAGCAATGCCTGCGTTTTTGACTGCAAATATTGCGTCAACCGCGTCTCCAACGATGTCCGCCGCGCGACATTTTAGCCGCGTGAGCTCGCGGAGCTGACGATGAATTTTTATCGCCGCAATTATATCGAGGGGCTTTTTCTCTCGTCCGCAGTTGTCGGCAGTCCGGATTATACCTGTGAGCGCATGATTGAGACTCTGCGTATTCTGCGCGAAGAATACAGGTTCGGCGGATATATCCACGCCAAGGCGATCCCGGGCGCGGATAACGCGCTGATAACCCGTCTCGGCATGCTCGCAGACAGAATGAGCGTTAATATCGAGCTGCCGTCGAACAACAGCCTGCAAACTCTCGCGCCGGACAAAACAAAGGAGTCGATACTCCGCCCGATGGGACTTATTACAAATAAGATAAAAGAGAGCTCGGCAGAGCTTGTCAGATATAAGCACGCGCCGCGTTTCGCCTCCGGCGGTCAGAGCACGCAATTGATAGTCGGCGCAACGCCCGACAGCGACTATCAGATAATGTCGCTCTCCGCGGCGCTCTATAAAAAATACGAGCTCAAGCGCGTGTTCTATTCGGCGTATATCCCGGTCGTTGAGAACCCGCTTCTGCCCGCGAAGACAACGGAGCCGCCGCTTCTGCGCGAGCACAGACTCTATCAGGCGGATTGGCTTTTGCGCTATTACGGCTTCGATGCGAACGAATTGCTCGATGAAAAGCATCCGTTTTTGAACCCCTATGTAGACCCGAAATGCAATTGGGCGCTCAATCATATGGAGCTGTTCCCGCTTGAAATAAACCGCGCAACAAAGGAAGAACTGCTTAGAATACCTGGAGTCGGCGTGCGCAGCGTTCAAAGAATTTTGGCGGCTCGGCGTGTTTCGCCGCTGAGCTTTGAAGATCTCAAAAAACTCGGCGTGGTGCTCAAACGCGCCCAGTATTTCATAACCTGCAAGGGCAAACATTTGGCGGGACTCAATGTCAATCCCGACAGAGTCCTCGGCTCGTTAATTTCCGAGCGGTGTCAGTCGCTTTTGCCGAATATGCAGGGCGAACAGCTGAGCCTGTTCGACAACAGGATAACAAGGGAGGATGTAGTACAATGTCTGCACGGTCAGATGTAACATATGTATATGACGGCTCGTTCGAGGGACTTCTGACGGCTGTTTTTGAGAGCTTTGAGAACCGCGAGCTGCCGTGCTCTATCGTCGCGGAGGATGAGTTCGTGCCGACGCTCTTCGCGTGCAAAACCGTTGACACCGATCCGCAAAAGGCAGACAGAGTCCGCCGCGGGCTCAAAAATGTCAGCGCCGATGTCTGGAACGCCGTGCGGCTCGGGTACCTGACCTGCGTCGAGGACAGGGGAACGCTCATCAACGATTTTGTGCATATGGCGATGCACTACGGCGCGGGTGTCATGCGCATGCTCGCCGACGACACCGTTTCGCGCCTGACGAAAGCCGTCCGCGCCCTCAAGCAGGAGAGCCATAAATATACCGGCTTTGTCCGATTCAGCATCAGCGAGGATAATGCCTTCACTTCAATTATAGAGCCGAAAAATTCCGTCCTGCCTCTGCTCGCGCCGCATTTCTGCGACAGATATCCGAACGAATCGTTTCTCATATATGACAAGACCCATTCGCAGGCGCTCGTCTGGCATAACAGGCAGAAAATGATTATCCCGTTAGACGGCTTCGAGCAGCCGCAGGCGGGGGACGAGGAGCTGTATTTCCGCGTGCTGTGGAAGCATTTTTATGATACGGTAGCTATCGAGGCGCGGTATAATCCCCGATGCCGCATGAACTTCATGCCCAAACGCTATTGGAATCAGCTCCCGGAGATGGATGAGAGCAATTCTCCCGATGCCGTGCGCGGAGTCAAAAGAATCGGAGCATAAAAAAGCAGGAGCCGTGGGACTCCTGCTTTTGATATTTTTTTAATCCTGCGCGTGGTTTGAAAGCTTGATTTCGTCGTTGTCCGTGAATTCTGCGATGATTCCGTTTTCGTCAACCGTCGCGAATATCGCGCTGTGGCTCTTCATTGTGAGCGTCCATTTGACATCGGGATATATCTTCCCGAGCCTGTTTGTGATTATCGCTATCTTCGGCGAAAGTCCCTTTGCGAATTTCCACGAGGTCGAGCCGTAGTAGCCGTGGTGTCCGACCTTGAGCAGATCCACCTTATGAAGCTGCGGCAGAAGTAAGCCCTCGAGTCCGGTGGTTCTCGTTATGTCCGCGGCGAGGAATGCGCTTTTTTTGCCCTTTTCGACCATCGTTCCGACGGATTCGGCATTTTCGCCCTGCCCGTGAAGCCGCGCGTCATCGAGTGCTGTATTGTAGAAAGTCAGCGTGAAGTCGCCGAATTTGAACGGCTCGCTCGGTATCTCGGAAGTAACAACTGTGCCCCTGTTCTGAAACGCCTTTACCGTGTCTGCGTATGTTGTTTCGATGCCCCAGCCGTTGTATTCGTATTCGTGGGCAATCTCGCGGTTGACGGGCTTTATGTAGAATGTCTTTACCGTGATATCCGGGTCGTTGGCTATCGCCTCAAATGTGCCGACATGGTCGTAGTGATTGTGCGTGCCGAGCGCAAATTCAAGCGTTACTTTGCCCTCTGCGTCGCCGGCAGCCTTTTTCAGATATTTTATAACAGCCTCTTCGCTGCCGTTGTAGCTGAGCTTCCTGCGCGGATTGCGGTCGCCCTCGCCGGAGTCGATGAGCGCGAATTTTCCGTTTGATTCTATGAGTATTGCGTCGGAGTTATAGGTGTTGAGAAAATGTATCCTGTCCGCCGTGCCGTCCGACGAAAACTGCGCTGGGGTGATTTCAAATTTATTCTGATATCTGTTGCACATCGCAACGCAGATTATATCCAGCAAAAAGACCGAAAGCATTATCGCCATCATTATCCATGTCGCAATTTTTTTGATTAGCTTGTCCCTTGTCATATTCCCTCCGAAGCGCAAAAATAAAAACGCTTTTAAAAGTATATCATACTTTTTTAGTAAATGTCCATATGCAGACGCGCCAAAAAGCGCCGAATTTAATTGTATTCGGCGCTTTTTTGTGATATCATATACATATTAAGTGCGATACTAATCTTGATTTTCACCCTTGGGGTCGATAGCCTGCATTATCAGCGAGCCGAAGAGCATGACTCCCATGCTCGGGCGGATGCAGTCTAGTGCGTCCTTTGCGAGATATATGCATCTCCAGTAGTCGAATCCGCGCCCCGCGAGCAGCAGCGCGCAGACGGCGAGAGTGAAGAGTAGCTCAAAAATAATGACCGCGCCGAGCAGCATCCTGCGTGAAACGGGATTTATGTAGCTTAAATTTTCTGCGATTTTTTCTTTTATGCCGCGCATATCTTCACCTCCGTTTGTTTGATTCTAACCCGGAGTGCGATTTTTCGCAATGCAAAGATTTTTACTTTTGAGGAAAGGAGAGGAAAACGAATGTCCGTCGGAATATCCACCGCTTGCTTTTATCCCGCGGCGACCGAAGAGGCTCTGCGCTGCGTCGCCGAAGCGGGAGCAAAAGTTACCGAGGTGTTTTTTAACTCGCCGTCGGAATTGGAGCCGGATTTTCTCCGCCGCATTTCGTCTATAGCCTCTGACAGCGGTATCCGCATCCGCTCGATACATCCGTTTACCTCGTTCGCCGAGGGGTATATCCTCTTCAGCCAGTATGAACGCCGCTTCGACGATTACAGGGAGTTTTACAAAAAATATTATGCCGCCGCATCTGCGATAGGCGCGAAAATAGTCGTGCTCCACGGCGCAAAGCTGCCGGTGAATATCAGCACGGACGAATACGCCGAGCGTCTTAGCTTGCTCGTCAGCGACGCGCGGGAGCAGGGGATAATCCTCGCCCAGGAAAATGTTGTCCATCATAACGGGCAGACCCCGGAGCTTATGAACGAGCTGAAATCACGCCTCGGTGCGAATTTTCATATGGTGCTCGACATCAAGCAGGCGTACCTCGCCGGAGTCGACCCGATAGAATTTTTCAGGGAGTTTTCCGATAATATCTGCCACATACATCTGAGTGATCACGACGAGAATCACAAGTGCATGCCGCCGTTTGACGGAAAATTCGATTTCGCCGCCCTCTTTTCGCTCATGAAAGAAACCGGATATTCCGACGACTGCGTTATCGAGCTCTACCGCTCGGGCTTCGAGCGCATAGATCAGCTGACCGATTCGATGCGAAGACTCGAAAAGCTTGACATTTGACCGTTTTTGTGCGATAAATATTATATGTTCATCAGGGAGTGATAGCTTTGAAGTGTCCGTTCTGTGGTTTTGAAGAGAGCAAGGTCATCGACTCGCGTCCTACCGACGAGGGCGAGAGAATACGCCGCCGCCGCGAATGCATCAGCTGCGGCAAGCGTTTTACGACCTATGAGATAATCGAGACCGTGCCGATAGTCGTCGTCAAAAAGGACAAATCGCGCGAGGTTTTTGACAGAAACAAGCTTTTCAACAGCATGCTCAAGGCGTGCGAAAAGCGCCCGGTCTATATGGAACAGCTCGAAAAGGCAGTCAGCGAGATTGAGGCTGTGCTCCAGAATTCGCTCGACCGCGAGGTGACTACCGTCTATATCGGCGAGCTTGCGATGGAGAAGCTCAAGAGCATCGACGAAGTCGCCTATGTCCGCTTCGCTTCCGTCTACAGGCAGTTCAAGGATATCAATACGTTCATGGATGAACTTGCAAAACTGCTCAAAGAAAAATAAAAAAGCAAGGATCGCTCCGGCGGTCCTTGAATTTTTATCGCAATATAAATTTTACTTCGACTCCCTTGCGTAAAGGAAGACAGTTCGGCGTAAACCAAGACCGATGAATTGTTTTGCTTTGCTCAAAGTAATATAAGTGCACGGTAGGGGCGGATATCATCCGCCCGCGAAATCTCACAATTTTAGCAGCGCACAACTTGTAGGGTGCAGCGACTTGACGCGGCGCTGCCGGGGTCTCGGGGCGTACACTGAGTTTGCTTTTCTTTTGCAGGCGTTTTCTTTTTCAAATAAAAAGAAAATGCCGAAACGCGGGGAATATAAAAATATATTTGCTGTAGGACGCGAAGGTAGGGGCGGATATCACACCGTTCAACTATTGATGTATATTAAGCCATAATCATGGCGCAAATTTTTTCTTCTCGTTGCCAAAGCTGTGATAAAGTGATAAAATCTAATCAACATATATTAATGGATGGGGTAAAAGTGAAGTTTGTCAAAATAAATCTGAAAAACAACTGCAAGTCGGCGGGAAAGTATCTGCTGACTTTTCTGAAATGGTTCGCTCTCGCCGCAGTCACGGGAGCCGTCGGCGGCGCGGTCGGCGCGCTGTTTCATCTGAGCGTCGAATATGTTACCGGCGTGCGCAAGGCTCATTCGTGGATAGTATTTCTGCTGCCCGTCGGCGGGCTTGTGATAGCCGGTTTGTATAAGCTCTCCGGCAAAAAGGATATCGGTACGAACGAAATACTCGATGCCGTGCGCTCGCCGCAGGGCGTGCCGGTTTTGCTCGCACCGCTGATATTTGTCTCAACTGTTATAACGCACCTCTTCGGCGGCTCCGCCGGACGAGAGGGCGCGGCTCTTCAGCTCGGCGGCAGCATCGCGGGACTGATAGGCAAAATATCCCGCCTCGATGAAAAAGATATGCATATCATGACTATGTGCGGCATGAGTGCCGTGTTCTCCGCGCTTTTCGGAACGCCGATAACCGCCGCCGTTTTTGCCCTCGGTGTTATCAGCGTCGGTGTCATTTACTATGCAGGTCTGCTCCCGTGTGTCGTGTCCGCGTTCGTCGCATATTTTATATCGACCCTTATGGGCACTGAGCCCGTCGCGTTTACAGTCTCGAATATCCCTGCATTCTCGCTCAAGAGCTGCCTGCTTACCGCTCTGCTCGCCGCGATATGCGCTCTTTTGAGTATCGGATTCTGCCTCGGTCTGCACGGCACGCATAAACTCTTTGCAAAGCTGTTTAAAAATACTTTTGTCCGCGCAGTCGTCGGCGGATTAATAATCGTCGCGCTGTCCCTTGTCTGCCGAAGTGGGGATTACAACGGCGCGGGAATGGATATAGTCGAGCGCGCCATCGGCGGCAATGCGAAACCAGAGGCGTTCCTGCTCAAATTTATCTTCACCGCCGTCACCGTCGGCTCGGGATACAAGGGCGGCGAGATAGTCCCGACTTTCTTCGTCGGCGCGACTTTCGGCTGCGTGGTCGGCGGACTTATCGGGCTCGATCCCGGATTCGCCGCGGCGGTCGGACTCGTTTCGCTTTTTTGCGGCGTTGTCAACTGTCCGCTCGCTTCAATATTCCTGAGCATCGAACTCTTTGGCGCGCAGGGTATGCCGCTGTTTGCGCTCGCCGCCGCTGTGAGCTATCTGCTCTCCGGCTATTACGGACTCTACAGCAGCCAGAAAATAGTCTATTCAAAACTCCGCGCAGAGCTTGTAAATATAAACGCAAAGTAAATTATTGACTTTGTACCCGTTAACTGATAAGCTTATTTCAAACAATTAGTGGGAGGGAAAATATGGATGCATTAAAAGCAAAAAAAGGATTTATATGTGATATGGACGGTGTCATATATCACGGAGACAGACTGCTTCCGGATGTCAAAGAGTTCGTGGAGTGGCTGTATAAAGAAAACAAGTCGTTCCTGTTCCTTACGAATTCGAGCGAACGCTCGCCGCGTGAGCTTCAGCAGAAGCTTGAGAGAATGGGACTTTATGTTGACGAGAGTCATTTTTATACCAGTGCCCTCGCAACGGCAAAATTTATCAGCAGTCAGAAGCCCGGCTGCTCGGCATATGTTATCGGCGCCCCTGGACTCGTCAACGCGCTCTACGATCAGGGCATCACGATGAACAGCATCGACCCGGATTATGTCATAGTCGGTGAGACTTCGAGCTATAACTATGAGACGGTCGTCCATGCGTCGAACCTCGTCAGAAACGGCGCGAAGCTCATCGGCACGAATACCGATCTCACGGGTCCCGTCGAGGACGGCATCGTCCCCGCGTGCCGCGCGCTCATATCTCCGATAGAGATGGCGACGGGCAAGAAGGCGTATTTCGTCGGCAAGCCCAATCCGCTCATGATGCGCACGGGACTCAAGATGCTCGGCGTCCATTCGGCGGAGGCTGCGATGATAGGCGATAGAATGGACACGGATGTCATTGCGGGCATCGAAACCGGTCTTGACACAGTCCTCGTCCTCTCCGGAGTCACAAGCCTCGAGGATGTCAATCTCTATCCCTACAGACCCACATATATATTCAATGGCGTCGGCGACGTCTTTTCAGAAATATAACAAAAACGGAGAGTTAAAATGCATTACGAAAACAACTGGGAATCGCTCAACAGCCGCCATGTGCCGGATTGGTTCGCGGATGCGAAGTTCGGCATATTCATCCACTGGGGTCTCTATTCCGTGCCGGCGTATACCGAAAAAGGGCAGTATGCCGAGTGGTATATGCAGCAGATACGCGACGAGAACAGCGCCGCGCGCAAGTTCCACGACAGGGTGTATGCCCCCGGAACGCAGTATGAGGACTTTGTCAGCGGCTTCAAGGCGGAACTTTTTGATGCCGACGAGTGGGCGCAGCTCTTTGAAAAGTCCGGCGCAAAGTATATAAACCTCGTCTCGAAGCACCATGACGGCTTCTGCCTGTTCAAGAGCGACTATGCGTGGAACTGGAACAGCGTCGATGTCGGACCTCACAGGGACTTTTGCGGCGAGCTGAAAGCCGCGCTCGAAAAGACGGATGTTAAGTTCGGCGTCTACCATTCGGTTTATGAGTGGTTCCATCCGCTCTATCTCAAAGATCCCGAGGAATATGCCGTAAAGCATCTTATCCCGATGCTCAAGGAGCTTATAACAAAATATGAGCCATGGACTCTGTTCACGGACGGGGAGTGGGATCACCCGAGCTCCGTCTGGCACTCGACCGATTTCCTCCAGTGGCTCTATAACGAATCGCCTGTCAAAGATACGATAGTCCCCAACGACCGCTGGGGCAGGGAGACAAGAGGACGCCTGGGCGGCAATTTCACCACCGAATACGGCATAATCGACAACGGCAGACGCATCGAAGAGGTCGAGCTCGACCGCCCGTTCGAGGAGTGCCGCGGTATCGGCGCATCGTTCGGACTCAACCGCATCGAGGGCGTTGACGAATATCTGAGCAGCAAGGAACTTATCGAAACGCTCTGCTCGCTCGTCTCAAAGGGCGGCAACTTCCTGCTCAATATCGGCCCCGCCGCGGACGGCACTATCCCTGTTATTATGCAGGAGCGTCTGCTCGATATGGGTAAGTGGCTCGGTGTCAACGGCGACGCTATCTACGGCACGCGCATTTATACCAAAGCGCCGCAGGAGGGTACATATTACACCAGAAAGGGCGACAAGGTCTACGCGATAACGAACGCCTATCCGTTCGGCAGCCTCACGCTCGACAAGGTGGATTACAATCCGGATATAAAGGCGAAGCTTTTAGCGCATGACGCGCCCATAGCCGTCGAAAACGACAACGGCAAAGCAAAGCTCGTCTTCCCGCAGATAAACCCCGACGAAATGAAATGCGGCTGGCTCTATACTTTCGAGCTCGACGGAGTGAAGTAAAGACAAAATAAAAAGCGCAGGATGTTGATTTGACTTCAACATCCTGCTTTTTATACAATTTTATTCTAACTCAAACAAAGTGCTTTTCGTTAAATTTACATTGTCATCTTTGCTTAGTTGTTTAATAAATAATGTTTCCAAAACAAAGAGGGCTGACATGGCAGAAATTAGATTTTCTAAATTTGCACGGTGATAATTAATTTTTTCTTTTTGATAGTACGAGGTGCGTTCATGTTTGACTTTATTATATGCTGTCCACCAATGTGGTGTTTCAGCACCGGAAGCTAATTTATAGCGAACATACCCGTTCCTGTCCATATATTGTTCATACGCCCAATTTTTCCACGGAGTTATGTGAAGATCATTAAGAAAGCTAACTTCTTTGCTCTGAATTTCTTTGAAATGCTTTTGAATAACAAATCCCCATTTTTGTATATTCTTACTTTTAAGGTTTAAAAATGTCGGATCAAGCTTTTCGGCAATGATTTTGGCAACAACATCTATTTCGCTACAGGTGGCTTGCAGAAGTTTAAGATATTCTATCGAAAATGTTTTATAATTAGAAATGTCAAAATCAACAAATCGTTTTGTTTGAATTAATTGGTCTTCGAGTTCGAGATAGTAATTCCAATAACTTTTAATAAACTGTGAGGTGGTTATTTCGCTTTTCACATTTATTCTCCTATGTGAACACGCCGAAATGATTGTTTCGGTATGTTATATTTATAAACCGAGTATTTGCCTTTTCTTTGTATCGAACTCATCCTGAGTCAATACACCGGCATCTAAGAGACTTTTTAATCGTTCCAATCTGTTGGTTGCAGATCCGGACTGCGCAAGCTGAGCATTATCTTGTTGAAGTTTAGTGAGTAAACAAGAGATAGTATTTATTACTTCTTCACGGTTTTCAAAGCAATAAAAATTGTTTACGCTACCGATGGAAGTGATAGAAATACCATTAAAAGAATTGCGGCTAATAGCGGTAATTTTGTTCAGTGGAATTTGCACTTCTTTTCCGTGGGGGCGTTTTCCGATAATTGCTTCGTCAGTTACGGTAATTTCACATTTTTCTGTACTTATTTTAATTATAATGCCCACAAGCAGTGTGACACTTCCTACTATAGTTATAGAACCGTAGTATATCTCAGGATTAAAAAACTCACCGAAGAAGAAGGAGAAGAAGTCAGCCAAACGATCAATCGAAGGAACCCACGAAAACACTTCATATCTGTAATTTGAACTTTCACCGTATTTATATAGATGAAGGGCGACAAAAAAGGCAATCACTAACAATATAGCTCCAATAACAATAGCAATAACAGCAGATTTATTTTTCTGCGTTTCACCTTTAATTACAATGTTTTTTTTCATAATATACCTCCAATTAAAGACTCGGGATTTTTTAAATTAGCAGTAAACTTATCAATAATGGTGCTGGATTCTGAAAGATTTTTTATGTTTTTGTATTGTAATAATTTCGGTCTGCTTACAAGAGATTCATAAGTTTGTCTTTTTTTGTTTGGAACTCTTCTTCTGTGATGACACCCCGGTCTTTTAATTCTTTGTATTTTTTTAATTCATCTGCCGTACTCCAATCTGCGTTAGACGGAATATAAGTTTGTACATTGCTCGGAAAATGAAGAGCAGTTTTGTCCGGTATCAAATTTACATGAATGATTGCTACGATGAATAGCATCCATCCGTAAAGCCACCAAATGCCAAAATTATAGCCTTTATTTTTAGCAATTGTTGCAGGAATAAATCCTAAGCCTGCGGAAATAACCAGTGATTCAATAAATAAAGTTCCCATTTTAATTTCTCCTTTTGTGCTTTTTGTTATATAGAATCCCAAATAGCCTCAAAAAGATTTTAACCTATTTCAGGTTAAATGTCAACACTCTGAAACAGGGTAGAATATAATTTTTTTCAGAGCACAGCGGCAGAGGTGAAGTCATGTATAAGAGAATACGGGATCTTCGCGAAGACCATGACCTTAATCAGACGCAGGTTGCAAAAATTCTCGGAATGTCTCAGACGGGGTATTCCAAGTATGAGACAGGAGAGAACGACCTTCCGACAGCAGTGCTTATAAAACTTTCCCGATTCTATGACACAAGCATAGACTACCTTCTGGGTGAGACGGATGAGATAAAAAGATATCCGTAAAAGCGTATAGTGTGTCGACTTTGAAATCTGAGCGTAAAACGAAAAATCCTGGAACATCAATAGCGACGTTTCGGGATTTCCTATATATTTTTTAGCCGGTTTAGTCCGTAATACTCTGCATTTACTCTGTACTTTTTGGGCGTTTTTATGCGTTTGTACGCCTTTTGATGCGTTCAACGAACATTTTGATAATTTGAAGTAGATAAAGAAAAAGCCCGCAATCTCAACGATTACGAGCTTTTTTCTTTAATTGGTCCGAGTGGCGAGACTTGAACTCACGGCCTCTTGACCCCCAGTCAAGCGCGCTACCAGCTGCGCCACACCCGGTTGTACCTAAATTCAGTTTGCTTCCCGCTTGTCGGCTTTTGCTAATCGCCGCGGCGCTTCCTTCAGAAACATAGTCGCGGTACTTCGCTTGGAGCGCTCGTTCCGCTCCTTGTTTCTTCACCTCGAAGCAATGCCTTCATCCGCCACAGGCGGCGGCATTTCTCCTCGCCCAGCTGCGCCACACCCGGAAAGCTCATCAATAATACCACATGAAAAGCGATTTGGCAAGTCTTTTTTCAAACTTTTTTAAAATATCCGCCACTTTTTTACTTTCTTTCTTATTTCCGCCCTTCCTCTTTACTTTTTGTCTCTATCTATGCTAAAATCTAAAGGACGGAAGGAGAGTCAGATATGGCAAAAATAATCGGAACAAACATACCAAACATCCCGTGGGAGGATAAGCCCGCAGGATTTGAATATCCCGTGTGGCGTTACAGCGGCAATCCCGTTATCACCCGCGACAATCTGCATATGGCGAACAGCATTTTCAATTCCGCTGTTGTGCCTTACGGCTCGGGCTTTGCCGGAGTTTTCAGGGCGGATATCCGCTCGCGCGCCCATAAGCTCGTTGTCGGCTTCAGCAAAGACGCGATAAACTGGGAGCTTGAGAATAAATATATCTTCAACGGCTACGATCCGCGCCTGTGCGAACTCGACGGAAAATACTATCTCTCGTGGGTCAATCTCACCCCTCACGGCACAACTATCGGTATAGCCTATACCGAGGATTTTAAGAGCTGGACTCAGCTTGAGGATGCCTGCTATCCTGTTGCCCGCAACGGCGTTCTTTTCCCGCGCAAGGTGAACGGCGAGTATCTTCTGCTTATTCGCCCGTGCGACAGGGGACACACCCCTTACGGCGATATATTCATCAGTCAGTCGAAAGACCTCACTTATTGGGGTAAGCACCGCTTTGTTATGAGCCCGGTCGAGAACTGGGAAGCTACAAAAGTCGGAGCGGGTCCGACTCCTATTGAAACCGACGAGGGCTGGCTCATGTTCTATCACGGCGTGCTCACGAGCTGCAATGGCTTCACCTACAGCATGGGCGCCGCCATCCTCGATAAAGATGAGCCGTGGAAAGTGCTCCACCGTGCGGATAGCTTCCTGTTAGCTCCCCATGAGCTCTATGAATGCGTCGGCGATGTGCCGAACGTCGTGTTCCCGTGCGCCGCGCTCGCGGATGCCGAGACCGGCAGAATAGCTATCTATTACGGAGCCGCCGATACCTCGGTCGCCCTCGCGTTCACAACCGTTGATGAGACTGTGAAGTACATCAAGGATAACGACATTATAAAATAAAAATGCAGCCGTGGGATGATTCTCACGGCTGTTTCATTCCTTTTCCGAGCCTTTCGAGCGCACGCTTTTCTATCCTGCTGACATAGGAGCGGGAGATGTTCATCATCGACGCTATCTCTCGCTGCGTCAGCGGCTCGTTGCCGTCGAGCCCGTAGCGCATGACGATTATCGCCTTTTCGCGCGGGTCGGGTATGCCGATGACGAGCCCGCGCAGCTTCTCGCTCTTTATCTTCAAATCAAGATCGTCTGCGATGCAGTCCGGCGTGCAGATAATATCCATTAGCGTGAGCGGGTTTCCCTCGCTGTCGCTGTCGATTGGGTCTTCGAGCGAGATGTCGTGCGCGCTCTTTTTCATCGAGCGAAAGTGCATCAGTATCTCATTTTCAACGCATTTCGCGGCGTATGTCGCAAGGCGCGTGCCCTTGTCGGGCTTGAACGAGTCTATAGCCTTTATCAGCCCGACCGTGCCTATCGAAATAAGATCGTCCTGATCCGAATATGCGGCGTAGTATTTTTTGACTATGTGCGCCACGAGCCGCAGGTTGTGCTCAATGAGTTCGCTGCGCGCCGATTTGTCGCCCGCGTGCATTTTTGCAAGAGCCTCGCGCTCCTGCGCCGCACTCAGCGGCGGGGCAAATGAGCCCGGCTGGCTCAGATGCAGGATAAAAAAGAGAAATCCGTTTGAAAATAACTGCAAAAACCAACCGAACACAGCACCGCCTCCCGTAGAATATCTATATTCGCGGTTTGCCGGAGTTTGCAAGTCCGGGCTTTTTTTGTAAATTCACTTGAAACTTCGGGACGGCTATAATATAATAATCTGTAGAAAAAGCGGGAACGGAGGTGCTCTCGTGTCGGATATCAAACTCGGTGCGCAGCTCTATACTTTACGCGACTACATACAGAATTATGAAGATGCTGAAAAGACTTTTGCCTATCTTGATTCTATCGGCATCAACACGATTCAGATTTCCGCTATCGGACCTATCGAGCCGGAGAAGGTCGCATATCTTGTTGATAAGTACAGTATGGATGTCTGCGTCACGCACACTTCGTTCGACCGCATGCTCAGCGATACCGAAGCCGTTGTCAGGGAGCATAAAATGATCCACTGCGACACGCTCGGAGTCGGCTGTATGCCGGGGGAGTACAGCGGCAGCGAAGAGGGCGTGCGCGAGTTTATAAAGCTCACGGGCGAGCTCGCAAAAAAGCTTCGCGATATGGGAATGCATTTTGCCTATCACAACCACGCTTTCGAGTTCAAGAAATATAACGGCAGGCGTGTTATAGATATGCTTATCGACGACACCGACCCCGAGCTGTTCGGCTTTATAATGGACACATATTGGGTTCAGTACGGCGGCGGCGATCCTGCGGATTTCATAAAGCGCCTCAGCGGCAGAATGAAGGTCTGCCACTTCAAGGATTATAAAATCAACAGCGTGAACAAGCCCGATTTTGCCGAAGTTGGCACAGGCAACCTCAATCTCGATGAGTGCTACCGCGCGTGTAGGGATTCTGGTGTAAGATATATCGTTATCGAGCAGGACACCTGCGATATCGACCCGCGCGAGTCGATGGCGATAAGCTACAAAAAACTTGTTGATATAGCAAAGAGAAACAGCTGATTTTTGGAAAGGGATGACAGAAGTGGAAGGAAAGATGAAGCTCCCCGTGGTTGATAGGGGATACGATATTGCGGCAACGGATGCGTATATCTCGATGCTGCAGGAGGAATATAATAAAATTTACGCCTGGGGTTCGGAGCTTGAAAAGCGTGCCGAAGCTCCTGCGGGCGAAGCGGCTTCGAGTGAAGAGATAGAAGCACTCAGAACGCAGAACCGCAGTTTATATAACAACTGCGTGGCGTTTGCAAAGCATATAAAGCGCCTCGAAAAGCTCAGAGACGATCAGGGCAGATATATGGTTGACGAGCTCAACGCCGCAGAGAGCAGAAAGAAGGCTCTCGAAAAGGAGATATCCGACCTTGAGGCGCAGAAGAACCTGCTTAAAGTGAGCAATGAGTCGGCTCGCGGCCAGTCGGATGCAATAGTCACCGCCGCGCGCAGCCAGGCGCAGAAGACGGTTACCGAAGCGCAGGAGCAGGCGAACGCAATAGTCGCCGAGGCGCAGAAGAAAGCCGAAACTATCCTGCGCGAGCGTATCGGCAGAATGTCCGCCGTGTGCGCCCAGCTTAACGATATGTTTGATAAGGGCGAATAAATATCGGCAATAAAAATAGAATGCGGCTGTTCATCATGAGGCTCAGTGCCTGCGTGATGATAACAGCCGCTTTTGTTTTTGCTACCCTGTAAAATCTTCTATCAGCTTTTGAAGTGCTTCGTCGCCCTCGACCGTTATTCCCTTATAGACGCGCTCGGCTTCGCCGCGGGGCAGGGAGGATGTGAAAACATCGAACACCTCCTGCGGCTCGTCCTCGCCGTATACGAACACCGCTATCCTGCCGTTGTAGTCGCGCATGATGTATTTTTCGCTCCCGTTCGGTGCGGTGTTTTCGATTATAGCCGAGACGGTCAGAAACGCCGCGGCGCAGAACGCGAGGGCAACGGCGATGCTTTTTATCGTGGTTTTCATCTTTCCTTTTCCTTTCCGAAGGCTTGCTTTTTCTGCTTTCGTGGTGATTTTTGCCCCTTTCAGGCGTTTTTATACGCTGTTTTATACACTGCTATTGTTTTGATTTTACAAAATGATGAGAATATTTGGATTTAGGCTAAACTTTTTGCAAAAAGTATGCTATAATTTTTAACTGGATTGTAATGTGAAGGAGGCGCACGGATGGCAAACAGCCCCGCAAACGCATCGAAAAAGATGGGAACAGCCAAAAAATCTTCCAAAAAGAAGAATAAAAAGCCGAATAAAAAAGCCGGCAGGATAGCTCTGCTGGTCATACTCTGTGTGCTCGTCGTCGGTATGCTCACCACGGCGATAATCGGAGGTTATGTTTTCTTCAATATCGTGTCTTTTGCCCACGGCGAGATCGCGATAAATCTCGACGACTACAAGGCGAATCAGAACCAGACCTCGTTCGTCTATGCCTATAACAGCAACAACGAGCTCGTTGAAATGGCTCAGCTCCACGGCGAGGAGAACAGAATATGGGTCGATTTCGACAAGATGCCGAAAAATCTAAGAAACGCTTTCGTCTGCCTTGAGGACAAGCGTTTTGAGAAGCATCACGGCGTCGACTGGCTGCGCACTTTCGGCGCGGCAACCGGACTTTCAACCGGCGGCGGCTCGACAATAACCCAGCAGCTCGTCAAGAATGTGACCAACGACAAGGAGATAACGGTCGTCCGAAAGTTCAAGGAGATAGAGCGCGCTCTGAACCTTGAACAGCACTACAGCAAGGATGCTATACTTGAAGCTTATCTCAACACCCTTTATCTCGGCAACGGCTGCTACGGCGTCCAGACCGCGAGCGAGACTTATTTCGGCAAGGATGTCAGCGAACTGAATCTCGCCGAGTGCGCGACCCTTGCGGTCATAACAAAAGCGCCGACGAAGTATAACCCTCTGCTCAATCCCGAGGCGAACAAAACGCGTCAGGAACTCTGTCTCAAATATATGCTCGAGGAAAAGGCGATAAGCAAAGAGGAGTACGAAGAAGCAGTTAACTATAAGCTCGTGTTCACAAACAGCGAGGGCTATGTCCCGAAGCCGGGCAAGACCAAGAACACTACCGAGGACAAGAACACCGAGAAGGAATATCAGGATTTCTATGTCGATTATGTCATCAAGACCGTCTGCAAGGATCTGATGAGCAAATACGGCTACACCTACCGCCAGGCGATGGAGAAGATAAATTACGGCGGACTCAAGATATATTCTGCCGCAAACCCCGATGTTCAGAAGGTTCTCAATACCGTATATTCAAACAGAATCGCTTTCGATAGGGAGGCAGACACTGCCGAGCATCCCGCCGCTCAGTCCGCGGCAACCGTCATGGACTATGAGGGCAGAATCGTCGGCATAGTCGGACAGGCGGGCGAAAAGAACGGCAACCTTTGCCTCAACAGAGCGTCCGAGTCCCCGAGACAGCCTGGTTCGTCCATAAAGCCCCTTTCGACCTATTCTCTCGCGCTCGAGAAGAACTATGTCAACTGGTCGAGCATGATCCTCGACTACTCGATCTATCAAAACGGCAAGCTCTGGCCGCAGAATGCGGATGGCACAAACGGAAGCAAGAAAGAGATAACCGTCCAGTATGCTATCCAGAAGTCGTTCAATACCGTGCCCGTCAGAATAATTACGGAGATGCTCGGAGTCAACGAGGCCTATAACTTCATGAAAAAGACGTTCCATCTGACAACTCTTGATGATTCTGCGGATGCGAATATCGCGCCCCTTGCAACCGGCGCTCTGACAAACGGAGTCACGACCGTTGAAATGGCGGCGGCATATGCCGTGTTCGGCAACAACGGCTATTACTACGAGCCCTATTGCTATTATAAAGTCACAAATGCCACGGGTACGGAAGTCCTGCTCGAAACGAAGTCCGAGCCCGAGAGAGTTCTCAGCGAGGATACCGCAGAGGTCATGCGCGAACTGCTCAAGACCGTCCCGGCAAGAGATTTCCGCAAGAGCAAGAATCTCGGCAAGTTCGAGCTGATGAGCAAGACCGGTACCACGAGTGACACCAAGGACAGCTGGATAGCCGGCGGCACGCCTTACTATGTCTGCGCAGTCTGGCTCGGCTACGATAAGCCCAAGGTCATTCCGTTCAGATACAGTGCTTCCGGACGAGTCTATATCGAACTGCTCGACCGCATCCATGCGAACCTGCCCGTCAAGGAGTTCCCCAAGACCGGCAAGGTCGAGGAGAAGGACTACTGCAAGAAGACCGGACTTCTCGCTTCGCCCTCGTGCAAGGAGACCGCAAAGGGATATTATAAGAAGTCCGCAATGCCCGCCGAGTGTACCGCATGCGGCGGCGGATCCGTCAGCGAGGTCGTCAGCGGAGTCGGCGAGGCGGTCAGCAATATTATCAATTCCATCCTTCCGACAAGCCCGCGTTCGGACGACTAAACTCAACCTGCGGCGAAAAAATATATAAACGGCCGCACCCGATAACGGTGCGGCTAATTTTTTAATTAAGAGGTATTTTATGATAATCCTGTCGGTAGATTACGGAGATACGCGAACGGGCATAGCCGTCTGCGACAAGACCGAATTTTTGGCGTCTCCCGTGACCGTTATAACAGAAAAAGAATCCGAGCCGCTGATTGAAAAAATAACAGAGATAGCCAAAGAGAAAAAGGCGGAGCTGATAGTTGTCGGTCTGCCCGTCAATATGGACGGCACCCACGGCGAACGCGCTCAGCGCTGCGAGGATTTCGCGGCGGCTCTGACCGAGTTTTCGGGCATAGAGACCGTGATGCGCGACGAACGCCTGACAACGGTTTCGGCGCATAATGCCCTGAATGTTACAAACACGCGCGGCAAGAAGCGTAAGGCAGTTGTCGATGCTGTCAGCGCCGTGATGATTCTCCAGGATTATCTCGACTATCGGCGCATCAATCACCTTTCCTGAACAGCTCTTTTATGCCCATGAGCAGCAGAAATCCGCCGAATATTTTCCCGGGAATATTGCTGTTCATGTGCGATACCGCGAGACTGCCGAGCAAAACTCCCGGCAGACCGCCTGCGGCAAAGAGCAGAACGCTTTTCCAGTCGATGAGCTTTTTGAATGAATAAACTATGCTCGAGAGCACCGCGCAGGGGATGAAAAACAATAGATTTATGCCCTGTGCCTTGAGCTGCGGCATGCCGAGTGCGAGCACGAGATAGAGCACAAGCACTCCGCCTCCGCCGAGTCCGAGACTGCCGGCGAGACCCGAGAAAAAAGCTGCCAGTATCGTTTTCATCGCATCAGCATCCTCACTCCCGCCCAAAGCATGAAAAGGGCAAAAATCTTGCCGAGTATTTTCGTTGGTATCTTCGGCAGAATGAAAGAACCGAGAACGCTTCCTATAAGCCCCGCCGGGAGATAGGGGAGCGCGTCGCCGAAGGTGACTTTCCCTGTGTAAATATATATCCCCGCGCTTGCCGCGGTCAGCAGCATAATGAGTGCCACCGCGTTTGCCTGCGCCCTGTTTTGCTCCATTCCGCTTTTTCTGAGCATCGGCACGGCAATCATCCCGCCGCCGGCTCCAAGCGCAGAGTTGACCGTCCCGATGGCGAGACCGCCGATAATCTTTGTTATTCCTTTCATTTTCTCAGCTCCTTTTTCCTATTTTGCCCGCCGCTGTTCTAATAATGCCGCGACTCTCCGCATATTCTTTTGTGGGGGTGTCGGTATGGTGATAAATTTCAAAAAGCGTTCAAGACTCGTCGTTCTCGGTATCGCGGCGGCTGTTGTAATAATGGTTATATGCTTCGTGATGATATCCTCGCGCGGCTCCGGATATGCGCGCAGGGCCTCTTCAAATGCGCTCCGCACCGTGACAATTATCGTTGACGCAGGTCACGGCGGCATGGACGGCGGCGCGACTGCGGCGGACGGAACGGTCGAAAAAGATATAAATCTGTCCATAGCCCTGAAGCTGCGCGATATGCTCGATACAGCGGGCTACAATGTCATCATGACCCGCGAAACGGACGACGATATAGCCGACGACTCCGCAAAAAACGTGCGCCAGCAAAAGGTCTCGGATATAAAAAACAGAATGAAAATCATCGAACAGACACCCGACGCCCTGTTCGTGAGCATACATCAGAACCACTACGGCGGCCCGTCATACAGCGGCGCGCAGGTGTTCTATTCAAAAAACAATCCGGAGAGCGAGAAGCTGGCAAAGGCGATTCAACAGGATATCCGCTCGCTTATCCAGCCTCAGAATCAGCGCGCCGTCAAGCGCACGGGCACTGAGATATATCTGCTCTATCATGCGCAGTCTCCGGCGGTTATGGTCGAGTGCGGCTTCCTCTCGAACGCCGCCGAGACGCTGAAACTAAAAGACGATAATTATCAGAACGCCATGGCTTTTTCGGTCATGTGCGGTATAACAGACTATTTAAAACAAAACGAAAAACTGACGGAGGTAACATAAAATGGCAGGCAAGGCAAAATCGGTCTATATCTGTTCCGAATGCGGCTATGAAAGCCCGAAATGGTTCGGCTGCTGCCCGGGCTGCGGCGAGTGGAACACCATGAACGAGGAGATAAAAGTGCCCGCTGCTCCGGCGTCCAAGAGCGGCGCGAGCGCGCGCAGCGTCAAGACATATGCACTCAGCGAGATAACCGCCGATGAGGAGATACGCTATCAGACGGGACTCACCGAGCTCGACCGCGTCCTCGGCGGCGGAATAGTCAAAGGTTCGCTGGTGCTCCTGAGCGGCGACCCCGGCATAGGCAAATCGACGATTCTTCTTCAGATATGCCAGTATATCGGCAAGGATCTCGATATTCTCTATGTCTCGGGCGAGGAGTCGGTCTATCAGATAAAGCTCCGCGCGGACAGGCTCGGGGTCACGAGCCAGACTCTCACTCTCATGAGCCAGACCGATGTTCAGGCTATATGCGAGTATATAAATATCAACAAGCCCGGACTCGTTATCATCGACTCGATACAGACTATGGTCATAAGTGACCTCAGCTCCTCTGCGGGCAGCGTCACGCAGGTGCGCGAATCGACTTCGATGTTCATGCGCACCGCGAAGAGCAGCAATATCCCGATTATAGTCGTCGGCCATGTCAACAAGGACGGCAACATCGCGGGTCCCAAGGTGCTCGAACATATAGTTGATGCGGTGCTCTATTTCGAGGGCGACCGCAATATGTCTTACAGAATCCTCCGCGCCGTCAAGAACCGCTACGGCTCGACGAATGAAATAGGCGTTTTCGAGATGCTCGACAGCGGACTTTCTCAGGTCGAGAATCCGTCCCTTATGCTAATTTCAGGCAGACCGAAGAACACTTCGGGCACCTGCATCGCCTGCGCTATGGAGGGCACCCGACCGATACTCGCCGAGGTTCAGGCTCTTGTCAGCGCGTCGAGCTTCGGCAATCCCCGCCGTATGGCGACCGGCTTTGATTACAGCCGCATGGCGATGCTCTTAGCCGTCCTCGAAAAGCGAGCAGGCTATTTCTTCGGCAATATGGATGCCTATATAAATGTCATCGGCGGACTCAAGCTCGATGAACCCGCGACCGACCTCTCCGTCGCGCTTGCGCTTATTTCGAGCCTCAAGGATGTCCCGATAAGAGACGATGTGCTCGCTTTCGGCGAGATAGGTCTCGGCGGCGAGATTCGCTCCGTCAACCACTGCGAACAGCGCATAAAAGAGGCGGCCCGACTCGGCTTTAAAACTTGCATCATCCCGCGCCATAATTTCAAATCCGTGCCGGACAAGCTCAAAAAGGAGATAGAGGTCATCGGCGTCAAGAATGTCTATGAGGCGTTCGCGAACTGCGTTGACTGATGAATTTTATGACCCCTATAGAATCGCCGAACCTGCCGAAGAGGGGAATCACCCTCGCCGCGGTAAGCGTCGGCGCAGAAAAAGCAAAAGAATATCTTCGCTCGCGCGGAATCGGCGTGCTTGATATCCTGCCGTGCGCCGCGATAACCGACGGCACAGCTGCCCACGCCGATTTGCATTTGTTGCATCTCGGCGGGCGAAAAATCATATTGAGCCGAGAGCAGTGTAACAACGCGGAAAAGCTTATTGAAATGGGCTTTGATGTGCAGGTTCTCGACACTCCGCTCGGCGATAAATATCCCGCAGATGTGCCGTTCAATGCCGCGCTTTTCGGCAGTTATGCGATACTCAATCCCAAAACCGTCTGCAAAAACATCGACTTTTCCGGGCGTAGTTTAATACCCGTGCGCCAGGGCTACACAAAATGCTCGGTAGTGCCGGTGACTGAAAGCGCGATAATTACCGATGATGTGTCAATAGCCTCGGCGGCCGAAAAAAACGGACTTGCTGTACTGCTCGTCTCAAAGGGCGATGTAGCCCTGCCCGGGCGCGAATACGGCTTTATCGGCGGCTGCTGCGGGCTCATTGCGCCCGATACAATGCTATTCAACGGCTCGCTTTCGTCTCATAGGGACGGTGAAAAAATAAGAACCTTTCTCTCCTCATTCGGCGTGCGTGCGGAGGAGGCGGGGGACTTTCAATTAACCGATATCGGCTCAATACTTCCGCTCGCAGAGAGATAAGCCGAAAATCTTTTTGAAAATTATATTTTATTCCAAAATCCGATTTTTATTATTTGCCTTTGTGCTATCATATTTCGGAAAACTTCAGTGGAGTGATAACAACGAAAAAAGGACAGCTTAAAGGCGGCATCTTTCTCATTCTCGCCGCTGTTATATGGGGACTGTCGTTTGTGGCTCAGAGCGAGGGACTTGAAGTAATCGGAACTCTGACCTTTAACGGCATAAGAATGATTATGGGCGGCACGGTGCTCCTGCCGGTCATTGCAATAATGTCGGGAGTTCAAAAATCAAAAAACAAAAAGCTCGGCTCGGCTGAACAGAAAACGCCAGAAGAAAAGAAAAAAGACAGAAAAAATCTTATTGTCGGCGGACTTGTCTGCGGAACGGTTCTCTGCGTGTCGAGCAATCTTCAGCAGGCGGCGTTCGGCTATACAACGGTCGGCAAGGTCGGCTTCATAACCGCGCTCTATATGCTACTGGTGCCGATAATCAGCCTCGTTTTCTTCAAAAAGCGCGTCAGTCTTCCTGTGTGGATAGGCGTCGGACTCGGCGTTGTCGGACTTTATCTGCTGTGTGCGGGCGGCAAGGCGACTTTCGGCAAGGGCGAATTGCTCGCTCTCGCGTGCTCGGTCGGCTTTGCGATACATATTCTTGTTATCGACAAATATTCGGCTATAGTCGACGGAGTCAAGCTCTCGTGCGCGCAGTTCTTTGTCTCGGGCATAATTTCCGTCATTCTCATGTTTATCTTCGAAAAGCCGAGTATCCACGCCATAATGAGCGCAGCGCCCTATCTGCTCTACACAGGTATTTTGTCCTGCGGAGTGGCGTTCACTTTCCAGACCCTCGGCCAGCGCGATTCCGACCCCACGGTCGCTTCGCTCCTGCTGTGCCTTGAATCGGTGTTCGCTGTCATATTCGCGTGGGTGCTGATAGATCAAAAAATGTCGGTAAGGGAGCTTAGCGGCTGCATCATCATGTTCGTCGCAATAGTCCTCGCCCAGCTTCCCGCAGATGTGTTCAAGAAAAAGCAAAAGGTATAACAAATCATAATTTTATCCGGCAGACTGTGTGTTATCGCATGGTCTGTCTTTTTCTATACCTATTGATATCGTTGACAAAAAGCCAATATATGGTGTATAATTAAATATGTATGATACAAAATAATGCGTAGCATTTGATTTACGGGGGACAGCTAAATGGCGAATAAGGCAACCTACAATCAGGAGAGCATAGAGGTGCTCAAGGGCGCCGACCGCGTGCGCAAAAGACCTGCGGTCATCTTCGGCTCCGACGGTATAGAGGGCTGCGAGCACTCTGTGTTCGAGATTATCTCGAACTCTGTTGACGAGGCGCGTGAGGGCTTCGGTAATACAATAACCGTTACCCGATTTGAGGACAAGTCCGTTGAGGTTCAGGATCAGGGACGCGGAATACCCGTTGAGTATAACCAGAAAGAAAAGGAATATAACTGGAAGCTGACTTTCTGTGAGCTGTATGCCGGCGGCAAGTATAAGACAAACGACGGCGGCAGCTATCAGTATTCTCTCGGCACAAACGGACTCGGTCTTTGCGCCACCCAGTATGCCTCGGAATATATGGAGGCGGAGATACATTCAAATGGCTTTTGCTATCATCTGAATTTCAAGGGCGGCAAGCCCGTCGGTGATATGATAAAGGAGCCGTATAATAAAAAAGACACCGGCACGCGCATAAAGTGGCGCCCGGATCTCAAAGTTTTCACCGATATCAACATACCACTCGAGTATTTTCAGGATATGATGCGCCGCCAGGCGATAGTCAACGCGGGCGTCAAATTCGTGCTCAAAAATCAGAACGGCTCAAAGTTCGATACTTTTGAATATTTCTACGAAAACGGTATCTCCGACCATGTCCGCGAGATCGTCGGCTCAAACGGACTTTCTTCCATTTGTACATGGAGCGGCGAGCGCGTCGGCCGCGACAGAGCGGATCAGCCCGACTATACTTTGAAGATAAACGCCGCGCTCTGCTTCTCGAACAAAGTTCAGCTCAAGGAGTTCTATCACAACTCGAGCTACCTTGAACACGGCGGTGCACCAGATAAAGCTGTACGCTCCGCTTTCGTGTCGCAGATAGACGCTTATATAAAAAAGAGCGGAAAATATCTCAAATCCGATTCAAAGATAAATTTTCAGGATATTGAAGACTGCCTTGTGCTTGTCATCTCGTCGTTCTCGACCATAGCTTCATATGAGAACCAGACGAAAAAAGCTATCACGAATAAGTTTATTCAGGAGGCAATGACCGAGTTTTTCAAGCATCAGCTCGAGGTGTATTTCATCGAAAACAAGCTCGATGCGGACAAGATATGCGATCAGGTGCTCATTAATATGCGCGCGCGCGTCCGTGCGGAGACGACGAAACTCAATATAAAGGGCAAGCTCCAGTCGAGCAACGATATGGGCAGCCGAGTGCAGAAATTCGTTGACTGCCGCAGCAAGGATGTTTCTGAGCGCGAGCTGTTCATAGTGGAGGGCGACTCGGCTCTTGGCGCCTGTAAGCAGGCGCGCGACTCGTCTTTCCAGGCGATAATCCCCGTGCGCGGAAAGATACTCAACTGCCTCAAGGCGGAATATAACAAAATATTTGCAAACGATATCATAACCGATCTGATAAAAGTTCTCGGCTGCGGAGTCGAGGTCAAGTCGAAATCGATGAAAGATATGGTCGCGTTCAATATCGACCAGCTGCGCTGGAGCAAGGTTATAATCTGCACCGATGCCGACGTTGACGGATTCCAGATACGCACGCTTATCCTCGCGATGATCTATCGCCTCATGCCCACGCTTATCGAAAAGGGCAAGGTGTATATCGCGGAGTCGCCGCTCTATGAGATAAACTCAAAGGACGAGACGTGGTTTGCATATAACGAGCAGGAGAAGCAGGATATCCTTTCCCAGCTTGAAAACAGCAAGTTCACCATCCAGCGCTCGAAAGGACTCGGTGAAAACGATGCGGACATGATGTCGCTGACGACGATGAATCCCGCGACCCGCCGCCTTATCCGCGTCGACCCGACCGACGCCCAGAAAACTGCCGAGATATTTGATCTCTGGCTCGGCGACAATCTCGCCGGCAGAAAAGAGCATATCGCACGCGACGGCGCGGCATATATCGACATGGCGGATGTTTCGTAACAGCTTAACTATTGAAAGGATTTTGATATAAATGGCGGGAAAAAGAGGCAAAAAAGAACCCCCGAAAAATGAAATCGATCCGCTCAAGAGCGGAGTTCATATCATCGGCGCGGGCGAAGTTGTCGAACAGCCGATAACCGATACCATTGAAACGAACTATTTCCCTTATGCGATGAGCGTCATCATGTCGCGTGCTATCCCGGAGATAGACGGCTTCAAGCCCTCTCACAGAAAGATACTCTATACCATGTACAAAATGGGTCTGCTCACCGGTGCGCGCTCAAAGTCGGCTAATATCGTCGGACGCACCATGCAGCTGAACCCCCACGGCGACGCCGCCATATATGAGACTATGGTCAGACTTTCGCGCGGCTATGAAGCGCTGCTGCACCCGTACGTCGATTCAAAGGGTAACTTCGGTAAAGCGTATTCGCGCGATATGATGTGGGCGGCTTCGAGATATACCGAGGCGAAGCTCGACCCCATAAGTGCCGAGCTTTTCAAGGATATCGACAAGGACACCGTCGATTTTGTCGATAACTACGACAGCACCATGAAAGAGCCGACCCTTCTGCCGGTCACTTTCCCGAGCGTGCTCGTCAATAATAACACCGGTATAGCCGTCGGCATGGCGAGCTCCATATGCTCCTTTAACCTCGAAGAGGTCTGCCGCACGACTATCGAGCTCATAAGAAACCCCGATCACTGCGTGGCGGATACCCTCAAAGCACCCGACTTTGCGGGCGGCGCGAAGATACTCTATGACCGCGCGAAGATTGAGGAGATTTACCGCACAGGCCGCGGCTCGTTCAAGCTCTACGCCCAATATACTTATGACAAGTCGAACAACTGTATTGATATAACGGAAATTCCAATGACCTCGACCGCGACGAGCGAGTCTATAATAGAAAAGGTTATCGACAGGGTCAAGGCGGGCGCGATAAGAGAAATAAGCGATATCCGCGACGAGACGGACAAGAGCGGTCTTAAAATAACCATAGACTTAAAGAGGGGAACTGACCCCGACAAGCTCATGCAGAAGCTCTACAGGCTCACTCCGCTCTCGGATTCGTTCGCCTGCAACTTCAATGTTCTGATTGCCGGTTCGCCCCGCGTCATGGGCGTCAAAGAGCTGCTCAACGAGTGGATTGCGTTCCGCATGGAGTGCGTCAGACGCAGAACCTATTTCGACCTCAAAAAGGCGAAGGACAAGCTGCATCTGCTGCGCGGACTTGAAAAAATCCTCCTCGATATTGACAAGGCGATAAAAATCGTCAGAAATACCGAAGAGGAGGCGGAGGTCGTCCCGAACCTCATGATAGGCTTCGGAATCGACCGCATCCAGGCGGAGTATGTCGCGGAGATAAAGCTTCGCCATCTGAACCGCGAATATATCTTAAAGCGCACGCAGGATATCGAGGATCTCGAAAAGCTCATTGCCGATCTTGAGGATATCCTTGCAAAACGCGGCAGAGTCGGCGCAATAATTATCAGCGAGCTTGAGGAAGTTATCAAAAAATACGGCAAGCCGAGAAAGACGGAAATTATCTACGCCTCCGATATCGCAGAGGAGGAAGAGGAGGAGCAGATACCCGATTATCCCGTGACGCTCTTCTTCTCGAAGCAGGGCTATTTCAAGAAGATAACCCCGCAGTCCCTGCGTATGAGCAGCGATCAGAAGTTCAAGGAGGGCGATGAGCTCGCCCAGACCGTGGTCACGGATAACGCGAAAGAGCTTCTCTTCTTCACGAACCGCTGCCAGGTTTACAAGGCTCGCGTCAACGACTTCAAGGAGACAAAGGCGAGCGCACTCGGCGATTATGTGGCGAGCACGCTTGGCATGGACGAGGGCGAGACGGCGGTCTATATGGTCGTGACCTCGGATTATTCGGGTCATATGCTCTTCTTCTTTGAAAACGGAAAGGCGGCGAAGGTCGAGCTTTCCGCCTATCAGACGAAGACAAACCGCAAGAAGCTCATAAAGGCTTATTCAGACAAATCGCCCGCCGCGGCGATGCTCCATATCGAAAGCGATGTCGAGCTTGTTATAATCTCTTCCGCGGGCAGACACCTTTTGATAAACACCGGCGCAATCTCGCCCAAGACTACCAAGGACACTCAGGGAGTCGGCGTTATGAGCCTCAAGAAGGGTCAGAAAGTTATGACCGTCCGCGCGTATAAAGAAGGGGAGTTCGCCAAGGCGTACAGATATAAGACAAAGAACCTGCCCGCCGCCGGAGCGCTGCTGAGCGCAGAGGACAAGGGTGAACAGCTTGAGCTCGGAATATAAAAAAGACCGTTTGCAAGGCTTCCCCGCAAAACGGTCGGCGGGAAAAGCCCTGCAAACGCATTGACTTCGGACTCTTGCCGCTGAGAGTAGTTTGCTCAGCCGCGCGCCGATAATACATCTTTCGGAAGGAAAATTTCTCCGTTCGGCAAAAGTTTTTGTAAAAACTATTGAAATGTGTCAAAGTATATGCTAAAATATCTTAGCAATTTGTGTTTGGAGGTTAACTTCATGGCAGTACATGAGATTATATTGGGCATAGTCCTCATTCTTCTTTCGGTCGCTATTATTGTTCTTGTCCTTCTTCAGGAGGGTAAGTCCGCCGGTCTTTCCGGCGCTATCGCAGGCGGCGCAGAGACTTTCTTCGGCAAGAACAAGAGCAGGACTATGGAGTCGAAGCTTGTGCTTATCACGAAGATCATCGCTATCTCTTTCTTCGTTCTCGCACTCGTTGCAACCCTGCTTCTTCTCTTCCTTTAATACAGGACAAGTAATATCTAAAAACTGAACTTATGCGATCCTTCGGGGTCGCATTTTTTCATGCATATAAAAATCGCCCCGGGCTCAATGCTTTTACGCTGAGCCCGGGGCTATGTGTGTTTAAGGGAGTTTTTATATTTAACCGAGATTCAGCTCGACGCGCCCTTTCGGGATATACATTATCGTTCTGCAGCCGTTGGCACGTCTGAACTCGGCAACATATCCGCCCGTGAGGTCGAATCTGTAGCCGTAGGCGTTTTCGGCGAGTGCGTTTATCGTTGCGCTGTCGGCGAATTCCCTTGAATTTTTCGGCATGTAGTCGCCGCTCGTGTATGTGCTTATCTGTTCTCCGGTCTCGCGGTCGGTTTCCGGCTTTGATTTGCCGTTGTCCCAGAAAGCGTTGAATATCGGCGTGGTGTATTCAAGCGCGTCGACGGTGAGCTTGCCTATGTCCGCCACTCTGACGGCGACTATAGGCGATTCGTCAACGAGCAGGTCATAGAGCCCGTGGGCTTTTAGATATTCGACGGTGTTCGTCATTTCCTCGGTTATCGGAATAACGGACTTGAACTTGCCGAAATCTCCGTATTCCGAGCCGTTGGTCATCATCTCGCCGTAGTTTCCGGCTTTCCAAGCGTTGCGAACGTCGTCTGCCGGCGTGTCAATATCATCAATATCGGGGACTTCCGCCTGAGCTTGGGTCGCCGTCATGGCTTCGACTCCATCCGACGCTATGTCGTGATAGAGGGCCATAGCGCCGAGCCACTTTGAGTCGGAGCAGAGAATTCTGTCTGCGCCGAGAGAGGTTATGTCCTCATATATCGCGCGAGCGAGTCCGCGTGTAAATTTTTGGTCAACGACGGTCTTTTTGTCCATCTGTCCCGAGAAGAGAACGGGGAATACTTTTTCGCTGTCTATGTTCAGCAGCTCGTTTTTGATTTTGTTGTTCCAGTTCTCGGTGTTCTCTATTGAATAGAGCGAGAGATAGTCGCCGAGCCCGACTGTCTGATATTCTCTTATTATCTCGCGTCCGTTCTTGAGCTTGTATTTTACAATAACAGTGCTGCGCACGGCTCTTTCGGAATAATCCTCGCTGCTTGAAACAACCTTTCTGCCCGAGGCGATGAGCCTTTTGTGCAGCTCGCGCACGGCGTTAATGTCGCTTTCGCTTTTGAATCCGTCGATAATTATGCGCCTTTCGTCGGCGTTGCTGCGATAGTAGCAGCCGCTGTTTATGCCAACCGGGTTTCCGTCCTCGTCGAAGGCGAGATAGTAGCCGGAGTTTGCGTTGAATTTGAGCTCGTCTGCTCTTGTGCGGTAGCTTCCGAGAAGTATGTCCGGAGCGGATACCGATGCGCTCTCGATGCTGTCGGCATCAGGCACGCGGCTGCTGTAACCGAAGAACCCGGTGTAGAGCGAGAGCATAACGGCGACCGCGAGAGCCACATGGACAAGCCCGTATTTCCAATCCTTTTTGAGTGCCTTAAAGCTGAGATTGAGCATAATATCGAAAACCACGAATATAACAGCGCTCAAAAGCACGGTTGTTATGCCCGTTATAAGATATTGATTGTCGGTGATTTGCGAAAAATAAAAATTAACGGCGACGATAGTCGAGCCTGCGGAAACAGAGAGCATGGCGGTCAGCAAAAAGTTTAAAGCCTTGCTCCTGCCGCTGAAGCCGCATATCTCCACCTTCCTGCGCTTTAGCATCAAAAGCCCGAAAACGAACAGCAGGGCGGTCAGTATCGCCCAGAGTATATAGGGCTCAAGAGACGGCGCGCTCCAGCTTTTCAGCTCGTCTGCGGTGATTTTAGAGAATCCGTCGGCCGAGACCAACGAGCCCGAGCGGATGAATACGTCGTTGTTGAGCGAGAGCAGATTTAGACGCGACAGCACGCGCCCGAAAGGGGAGAGGGCCATGCTGATATCCTGGTTGTGACTCGCCGACGGATAGAGTGCGTAGTTTGAATTGTGAGGCGCGCCGAAGAGCAGCTTCGGTACAGTGTTATTGAGAAAATATACAGCAGCGCTCGGAAACGCTATGAATGCGAGCGAGAACAGTATCGATTCGCCTGCGGTTCCCACGCAGACGGAGACTGCCGCCGCAACAGAGAATCCCGCAAGCGCCGTCACGGTCATGTGAACGGCGTAAAACAGCAGCGTGCGCCAGAGCATGACGGACGAGCCGAAGTAGATAAGGTTCAGCATTGCCGAAAAGGCGAGCGGGAGAAGCACGGCCGCTTCGAGCATGACCGCTCCCGCCAGCCAGTGCGCCGAAAACAGACCCGCGCGGCTGATGCCGAGACTGAAATATATGTTGTTCTTCGCCCTGCTTGAGACGAATCTGAAAAGCATTATACCCAACGTGGCGGAGAGAACAACGACTGCCGCCGTGTAAAAATAGAGAATATCCGTCAGCATATAGTTGTCAGATCCGCCGATTATTAAAAATTTTCCGGATTCGCGCAGAAGCTCCAACGTCGCCGAGCCGCCGCTCTTCAGCGCCGTAAGCTGTCTTATCTTGTCGCTGCCGAAAAAGCTTCTGAGGTAGAGCGCCAAGCTCATTACAAAGACCGCGAGCGGAAAAGCAAAATTCTTTCTTATCGCGTGAACGACTGTGAAGCCGAATAGGCTTTTGAAGCCGTCTCTTGATTTGTTCACTCTTTATCCCTCCGATGCTGCTCAGTTCGGCGGCCGCACCGTTTCAGCGCAGCCGCCGCTTGAAATTTATTTGCCCGTGCCGAGATTCAGCTCGATGCGTCCTTTCGGAACATACATTATCGTAAGAGCGCCGTTTTCGCGCTTGAACTCAACAAGGTATCCGCCCGTGAGGTCGAAGCGGTAGCCGTAGGCGTTGGCGGCGAGCTTTTCGACAATAGTCTTGTTTGTTATGGTTACGGCATCCTTCGGCATGAAATCGCCGCTGTTGTAGTTGCTCACCTGATAGGTGTAGCCGGTGGAATCCGTCTTTGAAACTGCCTTTGATTTTCCGTCATCCCAGAAGGCGTTGAATATCGGGCTACAATAGCCGTATCCGTATCTTGTATTCACGGAGTCGGTCGAGTGACCCATGTCCTTAACTCTGACGCTGACTATCGGGGACTCGTCTGTGAGCTTCTCGTAGAGTCCGTGCTCCTTGAGGAAGCTTATAGTGTTCGTCATCTCCGAGGTTATCGGAACTGTTGAGTAGTCGCCGAGTGAGATATAATGTCCGCTCGACTCTCCATGCGCCGAAAGCTCGTTGACCTTATCCTGCCTTGACATATCAAGATCTTCCTCAATACCCGGTTCCGGCATAGGCTCTGTTACGGTAGTGGCGCTTCCGTAGTACGCCTCCTCCTGTGTGTTTTGACGAGAAACATAGAACGCAACCGAGCCGAGATATTTCGCGTTGCTTGTCAGGAACTTGTCGGAGCTCAGCGTGCTGATATCATTATATATCGCGCGCGCAAGACCTGCGGTCAGCTCCTCGTCAACAGCGGTTCTCTTGTCCATCTGAGCGGAGAAAAGTATCGGTATCATGCTCTTTGCGTCGATGTTGAGCAGCTCGTTCTTGATTTTGCTGTTCCAGTTCTTGGTATCCTCAAGGGTATAAAGTGTGGGATAGTCTGTCAGCGGAACATAGTTATAAACTCTGACAAGCTCGCGTCCGTTCTTGAGCTTGTATTTTATGATAACCTTCTGGCTCGTGACTCTCTTCGAGTAGTCATCAGGGTCGCAGTTCATTTTGTTGATGTTTCCTGCTTTTATCATGGCCTTGTGGATTTCGCGGACAGTATTTATGTCATCTTTGTCCTTGAAGTCCTCAACGAGTGAGTTCGAACGGTTGCCGACATAGTAGTAGTCCTTGAGTCCGTCCTCGCCGAAGTAAAGGTTGCTGTTATATCCGGAATGGAGTCCGTTGCCGAGCTTGTAGCTGCCCATCAGTGCGTTGGGCGCGGAGATGGATGCACTCTCAATGGACTGAACATCGGGCACGCGGCTGCTGTAGCCGAAGAAGCCGGTGTAGAGCGAGAGCAGGAACGCCGCCATGAGTCCGACGTGTACAAGACCTATCTTCCAGTCTTTTTTAAGAGCCTTGAAGCTCAAATGGAGAATGACATCGAGTATAACAAATACCAGGAAAGCTGCGACGATTACAAGGGCTATCATTATCCATCTGCTTATCTGCGATGTGTATGCTATAAAATATATTATCAGCGAAGCAGCTCCGAAAGAGGCCATCATGCAGAGCACGAAGTTGAGAACGGCGCTTCTTCCGGGGAAACCGCATATCTCGGCTTTTCTGCGCTTGAACATGAACAGACCGAACACGAAGAACGCGGCGATGAGAACTGCCCAGAGAATATAGGGAGTCAGCGATGGCGCGGCCCATTTTTTTGCCGCCTCTTTTGTCATAGCTTCAACGGAAGATGAGTTAATAAAAGAGCTTCTGTTGAGCATGAGCAGATTTATATGGGCGATAGCGCGGCCGAACAGGGTGCTGTTCGTCATATCCAGATAGTTCTCGCTGAAGCTTGAAGCGACGGGATATATGTCGTAGTAAGTTTTGGAGGGAGCGCCGTTGAGGATTGCGGGAACGCTGTAGTTCACGCACATTGTCACAACGCTCGGGAACGCCGCAAGAACGGCTGAGAAGCCAAGCGATTCAACAACCGTACCCACGCAGCTTGAGACCGCCGCCGCTATAGTAAGACCGGCGAGCACACATATCACGTTGTGCACCGCATAGAACAGGAAGGTTCTCCAAAGCATGGCGGACGAGCCGAAAAAGTGGAGGTTGATTCCGAGCGATACTGCGAGCGGGATGAGTGTTGCCGCGAGCATCATAATTATGCCTGCAACCAGACGCGCTGTGTAGAGATCGGCGCGCTTAATGCCGAGGCTGTAATAGACGTTGACGGTCTTTTTATTGGTAACGAATCTGAACAGCAAAACGCCGACTAACAGCGATATCACAACGAGCAGAGCGGGGTAGAACGAGATGAGCGGTTCATATGCCGCGCGCTCCGAGTCGAAGATAAAGACCTCGTACGCTTCGCGCATTAACTTCATAACGTTCTGACCGGTGATAGCGGCCTTGTTCTTTGCTTCGCTCAATACATCCCAGCAGAAGCCGGTGAGATAAAAAATCATGCTGAGCACAAATGTTGCAAGGGGGAGAATGAAGTTTTTCTTTATCGCGTGAGCGACGGAGAAACGGAATGTGTTCTTATATTTCTTCATCTGTGACACCTCATTTCTTCTCTTCGGGCTTGCCGAAGATGTCCTTGAAGTCGTAGTCGCTGCCCTCCATCTCCTCGAGGAAGATTTCTTCGAGCGTGAGCGGGAACTTTTCGATCATCAGCGGTTTCATATCCTGAAGCTTCTTCTCGTTTTCGTCCATGTCGCCGTTGGCGCTCAGAGTGATTATCTTTCCGTCCTTCGAGAAGTGCCTGATGTCGAGATCCTTGAAATCGCTCTCTTCGAGGTCGCGGTCAAAGACCAGTCTGAACTTGCAGCGCGAGCCGCTGATGTCGTCGACCGAGCAGTCCATAACGATGCTCTTGCCGTTTATCAGCGCAATGTGGTCGCACATATCGGCGAGGTCGTGGAGATTATGAGAGGAGATTATGACGGAGCATTCCTCTTCGGCCATGTATTCGAGCAGGAGATTCTTAATAAGATTCCTCTTTGCCGGGTCGAGTCCGTCGAAGCTCTCGTCGAGCAGGATAACCTCGGGCATCGTGGACATTCCGAGAATTATCTCGGCCTGTCTCTGCATTCCCTTTGAAAAGCCGCGTATGCTCTTCTTTGTGTCGAGCCCGAAAACCTTTGAGAGCTTGTGCATGGTGTCGAAGCTGAAGCGGGGATAGTAGCCCGCGTAGAACTTGCCCATGCTCTCGATAGTCGCATTGGGCTCGAAATAGAGGTCATCGGGGACATAGAAGAGTCTCTGCTTCACTTTTGCGTTGTCAAAAACATTCTCGCCGAATATTTTGACCTCGCCCTCGTCGGCTCTGTAGACTCCAGCGACCGTCTTGAGAAGAGTCGTTTTACCCGCGCCGTTGTAGCCGACAAGCCCGTATATTGACGACTTTTCGACTTTCAGCGAAAGATTCTGAATGGCGGTGAAGTCCTGAAACCGTTTTGTAACGCCGATTACTTCAATCATAATTCTTCCTCCTGAGTGTAGATTTCGTTGAGTATGTCGATAATTTCCTGCTTTTTGAGTCCCTTGGCGCGGGCGGCAGAGATGGCATCCGAAATTTCGGACACCGCCGTGTCGTGCACCGAATCGTTCTTGAAAGCCTTTTCGCTGACGAAGCTTCCCTTTCCGGGCACGGTATAGATAGCGCCGTAGGATTCAAGGTCGGAGAATGCCTTTTTTACCGTGTTTATGTTCACACCGGCATCGGCGGCAATGGACCGTATAGACGGCAGCTGTGAGTGCGGAGCGAATGTACCGACAAGGATAAGAGTCAGCAGCTGATTTCTTATCTGCTCGTATGCCGGCACGCGGCTCTGCTTGTCGATTAAGACCACAGCGATTCTCCTTTCTTTTTGATTCCGGCGCGCCGCAGTGCACCAAAATCAGAATAGGTGTGCTATCTGTCGTAGCACACTTATATCATAGCACGAAAAATCCCGTTGTCAACACTTTTTTTCAAAAAATGTGAAAACAAAAAACCGCGATTTAAAGCCGGAAATATAAAAAAACGCCAAATGCAGGATATCAGACAGGCAATCAAAAGAAAGTCGTCCAATAGACTCTGCATTCGGCATTGATAGTATTATCATAACAAGAGAATCGTGTCAATACTTTCCGCGCGGCAGTATTTCTAAAAAGTGGAGCACCGATGATAATTTATCTGCATATCAAAATAAAAGAACCGATATCTGACCTCAGGCCTTAAGGCTCCAATTGCCGGTGGGGGAAGTCAAATATCGGTTCTGTATTAAAAATATCACGCTTTGGTATAAATGTCAACAATAAGATTAATGCTGATTTTAATATCGGTATCGCTGAACGCTTCGTTCTTCTCGGATTGAACAGCAAAAGAGCCTTACTGAGATACTGCTCCATTGTTCCTGCAACGAACATCGAGACACCTTTATTCGTAAAAGACGCCTTGATTCCCATAAATCAGAGCACCGTGAAACAGCTTTTCAGGCGTCTGAAAGTGCAGGCTGATATCCCTCGGCTGCACCCTCATTTGTTGCGCCATTCCTTTGCTACACGGTACTTAGAGAACGGCGGGGACATTTACAGCTTGCAGCTGATTCTCGGTCATACCTCGCTTGAAATGGTAAAGAAGTATGTGCACTTGATTCCCTCAAAAACGGTAGTTAATTTTGCTTTTCTCTCGCCCTTGGATAACGCCCTCAAAAAATGAAAAAACCCAGCAGTTACAAGGCTTGTAGCTGTTGGGCTTCTCTTTGGTGATCCATCGGAGATTCGAACTCCGG
>OLQA01000176.1_pt1 | contig 59532 bp, 47 predicted proteins | sample 1673151 | NCBI WGS metagenome assembly OLQA01 (sample SAMEA3136760, study PRJEB25190) | human gut metagenome | biome: human gut; feature: human-associated habitat; material: faeces | place: Austria | collected 2013
CTTTGAAATTCCTACAAAAAAGATGCGAAATCTTAGGCTTTTTCGGGAATACTAATGTATAATAATATGGTAAGTTTGGAGGTAATGATTATGAATCATGACTATATAGATATCAAAGGCGCTAGAGAAAACAATTTGAAAAACATTGATATCCGTATCCCGAGAGACAAGTTTGTCATCATGACCGGTGTATCCGGTTCCGGTAAGACATCTCTTGCATTTGATACGGTCTACGCAGAGGGACAGCGACGGTATGTGGAATCGCTGAGTGCCTATGCACGCCAGTTCCTTGGCAACAGTGAGAAGCCGGATGTGGATTCCATTGAGGGACTTTCCCCGTCCATTTCCATCGATCAGAAGACAACCTCCCGCAATCCCCGCTCCACCGTGGGAACCGTGACGGAGATCTACGACTATCTGCGCCTTTTATATGCCCGCATCGGCGTGCCCCATTGCCCTGTCTGCGGCAAGGAGATCCGCCGCCAAAGCGTGGATCAGATCGTAAACCGCATTCTTGCCCTGCCCGCCGATTCCCGCCTGCTGGTGCTTGCGCCCATGGTGCGCGCGAAAAAGGGCATGCATGAAAAGGTGCTGGATTCCGCCCGCAAAAGCGGCTTTGTGCGCGTCAGAGCAGACGGCGCCATGTATGATCTCTCCGAGCCGATTGCCCTTGATAAAAACCTGCGCCATGATATCGATATTGTTGTTGACCGCATCATTCTGCGCGCCGACGGTGACCGGAAAAAGCTTTCCTCCCGCCTGAGCGATTCCGTAGAAACCGCGCTCTCCCTGACCGACGGCAACCTTCTCATCGCCCCTGCCGCCCCCGCGGAGGGCTTTGAAGCCGAGCTTTATTTTTCGCAGAATTATGCCTGCGAGGAACACAATTTCAATGTCGGCGAATTGACGCCGCGCATGTTTTCGTTCAACAACCCATTCGGCGCCTGCCCAGAATGCTCCGGCCTTGGGCAGACGCGCTCCATCAGCGCTGCAAAAATTCTGCCCGATGAAGAAAAATCCCTGCGGCAGGGCGCTGTCAATGTCAACGGGTTCAAAACCGTCGGGGAAGACACCTGGATGGGCCCGTTGCTCATCGCTGTCGGAAAAAAGCACGGCTTTACCATTGATACCCCGCTGAAAGCCTTTTCTAAAGAGGCGCGCGCCGCTCTTCTTGAGGGAACAGGCAAAGAGACCTATCACATCGTGCGGTATTTTGACGGGGTGCGCCATGAGCAATCCGTTCCCTTTAAGGGGCTGCTCTCCATCATTGCCGAGCGCGCTGACACCTTTCAAAACGAATATTATGATGAATTTACCGTGGTGCGCCCCTGTCCGCGCTGCCACGGCGCGCGGCTGAACGAGGCGGCGCTCGGCGTTACGGTGGGCGGAATCAATCTCGATACGCTGTGCCGCAAAAATATCACCGCGGCGCTTGATTTTTTCAACAGCCTGACTCTGAGCGAAACGGAGGAGCAGATCGCCCGCGAAATTCTCAAGGAGATTCGCGCGCGCCTGGGCTTTTTGCAGAATGTGGGGCTGGAATATCTCACCCTTGCCCGCAGCGCGGGAACTCTCTCCGGCGGAGAGGCGCAGCGCATCCGCCTTGCAACGCAGATCGGATCCGCCCTGACCGGCGTGCTTTATATTTTGGATGAGCCGAGCATCGGGCTGCATCAGCGCGACAATGCCAAACTGATTGCAACGCTCAAGCGTCTGCGCGATGTAGGAAACAGTCTCATCGTGGTCGAGCATGACGAGGAAACCATGCTGCAGGCGGATTATATTCTTGATATCGGTCCGGGCGCCGGGGTACACGGCGGGCAGGTGGTCGCCGCAGGAACACCAAAGCAAATTATGAAAAACCCTGCCTCTCTTACGGGCGCCTATCTCAGCGGGCGCAAAAAAATTCCCGTGCCCGCCGCGCGCCGCGCGGGAAACGGGCAGCTGCTCACCGTGCGCGGCGCGCGGGAACATAATCTGAAAAATATCGATGTTTCATTTCCTCTCGGGCTCTTTCTCTGTGTCACGGGGGTCTCAGGCTCCGGAAAATCCTCCCTGGTCAATTCCATTCTTTATGCTTCCCTTGCGCATACGCTCAACCGCGCCTATACCTTTGTGGGAGATCATGACGGGATTGACGGTGTAGAAGCGCTCGACAAGGTCATCTGCATCGATCAAAGCCCCATCGGCAGAACCCCGCGCTCCAATCCTGCAACCTATACCGGTCTTTTCTCCGATATTCGCGACCTCTTTTCCCTCACGCCCGAGGCAAAAGCCCGCGGCTATAAGCCCGGCCGCTTCTCCTTTAATGTCAAGGGCGGCCGCTGCGAGGCATGCGAGGGCGACGGCGTGAAAAAAATCGAAATGCATTTTCTCCCAGATGTTTATGTGAAATGCGATGTCTGCCACGGAAAGCGCTATAACCGCGAAACGCTTGAATGCCATTATAAGGGTAAAAGCATTTCCGATGTGCTGGATATGACCGTGGAGGAGGGTCTTTCCTTCTTCTCCGAGCTGCCAAAACTCCGCCAAAAGCTGCAAACGCTCTATGATGTCGGGCTTGGGTATCTTCGCATCGGGCAATCCTCCACAACGCTCTCCGGCGGAGAGGCCCAGCGCGTGAAGCTCGCAACGGAGCTTGCCCGCCGCCAAACGGGAAAAACCCTGTATATTCTGGACGAGCCCACCACCGGGCTGCATACCGAGGATGTCTCTCATCTGATCGCCATTTTGCAGCGCCTGGTCGACATCGGAAATTCCGTCGTCGTGATCGAACATAACCTGGATGTAATTAAAACCGCCGATTATCTTATTGATCTCGGCCCCGAGGGCGGAGACGGCGGCGGCACCGTTGTGTGTGCCGGCACCCCCGAGCAGGTCGCCGCTTGCCCCGCTTCTTATACCGGGCAATATCTAAAGCCCCTGCTCCCTGCCTTTTCCGGGCAATAAACGGCTCTCATCCTGCGCTCTCTTTTGAAAACGCCGCGGCAAAATGAAAAGAGACAGTTTACAACTCTTTGTCGTAAACTGCCTCTTTTTTGTTTTGTCAAAAAGTGACATAAAAATGCTTCTTTTCGGGCGCATTCAAACGCTATGCCCGCTTTTTTCATGCTGCCCGCTCTTTTTTTCGTTTACACACCGCTGTATGCGGAGAAACCGCCGTCCACGGGAATGACAACGCCGGTGATAAAACCGGAAGCCTCCTCATCAACAAGGAAGCGAAGCGTGCCGAGCAGCTCTTCCGGCTTGCCGAAGCGCCCGGTGGGGGTTGCGGCAAGAATTTTTTCGGTGCGGGGGGTCGGGGTGCCGTCCTCCCGAAACAGCATCGCGCGATTCTGATTGGTTACAAAAAAGCCGGGGGCAATGGCATTCACGCGGATATTTTCTTTTGCAAAATGCACCGCAAGCCATTTTGTAAAGTTGGAAACGGCAGCTTTTGCGGCGCTGTATGCGGGAATTTTCGTCAGCGGTGTAAAGGCATTCATCGAAGAAATATTCAAAACGCTGCAGCCGGGGCGGCCGAGCATATCGGGCAAAAAAATTTGGCTCGGCAAAAGAGTGCCGACAAGATTAAGCCCAAAGACAAAATCAAAGCCGGAGCGATCGATATTAAAAAAGGTGGTAAACTCCGTAACGGCTTCATCGCCCGCCTCATAGAATTCATGCGCGGTGGTACAGCGGGGAGAATTGCCGCCGGCTCCGTTGATAAGAACATCGCATTTACCGAAGGCCTCGTCTATTTTTGCTTTTGCCTGCAAAAGGCTCTCTTTTTCAAGAACGGAGCAAGGGCAGGCAAGCGCTTTGCCGCCGCCCTCAGCATTGATTTTTGCGGCAAGCTCGTTCGTTGCCTGTTCATTGAGATCCAAAAGGGCTACATTATGCCCGTCGGCGGCAAGGGCGCGTGCAAACGCGGAGCAAAGAACACCTGCTGCGCCGGTAATAACAATTGTCTTTTTCATGGGGAAATCCTTTCTTCTTCAAAATATTTCACTTTTTTGCGCCGGGGCAAGCCAGTCACGCATTGTTTCATAGCTCAGGCGCCTTGCAAGCTTTTCCGCGTTCGGATAGGAGAGCGTTCCGTCATTTACGGACTGCGCAAGAAAAGAGCTCAAAATGCGGCGGAAGAAATCATGGCGGGCATAGGAAAGAAAGCTGCGCGAATCGGTTAGCATACCGGGAAACGAAGAAAGCGAAGCCGCCTCAGCCAGGGAAGAGAGCGTTTCGCGAATGCCGCGCCGATGATCCAAAAACCACCACGCCGCGCCGATATGCACATTGCAAAAGGAAGCGCTCAGGGAACACATAGCCTCCCGCATTGCAGGATTCAGGCAATAAAGAATCGTGCGGGGAAGACCTTTTCCGTCCGCCTCTATGCCGTTGAGCAGCGCTGCGATTCTGTCAACGCCGATGGGCTCTCCCATGCAGTCGCTTCCGCAGTCTGCGCCGAGCTTTTTTGAAAGAGAGAGGCATGTATTGCGCTTGACCGCCATATGCCATTGCATGATGATATTTTTCTCCCGATAAAGCCTGCCCAGCTGCACAAACAGTGTGCCGCGCAGCGCGTCCTTTTCCTGCTCACTCACCGCATCGCCGCGCAAAACAGAGCGAAAAATTGTATCGGCTTTCGAAAATTCCGCTGCCGTATGCGGAAACTGCTCAATGCCGACATCGCTGACGCGGCAGCCGTTCTCGCAGAAAAAATCCAAACGGGTCGAAAGCGCTGCAAGCAGCGTTTCCAGCGATGATATTTTCACACCGCTTGTCTCTTCCAAAAGCGCAAGATATGTTTTTTCAAAGGAAAACACCCGGTCGGTGCGAAAAGAGGGCAGCACGCGCACCTCATAGCCCTCTTCCCTCATTTTCCGATGGTATTCCAGGGAATCCGCGGGGTCGTCCGTCGTTGCGATAAGCCTGACATTGGCGCCGCACACGATTTTGCGGGGAGAGAGCTTTCTCTCCGTGATTTGCTGCTGCACCTCATCATAAATATCCGCAGCCGTTTCTTCACACAGCCGCTGTTCAATGCCGAAAAAGCGGGAAAGCTCCAGCGTTGTAAAATCGACGAGCGGATTTGCGGGAGAGAGGCTGATTGCGCGGGCATAGGCAATAAATTTTTCCTTTTCGTCCCGCTCCCCCGTAATATATTCCTCGGAAATACCTGCAGATCGCATCAGGCGCCATTTATAATGATCCCGCCCGAAGATCAACGCTCCCGCACTTGCAAAGGGTCTGTCCTCATAAAGCTCTTTCGGGTCCAAATGACAATGATAATCCAAAATAGGCAGTACGCGCACCGCGCGGTATAAGCTTCTCGCCGCCGGCGATTCCAACAAAAATTCTTCCTGCACTGTATCATCTCCCTCCGTGACATTCTTTCCTCCTCATTATACTGTTTTTCTTCGGGTTTGTAAAGGGCACGGAAGGCGGTTTTTCCACAGTTTGTCCGCATTTTTCCGTGGAAAACTATTGTCAAAAAACCGCTTTCATGTTATAATGGTATATATATAATGGAAGCAAGTTTCAAAAAACCGACGCGGACAAGCCGCAATAAGCGTTTTTTTCGATATCCTGCGCCCTGCCGCGCGGAAAGACGAGGACAAAGCATGACAGGCAACATCGACATATGGAATTTAATGTATCAAAAGCTTTCGGAGCATTTTCCGGGCACCGTGGGAGATTTGTGGTTTTCGGGGCTCGGCCTTGTCGCCATGGACGATACGCAGTGTATTCTTGTATCCGACAGCGATATGAAAGCGCATATTATTAATACAAAATATGCAGATGCGGCGGCGAAGGTGATTGAGGATACCGTAGGCTTTCCGCTGAAGCTCTGTGTTTTGAGCAAGGAACATACCGAAATCGATCCCGAAAAGATTAAAGAGCTCCTTGCTGCGGGAGAAGAAATCAAGCCCTTTGTCATCGGTCCTGCGAAAAAAGAGGAGCCTTTGCAAAGCGAAGCTGTATTCTCTGCCGATGTACAGGAGCAGCAGCCTCAAAAATCGCAGCCTCTTTCCACCGCAGAGCTTGACACCACAACGGATCATCCGCATCGCTCTCTTTCCTCGCGCGAATATACCTTTGAAAACTTCATTGTAGGCAGTTCGAACTCTCTTGCCTGCGCCGCGTGCGTAGCCGTTGCAAATAAACCTGCCTCTACAAATTTCAATCCCCTGTTTATCCACGGCCCGAGCGGCCTTGGCAAAACGCATCTTTTGTATGCCATTACCAACCGCATCCTTGAAAACAATCCGCAGGCAAATATTATTTATATCAAGGGCGAGGCCTTCACCAATCAGCTCATTGCATCCATTTCCGCGGGCACCACGGAGGAATTCCGCAATAAATATCGAAAAGCGGATGTCTTGCTGATCGACGATATTCAGTTCATCGCCGGAAAAAACTCCACACAGGAGGAATTTTTCCATACCTTCAATGCGCTGTATGAGGACCGCAAGCAGATTATTCTGACCTCCGACCGCCCTCCAAAGGATATCAAAACTCTTGAGGACCGCTTGCGCACCCGTTTTGAATGGGGAGTGATCATTGATATTCAGCCGCCGGATCTTGAGCTGCGCGTCGCCATAGCCAAAAGCAAGGCAGAGAGCATGAATCTTGATATTCCTTATGAGGTTCTGACTTATCTTGCCGAAAAGCTGCGCAATAATGTGCGCCAAATTGAAGGGGCGCTGCGACGTCTGAGCGCTTATACAACGCTATCCCGAATGCCAATAACCATGGAAGCGGCGCGGGACAGCATTGCGGATGTTCTCACGGGAGCGGAACCAACCAATGTCACTCTGGACCGTATCTTTGCCGTGGTTTCCAAAAAATACGGCGTTACCCCGGCAGATATCAAAAGCGCGCGCCGCTCCAAGGAAATTGCCTTTGCGCGTCATGTCAGCGTATACATTGTGCGGCAGGTTACCGATCTTTCCCTGCCCTCCATCGGAAAAATACTCAACCGCGATCATACCACCATTCTTTCCTCCATTGATGTGGTGGAAAAGAAAATGGCGGATTCCTCCGTGCTTACACAGGAAATCACGGATATGATCTCGGAGATCCGCAAGGAAATGTAATCACAGCTTTTCCACATATCCACAAGGGCTTTCCCCATTTTTTTAACAGCAGAACAAGCCGTTTTCCTCTTTTGCATTTCTCCGTTTTTCTCTTGCGGAAAGGAGAAGCTTTTCGCACAGCTTTTCAATTTCTTTTCAACCGCGTTTTCCGGCTTGTTTTTTTTCATTGATACCCGCAATAGCAACGTTTTTTTCACTTTTTCACAGTTTCCCCACCCCCTATTACTGCTACCTCTACTATATCCATTAAAGAAAGGACAATACGGTTTCTGCTTTTTGAAAGCCGGAAAGGAATCCATTTCATGAAAGTCGTATTTGAAAAAGACAGTTTAACACAGGCAATCGCAAAAGCGCTCAGTGCCGTTGCAACCTCCGGAACCATCAAAGCCATTGAAGGCATTCAGATGATTGCGCAGGCAAACGGTGATGTTACGCTGAACTCCTTCGATCTTGAAAAAGGAATTCGCTGTACCGTCAAAGCAACGGTAAAGGAGGAGGGCAGCTTTATCATCAATGCGCAGCGCCTCTCTCAGATTTTGCGCGTGATGCCCTCGCCCATTGAAATCGATATAGATGCAGCGGGCCATACAAAAATTCATTCCGGGCTCTCCGAATATACGCTGAGCGCGCTGCCGGGAAGCGATTTTCCGAACACGCCGATGCTGGAGGGAGACTGGGGCTTTACCATGCAGCAGGGGCAGCTGCGCGATATGATTGCAAAAACGATTTATGCCGTTGCCAATAACGACCCGCGCCCCGCGCTCAACGGCATGTTGTTCCGCATTGAAAATGAAAGAATTGTTTTGGTCTCTTCGGACAGCTTCCGTCTTTCCATTTGCGAAAAACAGCTGGATCTGAAAAAGGAATCATTTGAAAATAAAGATCTTTCTCTTTCCATGGTCGTCCCGGGCAAAACTGTTTCCGAGCTTTATAAGCTGCTTGCGGATAATGAAAAGCCCGTGCGCATTTTGGCAACCAATAAGCATATTATTTTTATTCTCGGAAACACCTTCTTCTTCTCGCGCCTGATCAACACAAGCTATATTGAATATGAAAAATTCATTCCGAAAAACCCGAAAACCTTCGTGATTGCGGACCGAATGGAACTGCTGGAATCCTTGGAGCGCGTTGCGCTGGTTTGCGAAGAAAAAGGGCAGGGAAAATCAAAGGGCGCCGTTGCATGCAAATTTGAGAGCGACGGAAGGCTTATGCTTTCCTCTACCTCTCAAAGCTCTTCCGTTTACGATGAGGTTACCATTGAAATTGAAGGAGAATCGCTGGAAATCGGCATGCATTGCCGTTATCTGATCGATGCTTTGCGTGCGGCGGATACGGAGCGCATTCGGATATCTTTGGTCAGCCCCCTTGTGAGCATTGTGATGGAGCCTTTGTATCGGCAGGAGGATGAAAAGGCTTGGAAAAAACAAGGCATTGCAAAGGAAAGCTTTTTGTTCCTGGTTGTGCCGGTAAGGCTTTGATTTTATGAAGCTGGAGGAGCTTTCCTTTTCCGCTTTTCGTAATCTTGAAGCGCAGACGCTGCAGTTTTCGGACGGGATCAATATCCTAAGCGGGGATAACGCGCAAGGCAAAACCAATGCAATCGAGGCAATCTATCTGTTTGCTGCCGGGAAAAGCTTTCGCGGCGCAAAAGAAAGAGAAATGATTCGTTTTGGGGCACAAAGAGCAAGAGTGGATTTGATATTTTCCGAAAAAAAGAGAGATATCACGGCTCTTTCCGTCGAGCTTTTTGAAAATGCCCCGAAAAAATGTCGCGAAAACGGCGTAATAGTACCCCGCATGAAGGATTTTTTGGGGCAATTTCGCGCGGTTTTGTTTTGCCCGGAGCATCTTTGGCTGATCAAGGGCGCAAGCAGCGAACGAAGAGCTTTTTTAGACGGCGCAATTTCACAGCTGCGCACAAGCTATGCGCTTTCTCTTGCGGAATATCAAAAGCTTTTGCGGCAGCGCAATGCTCTTTTGAAAGAAGAAAATCGTTCTGCGCGGGAAAAAGCGATTTTGCTTGAAATTTTTGTGCAGCAGATGGCGCCGCACAACGAGCGTATTCAAAAATGCAGAATGCAGTATTTGGAGGCCGTGCAAAAAGAGCTTGCGCAGACGATGAAAAGCATCAGCGGCGGACAGGAAACGGTGTGCCTGTGCTACGGGCAAGGAGAAGAGAAGCTGCGCGCCGAAGAAATCAGTCAGACATTTTATTATGAAAATGCGATGCGTTCCATCGAGCGCGAAATTGCGGCAGGAGTGACGCTGCATGGATGCCACAGAGATGATTTTTTTGTCTATGTGAATGAAAAAGAGGCGAAAAAATATTGTTCGCAGGGGCAGGACCGCTCTCTTGTGCTCGGGCTGAAGCTTGCCGAAGGGGTGCTCAGCGCGCGACAAAGCGGAGAAGAGCCCGTCTATCTTTTTGATGATGTGCTCAGTGAGTTGGATGCAAAGCGGCGCGCTTATCTGAAAGATCATTTGGAGCAAAAACAGGTGATTCTCACCTGCTGCGATGAAAAAGATGCGAGCAGCATGCAAAGCGGGGATATGCTTTGCCGCTATGAGGCAAGCGGCGGCAAATTTACCCGAAAATAAGAAACGAGAAAATGGAAAAAGGCTATGTTTTTACACGGCGGCGGAAATAAGAATCTGAAAAAAAGCGAAATTATCGGCATTTTTGATTTGGACAGCGCCTCTGTCGGGCAAAAAACAAAAGAATTTTTGCGGCGAACGGAAAAACAGGGAAAAACAAGAAATATAGGCACGGGTCTGCCGAAATCGTTTCTTGTAACTGTTTCTAAAACAGAAGGAGAAATCGTCTATTTCAGCGCGCTTGCCGCAACAACGCTGGCGCAGCGCGCAAAAGCGGACTATACGAATCTGAGCAAAGAATAAAAGAATCAATCCGAAAAGAAAGGATGCTATCATGGCAATCGAAAACGAGAAAAATGTTTATACAGATGATCAAATTCAGGTGCTGGAGGGGCTGGAAGCCGTCAGAAAGCGCCCGGGTATGTATATCGGCACGACCTCTGCGGGCGGGCTGCATCATCTGATTTATGAGATTGTGGATAATTCGATTGATGAGGCCATGGCGGGCGCATGTGATCTGATCACGGTGCGGCTGCATACGGACGGTTCCGTTTCCGTACAGGACGACGGGCGCGGCGTGCCGGGCGGCATCCATGCAAAAATGAAAATTCCGACCCTTGAGGTTGTTTTCACCGTGCTGCATGCAGGCGGTAAATTCGGCGGGCAGGGATATAAAATTTCGGGGGGGCTTCACGGTGTGGGCGCTTCCGTTGTCAATGCTTTGTCCGAATGGATGGAAGTTGTCAACTGCAATGAGGGAAAAAAATACACGGAGCGCTTTGAAAAGGGTCATGTGACAAGAGCGTTCCGCTGCGAGGGAGATACGACGGAGCACGGGCTTTATGTCCGCTTTAAACCGGATGCCACAATTTTTGAAACCGTGGAATTTGATCATGATGTCGTCCGCACGCGCCTGAGAGAACAGGCATTTCTCAATGCCGGTGTAAAGCTGCGTCTGATCGATGAGCGCGAAGAGACGCCCGAAGAAGAAGATTTTTGTTATGAGGGCGGCATTGCTTCTTTTGTTTCCTATCTGAATGCGCAAAAGCATTGCGCCCTGGTGCATCCCGATGTCATCTGGGTTAAGGGCTCCAAGGGAGATATGACGGCGGAAATTGCCATTCAGTACAATGACAGCTATAACGAAACGGTCGTCACCTTCGCAAATAATATGAGCACCGTAGAGGGCGGCACGCATGAAACTGGCTTTCGCTTGGCGCTGACCAATGCGCTCAATACCTATGCGCGCAAATGGAAATTTCTCAAGGATAAAGATAAAAATCTTTCCGGAGAGGATGTCAGAGAGGGCATCTGCGCGGTGATTTCCGTAAAGCTTCCGGATGCGCAGTTTGAAAGTCAGACAAAGGCCAAGCTTGGAAATTCCGAGGTGAGAACCTTTGTGAATAATCTGCTCAGCGCAAAGCTGGAAGAATATTTGGAAGAAAATCCGAGCGTAGGCAAGGCAATTCTTGATAAAGCTTTGGCTGCCTCCCGCGCAAGAGAGGCGGCAAGAAAAGCAAGAGAGCAATCCCGCAAAAGCGTGCTGGACAGCTCCTCTACGCTGCCCGGCAAGCTTTCCGATTGCCAGGAAAAAAGAACGGATCTGACCGAGATCTTCATTGTAGAGGGAGATAGTGCAGGAGGCTCCGCCAAAGACGGGCGCGACAGCCGCTTTCAGGCAATTCTTCCTCTGCGCGGCAAGGTGCTCAATGTGGAAAAGACCCGCATTGATAAAGTGTATTCCAATCCTTCCATAACACCGATTATTCAGGCGCTGGGCTGCGGTATCGGGGAGGACTTTGATATTGAAAAGCTGCGCTACGGAAAAATCATCATCATGGCGGATGCCGATGTGGACGGCGCGCATATTCAAATTCTGCTTTTGACCTTCTTTTATCGCTATATGAAGCGGCTGATCGAAGAGGGGCATGTCTATCTTGCGCAGCCTCCGCTTTATAAGGTTTTTAAGGGCAAGCAGCAGCGCTATGCTTTTTCCGATGCGGAAAGAGATAAATATATCGCTGAGCTCGGCGGAGAAAAGGTGGAAGCCGAGCGGTATAAAGGTCTTGGCGAAATGGATAAAGAGCAGCTTTGGGAAACCACGATGGATCCGACCTGCCGCACGATTCTGCGCGTGACGGTGAATGATGCCATCAAAGCAGACGAGACCTTCTCCGTTTTGATGGGAGACTGCGTGGAGCCGCGCCGCGCCTTTATTGAAGAAAATGCAAAATATGCGGAGAATCTGGACATCTGATTTTCACGACTTTTGCGGAGGACGAGGCTTTGAGATATGCAACACTTACGCTTAACCCCTGCCTTGACCACCTGATTGCCCTTGAAACGAGCTTTCAGCCGGGTGCGCTGCATCGGTTTGACAGCACGACGCTTTTGGCAGGCGGAAAGGGAGTGAATGTGTCAAGAATGCTGCAATGGCTCGGCGCAAAAAGTGATGCGTTCGGCTTTTGCGGCGGACAAACGGGGGAACTGCTTTGCTCCATTTTGAAAAAAGAGGGCATTGCACAGCGCTTTACAAAAACAAAGGCGCAAACGCGCCTGTGCGTAAAATTTACCGATGCCGACGGCATCTGTTCGGAGCTTAACGCAAAGGGAGGGCCGATCGGCCGGGCTGAATTTTCCGCGCTGCTTTCCGATATGTCGGATTATCTGCTGAAAAAAAACAAAGAGGAAGAGCCTACCACCGTATTTTTGTGCGGCAGCGTGCCGCGCGGCATTTCGCAGGAGGTCTATGCCGACCTTATTCTCTTTTTTGACGAGAAGCGTGTAAAAAATCTGCGATTTGTGCTGGATGCGGATGCCGGTGCGCTTTCGGCGGGGCTTTCCAAGCGGCCGTATTTGGTTAAGCCAAACCGCGCGGAGCTTTCTTCCGTGCTCGGCTTTACCGTGGACAGCGCGCAAACGGCGCTGTATGCCGCAAAGCGCATTTATGAAGAATACGGCACGCGCGTATGCGTTACGCTGGGGGCGGAGGGCTCTCTTTATGTCGGAGATGAGGGCACCTATCTTGTCAATGCGCCTGCCGCCGTTTTGCGAGGCTTTGTGGGCGCGGGAGATGTGTATCTTGCAACGCTTGTTTATTCCATGGATCAAAAGCTTCCGATGGAGGAATGCCTTTGCCGCGCAGCTTCCATGGCGGGGGCAAAGGTGCAGTCGCGCAATGCCGTTCCGCCCTCCGAAGAAACGGTGGAGGAGATTGCGGCGCGTGTACAGGTGAAAAAAATATAATGGTTTTGTGCAAGCGGATGACGAAAGTATAAAGAAAGGATTCATCTTTCAAAATGGATAACAAACAGGACATTACCTTTGCCGATCAAAAGATCGTGCCGGTACAAATCGAAAAAAATGTGCAGAAATCGTTCATTGAATATGCAATGAGCGTAATTGTCTCCCGCGCACTTCCCGATGTGCGCGACGGGCTGAAGCCGGTGCATCGCCGCATTCTGTATGCGATGTACGGCGATAATCTGACCTATGATAAGCCGTTTCGCAAGAGCGCGACGACGGTCGGTAATGTGCTGGGTAAATATCATCCCCACGGCGACAGCGCCGTATATGGTTCCATGGTGCGCTTGGCGCAGGATTTTTCCATGCGCTATCCCCTGATCGAGGGGCACGGAAACTTCGGTAACGTCGACGGCGACAGCGCTGCGGCATATCGTTATACCGAGGCGCGCATGGCAAAAATGGCGAATGAAATGCTGGCGGATATTAAAAAGAATGTCGTCGATTTCACGCCGAACTTTGATAACAAATTAAAAGAGCCTGTGGTTCTGCCCTCTCGTTTTCCGAATATTCTGGTCAACGGCTCTATCGGGATTGCCGTCGGCATGGCGACGAACATTCCACCGCATAACCTTTGCGAGGTGATTGACGGCACGATTTTCTATATGGAGCATCCCGATGCTACCGTTGCCGATGTGATGCAATATATCAAGGGCCCGGATTTTCCGACCCGCGCCACCATTTACGGCACCGCGGGTGTTTATGCCGCCTATGCAAGTGGAAAAGGCCATATCACCGTGCGTGCAAAAGCGGAGGTGCAGCAGGAGCATCACCGCATTATCATCACCGAGATTCCATATATGGTCAATAAGAGCCAGCTCGTGAAATCCATGGCGGATCTGGTCAAGGAAAAGCGCGTGGAGGGCATTACCGAAATTCGCGATGAAAGCGGCCGTGCCGGAATGCGCATCGTTGTGGAATTTCGCCGCGACGCCAACGGGCAGGTCATTCTCAATCAGCTGTATAAATTTACGCAGCTGCAGGATACCTGTGCGGTGAATATGATTGCGCTTGTGGACAATCAGCCAAAGCTTCTCGGCTTGCTTGACATTCTGCGCTATTATATCGCGCATCAGCAGGATGTGATCTCCCGCCGTGTGCGCTTTGATTTGGATGAGGCGCTGCGCCGCGCACATATTCTGGAGGGGCAGAAAATCGCAATCGACTTTATCGATGAGGTTATTGCGCTCATCCGCGCAAGCCAAAGCGTTGTGGATGCCCGCGACGGGCTTATGGAGCGCTTCGGGCTGAGCGAAGCGCAGGCGCAGGCAATTGTGGAAATGACGCTCGGCAAGCTTGCAGGGCTCGAACGCATTAAAATCGAAGAAGAGCTTGCGGAAAAGAAGAAACTCATTGAGGAGCTGCGCGCAATTCTTGCAGATGAGGGGCGCATTCACAATATTATTAAAGAGGAAATGCTGGAGATCAAGCGCCGATTCGGGGATGAACGCCGCACGGAGATCTGCGAGGCGGAAAATGAAATTCTTTTGGAGGATCTCATTGAGCGCCATTCCTGCGTGGTGACCCTGAGCCATGCCGGCTATATCAAGCGCCAGCCCGCGGATATGTATTCCGCGCAGCGCCGCGGCGGAAAGGGCATCATCGGCATGGGCACCAAGGATGAGGACTATGTGGAGAGCGTTTATGTGGTCAACAGCCATTCCTTCCTGCTCTTCTTCACAAATTTCGGGCGCGTTTATGTGAAAAAGGCATATACACTGCCGCAGGCGGGACGCACCGCAAAGGGCACGAACCTTGTGAATATTCTGGAGATGATGCAAGGCGAGAGCGTCACGGCGGTGGTCGCGCTGGATGAATTCTCCGAAGAGGAATATTTGATGATGGTGACAGAGCGCGGCGTTTGCAAGCGCACGCGCATCAAGGAATTTGAATATCAGCGCCGCGGCGGCAAAATTGCAATTTCCCTGGATGAGGGAGACGCGCTGACCTATGTGCGCCGCACCGTGGGCAACGATGAACTCATCATCGCAACCAAACAGGGTCGCTGCACGCGCTTTGCAGAGACCGAGGCGCGCATTATGGGTCGTACGGCACGCGGTGTGCGCGCAATGCGCCTTGCCCAGGGAGATACCATTTGCGGCGTTTGCGTGGTGGATGATACAAAGACGCTGCTCACCGTAACCGAAAGCGGATACGGCAAGCGTACGGAATTTTCCGAGTATTCTGCGCACAGCCGCGGCGGCAAGGGCTTTGCCGTTGCCAATCTGACGGAAAAGACCGGGCTTTTGGCGGGCATTGCAGCCGCCGGCGAGGACGACGATGTGATGATGATCACCAATGAGGGCATGCTTGTGCGCACTCCCGCGCAGCAGATCCGCCTGTGCGGCCGCGTCAGCCAGGGCGTCATTGTCATGCGTCTTGCACCCGGGCAGAGCATTGTGAATATTGCACTTGTCCCCAAGGAAGAAAAAGAGGAAGACGACATGGCGGCGCCACAGGACGATTCCGTTCTCTACAGTCCCGCCGATGAGGGCGCGCAGGCGGCGCCGGAAGGGGTTTTAGCTGCCTCGGAGGCAGCAGATCGCATGATCGCGCATGCAAAAGAAATCGAAGACGGGGCAAACGAGTAATACCATGGAAAAAATGCTGACCCTTTTGGCAATTGAATCCTCCTGTGATGAAACGGCGGTTGCAGTTGTCCGGCGGGAAGAGAACGGCACTTTGCGGGCGCTGTCAAATGAAGTCAATTCGCAGATTCCGCTGCATGCCCGCTATGGAGGGGTTGTGCCCGAAATTGCCTCCCGCGCCCATGCGGAAGCCATTTCCGCGCTGTGCACAAAGGCATTGCAAACGGCGGGCGTGCAGCCGGACGGCGTCTGCGTAACAAGTCATCCCGGGCTGATCGGGGCGCTGCTGGTCGGAGTGAATTTTGCAAAAGGCTATGCCTTTGCAAACGATCTTCCCCTTTGCGAAGTGGATCATATCAAGGGGCACATTGCCGCCTCCTATTTTCTGCCCGAGCCTCCAAGGCCCCCCTTTTTGGCGCTGGTTGCCTCCGGCGGGCACACCTCTTTGATTTATGTGCGCGATTATACCCGGTTTGAAACCGTCGGCAGCACAAGAGATGATGCCATCGGCGAGGGGTTTGATAAGGTCGCCCGCGTGATGGGCATCCCCTATCCGGGCGGCGCCGAAATGGACCGCCTTGCGCATGCGGGCAATGCCGATGCCTATGCGTTCCCGAGCGCGGCAATTCATGACGACAGCCTTGATTTTTCGTTTTCCGGGCTCAAGACCGCGGTGATCAATCAGCTGCATCGTTGTGAGCAAAAGGGCGATCCCTATCAAAAGGAGGATGTAGCAGCTTCCTTTACCCGCGTGGTTTGCGAAAGTGTGTGCAAAAAAACGCTTGCGGCGCTGCGACGCTACGGGCTTTCAGGCTTTGTGCTGTGCGGCGGGGTCGCCGCCAATTCTCACCTGCGGCAGGCACTCGGAGCGCTGTGCGCGCAGGAAAACGTTCGGTTTTTCGTGCCGGAACGGGCGCTTTGCGGCGATAATGCCGCCATGATCGGCGCGCAGGGAATTTATGAATTTTCAGCGGGCAAACGCGCGGGAACCGACCTTAACGCAAGCGCATCCGATGCGATCTGAGCACAAAAACCACAAACGGTTTTGAGAAAACCGCCGCGCCTTTGCATGGAAGAAGAAGGCGGAAATTTGTGCCGAAATCGCTCCGTGCCCCGTAGAAAAAAGCGGTACAAAGCACCGAAAACGGCAGATAATTTCCGCTTTCGGTTTTCCACAAACTGTGGGAAAGACTGTGGATAAAACAGAATAAAAACGAGAAAATCCCGATAAATCAAGGAAATTTTGCCGCAAAGCTGTGGAAAACCGTGTGGATACTGTGGAATACCGACCTGTTTTTCCGCAAAAGGGGAAATTGCTTCATGCTTTGTTCTTAAATTCTTAAAAATATTTTAGAAATCAATTTTGTAGTCCCTGCTCCTCGTCGCCTCTTGGACGAACGGGCAAACAATATAGAATCGTTTGGGAGGTTTTGTATGATGAAACAGAATTACGACGCACAAATCGAAGCCGCAGCCGCACACTTTAAAGAGGTGCTGCGCTCTCAGCTTGCCCGCAATGAAAAGATTGAAGCAGCTGGCGATTTTATCGAGTATGATAAGCTGCCCTGCCTTGTGATCGGCGTTTGCGGCGGCGACGGAATCGGCCCGATGATCACAAAGAGCGCCGAGACGGTTTTACGCCGTATGCTGGCGCAGGAAATTGCAAGCGGCAAGGTTTGCATCAAAGAACTTAACGGGCTGACGATCGAAAACCGCGTTGCGCATATGCAGGCGATTCCGGATGAGGTGATGGAAGAGCTGAAGGCTTGCCATGTGATTTTGAAGGGCCCGACGACTACGCCGCGCGCGGGCGACCCCTGGCCCAATATCGAAAGCGCGAATGTTGCAATGCGCAAAGCACTGGATCTGTTTGCAAATGTGCGGCCTGTGAAGGTTCCCTCCGAGGGCATCGACTGGACCTTCTTCCGCGAAAATACCGAGGGCTCTTATGCGGTCGGTTCGCAGGGGGTCAATGTTACGCCGAGCCTTGGGGTCGATTTTTGCGTGACCACCACCGAGGGTACCAACCGCATTGCGCGCCTTGCCTATGAATTTGCAAGAAAAAATCATAAGGATCATGTCAGTATTGTCACCAAGGCGAACATTATCAAAACTACCGACGGTAAATTTTTAAATCTGTGCGAGCAGATGGCAAAGGAGTATCCCGAAATCCGCACCACGGAATGGTTTATCGACATTATGACGGCAAAGCTTGTGGACCGCAAGCGCCGCACCGATTTCAAGGTCTTTATTTTGCCCAATCTTTACGGGGATATTATCACGGATGAAGCTGCCGAGTTCCAGGGCGGCGTCGGCACGGCGGGCAGCGCCAATATCGGCAAAAAATATGCAATGTTTGAGGCGATTCACGGCTCCGCGCCGCGCATGGTCACCGAGGGGCGCGCCGAATATGCCGACCCGTGCTCCATGCTCCGTGCAACGGTGATGATGCTTTCCCATGTCGGATATACCGAAAAGGCGGATAGGCTTGAACGCGCTTTGGATAAATGCATGTTTGAAGAAAAAAAGCTTGTTATGACCGGCCGCGATACAGGCGCCACCTGTGCCGAGTTTACGGAATATGTCATGCAGACGCTGGAAACGCTGTAATCCTTTAGCGGATCTCTGATATGGATGCGCAGTGTTTGCGGGGGCAGAGCGTAAAAAGCGCACCGCAGACGCTGCGCCCGTTTTTCGAAACAATAGGAGGAATCACACTGAACCATGAGCATAGCCGAAAAGAAAAAACAGAAGAAACCGTCCCGGGCGGAAAGCAAAACCGAAGAAGGGGCTGCTTTTGCAGGGCAAAAATCACCGGAAACGGCGAAACCCTCCCCCCAGCCTGTGTCTTCTGCGGTGATCAACCGCCTGCCGCGATATTATCGCTATTTGGGGGACTTGCTCCAAAAAGAGGTCGGGCGCATTTCCTCAAGAGAACTTTCCGCAATGATGGGGGTAACCTCATCGCAGGTGCGGCAGGATTTTAACTGCTTCGGGGGGTTCGGACAGCAGGGCTATGGCTACAATGTGAAATATCTCCATACGCAGATTGCCGAAATTCTCGGTGTAACCGACCATATGAGCGCCGTGATTGTCGGGGTCGGAAACCTCGGCAGGGCGCTGATCGGCTCCCCGATGTTCTCAAAGCGGAATGTGACAATCGTCGGTGTATTTGACCGCGACCCTGCCCTGATCGGTACGGTGCAGCAGGGCTATACCGTGATGGATATTGCAACCGCCGAGACATTTCTGTCCGAGGTGGCGGTGGATATCGGCGTAATCACCGTGCCGCGTGCCGAAGCGGCTTCAACAGCGCTGCTGCTCTGTAAAAACGGCGTGCGCGGGCTTTGGAATTTTTCCAATACGGAAATGGATCAGAACACCCTCGGCGTTCCGATTGAAAATGTGCATATGGGCGATTCGCTGATGAAGCTGATGTTTTCTCTTACTCAACAAAAGGTTGTCTTCGGGTCAGATCTCGGCTGAGGATATGTTCCAACCTCCACAAGGTTTATTTTGCCGCATGACGGCTTGCGGCAATTTTGCCTGCGGCAAAACCATAAAACTCGGAACGCTTTGTTCTACCATGGAGAACAAATTCCGTGCCCCTGACTTTAGGTTATAAATTGCCGGATGAGTTAGGGAGCACGGGGGATTCAGATCAGATCTCGGCTGAGGGGGGGCAATCTTTCTGTGCCTGGCATTGAGATTCCATTCGGTGTAACAAATCTTTTGAAATACCGTTCCTGTTGCCTCAAATAAGGAACGGAATACTCCAAAAAGGATGATAATCCTCGCGTGGTCATAATTGTGACCATATGCGGATTCTTTAATAAAACTGAAAAAGAAAAGCGCACATCGGGGACAAAACGGAACCCGATATGCGCTTTTTGAGTTTGCGGGAAACGAGTGCAGATAAAAGGAGCACAGAGATAGAAAGGGGCGGATAAAAAGAGGAAAAAGAGCGCGGGGGAGAAGAGAAAAAGGGGGGAGAAAGTGCATTAAGGAGGGAGCGGGAAAACGCGCTCAAAGCAAGGAAAAAACGCGCAGGGCGTTTTCGCGGGTTTGGCGGCGGATTTGTTCCGGGTCCGCATTGCGCGCAGCGGCGACGGCAGCCGCGATATAGCCAAGATAGCCCGAATGATTGCATTTGCCGCGCATGGGGACGGGCGCAAGATAGGGGCAATCCGTTTCGATCAGCAGCCGGTCATCCGGCACGGCGCGCACTGCATCGAAAATTCCGCGCGCATTTTTGAAGGTGACGGGACCGGAGAAGGAAATATAGTAGCCAAGGCGCAGCAGCTCTTTGACGCTTTCTGCCGAAAAGGCGCAGCTGTGGATTACGCCGCGCACACCCGAAAAGGCGCGCAGCACGGCAAGGGTCGGCTCTGCCGCCTCTCGGCTGTGAATCACAACGGGAATATTTTTTTGCTTTGCCAGCTCCATTTGCAGCGCAAAAAGGCGATGCTGCTCTTCCCGCGGGGAAAAATCATAGTGAAAATCCAGCCCGATTTCGCCCAGCGCAACACATTTTTCCTCTGCAAGCAGTGCTTCCAGCTGCGTCATGACGGAATCGATTCCGCTGCGCAGCGCTTGCGCTGCCTCATGCGGATGAATGCCCGCAGTGAAAACGACGCCGTCAAGTGCATTTGCCAGCGCCCGTGCCGCGCGGGCCGAGGCAAGGTCGCTTGCGCTGTTGCACACGCCGCAGACCACCCCGCGGGAAAACAAATCGCGCAGTACTGCCGCGCCGCCGCCCGGAAAGCTTTCGGCAAAGCGCGAGTCGTCGTAATGCGCATGGGCATCAAAAAAGCCGATTTCGGAAAAAGGTTTCATAGGGCTTGTTTCTCCTCCTGCCTCAAAAGTTCAAAAGAGCTCTCACCGGATGCGGGAGAGCTCCTTTTTTGTTCGCTCAGCGGATGCGCGTGCCGAGCGGCATCGCATCGTCCAAAAAGATCACCTGCGGAATTTCCTCTCCGCCTGCCAAAATCATCCCGTCGCTTTGCACACCGCGCAGCTTTGCGGGCGCAAGATTGCAAAGAACAATTACCTTTTCCCCCAGCAGCGCCTGCGGCTCATAGGCTTTGGCAATGCCGGAGACGATCTGCCGCGTCTGTGCGCCAAGATCAACCTCAAGGCACAGCAGCTTATCCGATTTCGGAATACGCTCTGCCTTGATGATCTGCCCGCAGCGCAGCTCAAGCTTTGAAAAATCGTCAAGGGAGATCTGCGGGAGCTGCTTCGCCGCCGCAGCCTCCTGCTTTTGTGCCCGCGCAGCCTCTTTTGCCGCTTTTTCCACGGCTTTTTGCTCCGCTTCCATCTCGGCAAGCACCGCCTTTTCGTCAAGACGGGCAAACAAAGCTTCCGCTTGGCTGAGCATTGTGCCGCTTTGCAGCGCAAAGAATTCTGTGCTGTCGTCTGCGCCGCCGAGCTGCGCGCGGATCTTATCCGCCGTTGTCGGCAAAAACGGGGTCAGAAGCGCAGCGCCGTAACGAATTGCCTCCAAAAGATAATACATCACGGTGCCCAGGCGCCCCGTTTTGCTTTCATCCCTGGCAAGCGCCCAGGGCATGGTCTCATCGATGTATTTATTGGCTCTGCCAAACAGCGCAAACAGCGCGTCGACCGCGTCTGCAATGTGATAGGAATCCAGCGCTTCCCAAACGCGCATCTTTGTCTCTTCGCAGAATGCCCGCAAAGCGGCATCTGTTTCGTTCTCTTCCCCACGCAGAGGAATTTTGCCGCCGAAATATTTCACGGTCATGGCGTGCGAGCGGCTGACCAGATTTCCGAGGTTATTGGCAAGATCGGTATTATACCGTGCGATGATAGAGGAGGGGGTGATGGAGCCGTCGGATGCATAGGGCATTTCCGCAAGACAGTAATGCCGCACGGCATCGACGGAAAAACGCGCTGCCAAATCGTCCGCATAGAGCACATTTCCCTTGGATTTGCTCATTTTATCCGTGCCGAAGAGAAACCAGGGATGCCCGAAGAGTTTTTTCGGCAGCGGCTGGCCGAGCGCCATGAGAAAGATGGGCCAATAGATGGAATGGAAGCGCATGATATCCTTGCCGATGACATGGCAATCCGCCGGCCAGTATTTTGTATAGGCTGCACCGGGGGCGTCAACATCATAGCCGAGCGCCGTTGCATAATTAAACAGCGCGTCGATCCACACATAGATGATGTGCTTTTGGTCAAACGGCACGGGAATGCCCCAGGTAAAGGAGGAACGGGAAACGCAAAGATCCTGCAGCCCCGTTTTGAGGAAGTTATTCACCATCTCCTTGCGGCGGCTTTCCGGCGCGATCCAGTCGGGGTGTTCCTCAATATAGCGCAGCAGGCGATCCTGATAGGCGCTCATACGGAAGTAATAGGCTTCTTCTTTTGTTTTTTGCAGCGGCGCGCCGCAATCGGGGCAGCAGCCGCCGTGGTCATGCGCCTGCGTTTCGGTGACGAAGGATTCGCACGGCACGCAATACCAGCCCTCATAAGCATCCTTATAAATATCGCCCTGCTCGTAAAGACGGGTGAAAACGCGCTGTACCGCGGCGACATGGTCCGCATCCGTTGTACGGATGAAGCGGGTATAGGAGACCCCCATGAGATCCCAAATGCGTTTGATCTCGCCCGCAACGCCGTCGACATATTCCTTGGGGCTGACGCCCGCCTCTTCGGCGCAGCGTTCGATTTTTTGGCCGTGCTCGTCCGTGCCGGTCAAAAAGAAAACGTCATAGCCGCGCTGGCGCTTATACCGCGCGATGGCATCGGTTGCGATGGCTTCATAGGTGTTGCCGATGTGCGGCTTGCGGGAGCTGTATGCGATTGCCGTTGTAATATAAAATGTCTTTTTTTCATCCATGGTCGGCGGGTGTCCTTTCTTCCCTGATTTCTTCCCCGCCGCAGAAGACGCCCGCAATCACGGGGTCGCCGGCGGCGTTGGTTTCGTTTTCGAGCACCAAAAAATCGGCGCGGCATCCGGCGCGCAGCGCGCCGCAGACGGCGTCAAGCCCGACGGATTTTGCTGCGTTGATCGTAGCATAGGGCAGCGCCTCTTCCAAAGTAATTTCGCAAAAGCGCATGAAGCGGCACAGCCCCTCAAACAGGGAGATTGTGCTGCCGGCGATGTGCCCCTCGCGGTTGAGCGCTTTGCCGTCCTTCACGGTCACGCCGATGCCGGCAATGGAATATTCCCCGTCGGCACAGCCCGCCGCGCTGAGCGAATCCGTGATGAGCACCAGGCGATCCTGCCGTTTTTGCCGTTTTGTCAGGCGGACGACGGCGGGATGCAGATGGAACCCGTCGCAGATGATTTCACAATAGCCCTCTCCCTCCAGCGCCGCAACGGCGCAGCCGGGGGCGCGGTGATGCATGGGGGGCATGCAGTTATAAAGGTGTGTATATCCCGTGCAGCCGAGCGCTTCCGCCGCTTTTGACTGTTCATAGGTTGCATCGCTGTGCCCGACGGAGCAGGTGCCGCCCATAGCGCAGATCGCGCGGATCATCTCAGCCGCGCCGTCCAGCTCCGGCGCCAGCGTGAAATGCAGGATACCGCCCTGCGCCGCATCAAAAAATTCCTTTGCTTCTGCGGCGCTCGGGGGGGAGAGCAGCTCCGGCGCATGTGCGCCGCGGCGCGCGGGGCTTAAATAGCGTCCTTCGATATGAGCCCCGTCAAAGCCTGCCTGCCGAATGCGGCGCACCGCTTCCAGCATTTGTGCATAGGGAGCGGAGGCAAGGGTGGGCAAAACGGTCGTTGTGCCGCACAGGGCATAGGCACGGCGCATTTTCTGCAGCTGCGCGGCGGAGGCATCGATAAAATCGTAGCCGATGCGCCCATGCGTGTGCACATCGACAAGCCCGGGAATCACTCTTTTTCCGCCAAGGCTGTGCACCTGTGCGTCCTGTACCGTTTCATATGGCTTCAAAACGGCACGGATTACTCCGTCCTCGCACAAAAGTGCGCCCGGGAGAAAGGTGCGCGCGGTTATATCATAGAGCGCGGCGTCGGTAAATAAAATGCGCCGCTTTTCGGTTATTTGCATGCGAACTTGCTCCTGTCGGTTGTGTTTTGCGGCGCTTTTTTCCGAAATTGAAGTGCAAAGCGCCGTCTCTACCCAATAGTATACCATAGTTTCCCCGCAATTTCAACGCACAACGCAAAAAAGTGCGGGAAAGTCCGGGCGCGCTTTTTCAGACGCAGCCGCAGCTTTCCCGCATGGCGGTTTATTTTTTCGCAAGGGATGCCGAGCGGGCACAGGCAGCCGTAACCGCATCGGAAACGGCGCTTTCAAAGCCGCCCGCGCGCAGCGCGGCGACGCCCTCGATTGTTGTTCCCGCAGGGGAGCAGACTTTTGTCATAAGCGCGGCGGGATGCTCTCCGGATTGCAGCAAAAGCTCTGCCGAGCCGCGCAGGGTCGCTGCCGCAAGACGCACCGCCGTTTTATACGGCAGCCCGCAGCGCACGCCGCCCATGGCAAGCGCATCGGCAAAGGCATAGCAATAGGCGGGCCCGCAGCCGCTGATAGCGCTTGCTGCATCAAATTTTGCTTCTTCCAGGGGGAGCAGCTCCCCCGCCTCGCAAAGCAGCGCACAAAAATCGGAAAGCTGCTGCGCGGCGGTGTCGACGGCGGTATACAAAATCACCCCCTGCCCGATGGAAACGGGGGTATTCGGCATAATGCGGATGCAGGGGCACTGCGTTTTGAGATGCTGCCGCAGCCATTCCGTATCAATGCCCGCCGCCATGCTCACAAGCACGGGCGGGGTTTTGCGTGCGGACAGCGACCTTTGCAGGGTATCCAAAAGCGCGGCGAGCCCCTGCGGCTTTACGCCGAGAAACAGAAAATCGCTTTGTGCCGCCGCTTCTTCGTTTGTGACAACGGTGCCGCCGAGCTGCGCTGCCAGCTCCTGCGCCTTTTTTGCGGTGCGGTTGGCGAGCAGAAGAGTCGGCTGCAGGGAGGATCTTTGCATGGCGCGCGCCAGGGCGGCGCCCATATTGCCTGTTCCGATAAGACCGATTTTCATAGATGCTTCCTTTCTCGACAGGGCGGTCAGGCGCGGATTTGCCCGTTGCCGCGGATGATATATTTATAGCTGACCAGCTCGCAAAGCCCCATCGGGCCGCGCGCGTGCAGCTTTTGCGTGGAAATGCCCATTTCGCAGCCAAGACCGAATTCTCCGCCGTCGGTAAAGCGTGTGGAGGCGTTGACATATACGGCGGCGCTGTCTACGGCGGCGGTAAAATAGCGCGCCGCGGCTTCGTCCTGCGTTAAAATGGCATCGGAATGGTGTGTGGAGTGTGCCGCAATGTGGCGCACCGCTTCCCTGACATCTGCGACAATGCCGACCGCCAGCACATAGTCCAAAAATTCCGTATCGAATTCCGGGTCGGCGGCCAGGCCCAAAATGGCTGCCGCCTCGGCATTGCACCGCAGCGTAACGGGGTGCGGCGCCCCTTTGCCGCACAGGCGGGCGGAGAGCTTTGGCAAAAATTCCTTTGCGATTGCACGGTGCACAAGAACGACCTCTGCCGCATTGCACACGGAGGGGCGGCTGACCTTGGCATTTTCGATAACGGAAAGCGCTTTTTCCGTATCGGCGCTCTTATCCACAAAAATATGGCAGATGCCCGTGCCCGTTTCGATGCAGGGCACGCAGGCATTGCGCACGCATGCCTCGATCAGCCCCTTTCCGCCGCGCGGAATCAAAAGATCTACAAGACCGCGCGCCTGCATCAGCTCATTGGCGCTTTGCCGCGTGGTATCCTCCACCAAAAGAATCATATTCTCGGGCAGCCCCGCCTCTTTGACGGCGCGGCGCATGGAGCGGGTGATTGCCGCAGCGCTTTTGTGCGCCTCTTTCCCGCAGCGCAGCACACAGGCGCTGCCCGCCTTGAGCGTCAGCGCGGCTGCATCGGAGGTGACATTGGGTCTGCTTTCGTAAATAATTGCCACAACGCCGAGCGGCACGCTCACTTTTTCAATGACGATTCCGCTTTTTGCGGTATGAGAGGAGAGCGTTTTTCCGACAGGATCGGGCAATGCCGCAACCTCCTCCACGCCCTTTGCCATACCGTCAATGCGCACCTTGGTCAGCGCGAGGCGGTCCAGCATCACGGGGCTGATCTTTCCCTGCGCCGCAAGCATATCTTCTTCGTTTGCCGCAAGAATTTCGGCGGTATCGGCGCGCAGGGCGTCGGCAATGCCCAAAAGCGCCCGGTTTTTTTGTTCGGTTGTGAAAAAAACGGCATCCGCCGCCGCGGCTTTTGCCGCGCAGAGCAGCTCGTGCGTTGTCATACGCTTTTTCTCTCTTTCGCTAAAAACTTTGTGCCGATGGGTTTGCCGTCCATCCAATCGTATAGAATGCTCGGGTGCGACCCGTTTGCGATGATCATGGAAACGCCTGCCTCCGTTGCAATTTTGGCGGCGCTGAGCTTTGTCTGCATGCCGCCGGTACCGAAGGCGCTGCATGCGCCGCATGCAGCCCGCTCCATTTCGGGAGTAATCTTTTTGACAAGAGGGATCAATGTTGCGTCGGGGTCCCGATGCGGATCGGCGGTATAGAGCCCGTCGATATCGGAGAGCAACACCAAAAGATCCGCCCCGATGTTTTTTGCAACGATTGCGCCGAGGGTGTCGTTGTCTCCGATACCCATCTCCGCAGTCGCAACGGTATCGTTTTCGTTGATGATGGGCAGGGTTCCGAGCTCTAAAAGGCGAAAAAGCGTGTTATGGAAGTTTCCGGCGAGGGAGGGGCTTGCAATGTCCTCCGCCGTGATCAGGATCTGCGCCACAACATGATGATATTGCGAAAACAGCTTGTCGTAAATATACATCAGTTCGCATTGACCCACCGCGGCAGCCGCCTGCTTTGTCGGAATATCCGTCGGGCGATGCGCAAGAGAAAGTTTGCCCACCCCCATGGCGATGGCGCCCGAGGAGACAAGAACGATTTCATGCCCTGCATTTTTCAGATCACTGCAAACGCGGCAGAGTTCTTCCACGCGGCGAATATTGAGATTCCCCGTGGAATGGGTCAGGGTTGAGGTGCCGAGCTTTATGACAATGCGCATACCGATGCTTCCTTTACTTTATTACTTTATCATGATAATATAATCTATCATACCACGCCGCCGCATAAAATGCAAGAGAAAAATCCCTCGCTTTTTGCTGCCCCGCGAACTTTCGGGGGTAGTTGCCTTTTTTTGCCTGCGGAAAAGCGGGCGATGCCGGAGGCATGTTTTTAAAATTGCTTGCAGGGTTTAAGCGCAGGGGCTTCCGGGTCTTCATTTGTACCGACAACCGCCTGTCCCAACGCAAAAAAGGAGCCGGAGGCATCGCACAGGCGCACATAGGCGCCATTTGGAAGTGCAAGCCCGAGCTTTTTCAGGCTTACCGCAAGTCCCGCGCGGCACAGACGCTCAAAAAAGGCTGGCAGACGCACGGCGGGATATTGCAAAAACAGATGTTCCGTCGGCAAAAGGAGCGCGCAGCGCTGCGCGGGGCTCATTGCCTCCAAGGCTTCAAAGCAGATGCTTTCCCGCTCGGAAAACGGCCCGCTTTGCGTGCGCCGCAGTGCCGCCATCACGCCGCCGCAGCCGAGCGCATTTCCGATATCCTCGCACAGCGTTCGGATATAGGTGCCCTTGGAGCAATGCACGCGCAGGGAAAAATCCGTTTGGCTGAGCTGTGTTGCCGAGATGGAATAAATTGTGATGGGGCGGGCGGTGCGCTCCGCGGTGATGCCCTGCCGCGCCAGATCACACAGCTTTTTGCCGCCGACCTTGAGCGCCGAATACATCGGCGGGCACTGCATGGATTGCCCCGCAAAGCTCTGAGCGGCAGCATAAACCGCTTCGGGCGGCGCAATTCGGTCAAAGCGCTTTGTCACCGTGCCGCTGATATCCTGCGTATCGGTGCAAAAGCCCAGGCGCAAAACCGCCTCATAGCACTTATCCTTTTCCGTCAGATATTCCGCGGCTTTTGCCGCTTTTCCGACCAGAATCGGTAAAACGCCCTCCGCCATTGGATCGAGTGTGCCCGCATGGCCGACTTTTTTTGTGCCGTACAGGCGCCGCACCCGCGCAACGCAGTCAAACGAGGTGCAGCCCTGCGGCTTATATAAATTGAGCACGCCGCAGGGCTCTGTGCCCGCGGCGGCTTTTGCAAGCGTATCGTTCATACGGGCGCCTCTTTCCCAAGCTGCGCCGCCACGGTGCGCAAAACGGCTTGCTCCGCCAGCTGCGGCGTCTTTGCAAAAACGGTGCAGCCGGCAGCCTTTTCGTGCCCGCCGCCACCGAGCGCTTTGCACACATCGCAGACATTGGCATCGCCCTTTGCGCGCATGGAAACCTTATATTCCGTATCGCCGCGGTTTTTCAGATGAATTGCAATGCGGATGCCACGAATGGAGCGGATGAGGTTGACAACATCGTCAATATCTTCTTCGCACAGTCCGTTTTCCGCCATCAGCGCCTCCGAAAAAGTGACAATGCCGACCGTGTTGTCGAAGAAAAGATGCAGATTTTCAAGCGCAACGCGCTGCGCTGTGAGCTGCGAGAGCGGTCGCTCTTCATAAAGCGCGCAGTTGATGGCGGCGGCATCGATTCCGCAGGATAAAAGAGCCCCGGCAAGAAAATGGGTGCGCGCCGTGGTGTTGGAATAGCGGAAAGCGCCCGTATCGGTATTGATGCCGGTATACAGCGCCCGCGCGATCGGCGCGGTCAGCTCGCCGCAGCACAAAACAAGATCCGCAATGATCTCCGCGCAGGCGGCGGCGCCGGCATCGCAAAAGCACTGCTGCGCAAACGGGGTGGAAACGCGGTGATGGTCAACGGAAAGCGCAACGCCGTGTTCGCTCAGAAACGGCGCGGCGTCCCCGGTCATGCCAAGGCTTGCAACATCGACCGTGAGCACTGTTTTCCCCTGCAGAAGCGCCGCTGCCCGCGCTGCGGAAAACATCGTAATGCCGGCGCTTTCCCATAGAAACGCATAGCGCGCCGGCGGGGTGTCCGGGCAGATAAATTCGCAGCGCTTTCCGACAGCGCGCAAAAAGTCGCGCAGGGCAATGCCGCTGCCCAGGGCATCACCGTCGGCATGGGCATGGCAGAAAATCACATAATCGTCCCCTGTGCGCAGCGCTGTCCAAAGCGCAGGGGTAAATTCAAACAGAGAAGGTTTCATCATCCGCTTCCTCCTGCCCCGCAAGAGATGCCTGCGCCTCTGCGGCGTCGCGGGCGTCCGCCGCGCGCAGCGATTCCTCCACGCCGTGCAAAAGGGCGGAAATTTTCGCGCCGTGCGCCATGGAGCCATCCTCAAGGAAGCTCAGCTCCGGGGTAATGCGCAGATTGAGCTTTGCGGCAAGGCAGCGGCGGATATAGCCCGCCGCGCTGTAAAGCCCCTGCTTTATCGCTTTGTGATCAATCGGCTTTCCCTGCTCCATCACGGAATAATAAATTTTTGCGTATTTCAGGTCCGGCGTTACGGAGCAATGCGTAACGCTGATGAAGTTGCGGGCAATGCGCGGGTCCTTGATATTGCGCAGAATGATCGCCATTTCATTTGTAAATTGTTCGTTGATGCGGTCGATGCGATGATTTCCCATAGTGTTATTCTCCCGTAAAATCGCCCGAAAGCCGCGCAAGAATCAGCGCGCTGCAGGCGGTTGCTGTTTTTTGATCGTTTAATACAAACAAAGTGCTCTCTCCGCCCGATTGCCGCAGAGAGAGGCAGCGCCCGTGCGCCGAGCAGGCTTCAAGGCGATTATAGTGATATTCAAGACGTGTCGGCGGCTGCTGCTCCGCGGAAAAGAAAACAATGCCGCGCGCAAAGAGATAGAGCCTGCCGCCGGGCAGTCGACGGCTGTGCCGGATGTATTCCTGCTTATGGGACGGGGGCACAATCCGCTCTTGGCACTGCACCGTGTGCAGAATCGGCTCGGAAAAGGATTGTTCAAGTTCGCGGTAACGGCGGCTGATGCGGGAAAGAAGAGGATAGGATGCGCCCGCGCAGAAAATGCCGAAGCACCCGCCGGCACCGATACAAAAGCGTTGCTGCGCATTCGTGCAAAGGCGTAGCGCAAAAAACAGGGCAAGACCGAGGCACAGCCCGATGCAAAGGCTCTTTCGCACCTCGCCCGTTCCTTTGCCGCTCACCGAAGGCTCTCGCCTGGCGCGGTGCGATATTTCTCGCGGTCCTTTTCCGTGAGCTTTCGGATTACGCGGCAGGGGTTGCCCGCCGCAAGCACGCCGGCGGGAATATCGCGCAGAACGACGCTGCCGCAGCCGATGACGGCGTTGTCCCCGATGGTAACGCCGCCGATGATGGTTGTGCTGCCGCCGATCCATACCCCGTTTCCGATGGTGACCGGAAAGGCGTATTCCAGACCGTCGCGCCGCTGCTGCGGGTCAAACGGGTGCCCTGCGGCATAAATGCTGACATTGGGGGCAATGAACACATTATCGCCGATGCGGACCATATTCCCGTCCAAAACGATAAAATTATAGTTGGCAAAAAAGTTTTCGCCCACCTCGATATGATAGCCGTAATCGCATTTGAACGGCGGCAGAATGTCTACCTTTTCTCCCGTTTTGCCGAGGATTTTTTTGATGGCTGCCGTGCGCTCCTCCAAATGGGAGGGCGGAATTTTGTTGTATTCAAACACGGCGTCCTGAATTTTGTAGCGGCGCTTTACAAGCTCTCCGCTCGGCAGGTAAAGATAGCCTGCCTCCATTTTTTCTTTTTCCGTCATTTGGCTTGCTCCTGCTCTGTTTTTGTTTTTTCCTGTTCCGCGCGCATACGCTTCAGTGCCGCAGCCGCTGCGGCCGGGTCCAACCGGTCGAGCGCAAATGCTTTTTTCAAAAGCGCTGCGGGAATCATGGGGTCGTATTTTTCAAAAATCGGCGTTTCTCCGGCGCCGATCAGGCTTTGCGGGTCGATGCCGTTTTCGGAAAGGCTGCACAGCGTATCAAAAAAGTGCGCCGCGGCGCCGTCCTCCAGCCGAAACACCATAAAGTAGCATCCCTCATACGAAAGATTGGAAAGCCCGAGCCCGGCGGCATGGGCTTTCAGATAGCGGCGCAGCGTGCGGAAGGCGCGTGTGCCGAGCCATGGAAACAGCGCATAGCTCATGCCGCCCAGCGACAGCAGCGGTTTTTGCGCAAGATGCGTTGCGCGGGCGAGGGCTCTTGCCGTGCGCAGGCGTGCCATGGCGTTTTCTTTCAGATAGGGATATTCGGTATCCTCCAACAGGATTTGGCGCATGCGCTGCACGATTTTGGTGTGCACCTCGCCGTAGTCGCCCGGCCAGGAAACTTCCATTTTTCCGGGCACGCTTTTCACAAAGACAAGCTTGCGCCCCACATCCAGTTCCGTGACCTCCCAAACGCGCCCCGCCAGGGCGAAACGGTCGCCGACGGGCACGGGCGAGGTGATCGTGCCGATCTCGTCCGATTCGCATCGCACGGAAAATTCGGCGTTTTGGTCGCGAAAGACGGCAAAAAAGCGGAAATTGTTGATCAGCTTTTCGCCGCGCAGCCCGAGAATCAGCCCCTTTTCCTCCGTCATTTCAAGATAATCCGATGCAATCATGCCAATCAGCAAAGCTTTGTAATCGGCGGGGTCGATGTGTTCAAAGGGCGGCAGGGTCAACACGCGCTGCGCAAGCGCGCGTGGGCTGAGCTCCCCGCAGGCGCCGAGCACGGAAAGCGTTTGATGAAACAGCAGGCTCAGCGGCATCTTGCGCGTGCGCGGGGGTTCTATGAATTGCTCCTCCAGCGTCAGCTGCACCAGCGCAATGCCGCGCAGAAGATTCCAGGGGATCAGCTGCGGCAGGGGCGTCTCCGGTGTCGGGTTTTCTTCCCGAAAGACCATCATCATCTCGGGCGGCGCGCCGCGGCGGCCGCTGCGCCCCAGGCGCTGCAAAAATGAGGAGACGGAGTGCGGCGCTTCGGCCTGCATCACGCGGTCGAGCCGCCCGATATCAACGCCGAGCTCCAGGGTGACCGTGGCGCAGGTGACGATGTTTTGCGCATCATCCTTCATTTTTGCTTCTGCTTCCTCCCGCAGCGCGGCGGAGAGATTTCCGTGGTGGATCAAAAAGCGGTCCGGCTCGCCCCGCCTTGCCGCAATCTGCCGCAGCGTGGCGGTGAGAAATTCCGTTTCTTCGCGGGAATTGGAAAACACAAGCGCTTTTTTCTCTTTCACGCAGGCATAGATATATTCATAGCCCGCGTCGATCGCCGCCCGCTGCTCCGTTTTGCCGGAAAGCGGCGCCGATTGATCCGGCGCGTCGTTTTGCACAAAGAAATGCTCCATGCCAAGGCGAATGCGCCGATGCGCCTCTGCTGTGTCCGGGTGCTGCACGGCTATATCCGTGCCCCCCGCAAGCCAGCGCGCCGCGAGCTGCGGCTCGCCCATGGTGGCGCTTAGCCCGATGCGGCGCGGGGGATGCCCGATCAGGCGCGCAATGCGGCAGAGCTGGCATAGAATCTGATCGCCGCGGTCGGTGCCCATGAGCGCATGAATCTCATCAATCACCACAAAGCGCAGATCGCAAAATAATCTGTAGATATCGTTCGGGCGGCGCAAAAGCATTGCCTCCAGGCTTTCCGGGGTGATTTGCAGAATGCCGCGCGGACAGCGCAAAAGCGCCTCTTTTTGAGAGGAGGGCACATCTCCGTGCCAATGCGTTACGGGAATGCCCGATTCGTCGAGCAGGGTCTCCATGCGGTAAAACTGATCGTTGATCAGGCTTTTCAGCGGCGCAATATAGAGGCAGCCGATACTCTGCGGCGGGTCCTCCCAAAGCATAGTCAGAATCGGGAAAAACACGGCCTCCGTTTTGCCCGAGGCGGTGGAGCCGGAAAGCAGTAAATGGTCCTCGCTCTCAAACAGGACCCGCGCCGCCGCCGTTTGTACGGAGCGCAGCTCCGCCCAATTCTGCCGATAGATAAAATCCTGCACAAAGGGAGCGTAGCGGTCAAAAAGCGCCCCTTGTGCCATAGCTTCGTTTGACAACGGTTTGTCCTCCGTTCCTCGGTGATGTTTCCGGTCGGCGCTTAAAAGTCTAAATCGGCAAAGGTGACGGTGCTCTTCTCCTGCGGTGCTGCCGATGCGGGCGTTTCCTTTGCGTCCTGCTCTTCTTCTCCCGGCGCTGCATGGGCAAGGGTCACGGTCTTTTGCACAATGCTTTCATAGGTGGCATCCGGGTTTTGATAAAGCAAATTGAGCACGGCGCAGAAATCGCGCAGGATTTCGCGCGGGGTGATCATGGTGTCGGCGCCGGCGCGGGCAAGGCAAAGAGACACAAAATCTTCGAGCTCGGCATCGCTCAGGCGCACCTGCCAGCCGTAATATTCTCCGTGCAGCCGCGCCATGCGCTGCACCAGCGCCAAAAGCTCGTCGTCGCTCAGGCGCTTTAATCGAATCACGGGAGAGAGCATGTCCACATAGCCGCCGGCGGAAAAGCGGTCGTCACACAGGCGGCTTTTGAGCGCGTCATAGCTGTAAAGCCCGCGCCGCTCGTCCTCCAGAAAACGCGGCGTTCCGCCGAGCAGCAGCATCAGGTGCTGCGCTTTGCCCTGCAGGGTGTCGTTGAACATGGAAAGAATTTTTTCATAGTTGTTTTCCCGGCTTTGGCGATTTGCAATTTTATAAAGATTTACACATTCATCGATCATGACCACAAAGCCGAGATAGCCGATCTTTGCAAAAAAGACAGCCCAAAGCTTGAGATAATCATACCAGTTGTCGTCTCCGATCACGGCGTTGACCGCAAGGGAGGCCTTGGCTTCGCTTCTTGTACGGGTTTCGCCGCGCAGCCAGCGCAGCGCCGCTGCGCGGGTTTCGTCGTCGCCGTCGCGATCGGCTTTATAATATGCGCTCAGAACCGCGCCGAAATCAAAGCCGCCGATCTGTGTCTGCAGCTGCTGCAAAACGGCGAAAATTTTTCGGTTTACCGCGTCCGAAAATTCCGCAGTGCCCGGCGCAAAGCCTGCCGCGGCCGCCTCGCTTTGCAGCGCGGAAAACCATTTAGCAAGCACGACCGTGAGCGCGCCGCCCTCTGCGGCGGTTTTTTCGGAGAGGTTTCGGATCAGCTCGCGATAGGTCGCCAGCCCTCCGCCGTTTGATGCGCAGAGTCTGCGCTCCGGCGAGAGATCGCAATCGGCGCAGACGAAGCCCTGCTCCAGCGCATAGCCGCGCAAAAGCTGCATCAGAAAGCTTTTACCGCTGCCGTATTTTCCGATGAGAAAGCGCATGGAGGCGCCCCCCTCGGAAATCAGTGAGAGATCGCGGCAAAGAGCCTGCATTTCCGCGCCGCGCCCGATGGCAAGATATGCGGCGCCCGTGCGCGGCACAACTCCTGCGCCGACCGAGGCGAGCAGGGCGGAAAGAATTCGTTTCGGTATCATGATGCAGCCTACCCCCTGATTTTTGAAAGCTTTGTTTCATTATAGTATACCACACCGCATGCCCACGGTCAACGCGAAAATGCGATTTTCCCGCCGAAATTGCGGAATGCTCTTGACGCGGTGCGATTTGCGTGCTATGATGTGCTGTAATACGGCGCCCTTGGCGGTGCCGATCTTTGATTTTTTCGAGAGGCATACCATGAAACGGACGGTGTACGCGGATCATGCGGCGACTGCCCCGCTGCGCCCCGAGGCGCTTGCGGCAATGCTGCCGTTTTTCTCCGATGAATTTGCAAACCCATCCTCTCTGCACTCCCCGGGGGAGCGGGCGGCAAAAGCAGTGCGCGCGGCGCGTGCCGAGATGGCGGCGGTGCTTGACTGTGCACCGGGCGAGGTTGTATTTACAAGCGGCGGAACCGAGAGCGACAACCTTGCGCTGCACAGCGCGGCACAGGCGGGGCGGCGCGCCGGCAGGACGCATCTGATTGTCAGCGCCGTTGAGCATCATGCGGTGCTGCGGGCGGCGGAAGAGCTGCAAAGACAGGGCTTTTCCCTGAGCGTTTTGCCTGTGGACGGCGACGGGCGCGTGTCGGTGGAGGCTCTGCGTGCTGCGCTGCGCCCCGATACGGCGCTGGTCAGCATCATGACGGCAAACAATGAAATCGGCACGGCGCAGCCCATTGCCGCGCTTTCCCGCGTTTGCGCGGCGGCGGGCGTTCCGTTTCATACGGACGCGGTGCAGGCTGTCGGGCATTTGCCGCTTTCCTTTGCGGCGCTCGGGTGCGATTATCTTTCGCTCAGCGCGCATAAATTCGGCGGACCGAAGGGCGTCGGTGCGCTGCTTGTCCGCAAAGGAGCCCCGTTTGTTCCGCTTTTGCGCGGCGGCGCTCAGGAACGAGGGTGCAGAGCGGGGACGGAGAATGTGCCGGGAATCCTCGGCATGTCAAAGGCGCTTTCCTGCGCGGCGGCGGAGCAGGAGCCGGAAAGCAAGCGGCTTGCGGGACTGGGAAAAAAGCTCTGCCGCGGAATCGCCGAGATTCCGCATGTGAAGCTCAACGGCGGCGGCGAGCGGCTCCCGGGGATTGTTTCCGTTTGCTTTGAGGGAATTGAGGGGGAATCGCTTCTTTTGATGCTGGATAACGAGGGCATCTGCGCCTCCGCGGGTTCCGCCTGCGCCTCCGGCTCACTGGAGCCGAGCCATGTGCTCACGGCGATCGGCGTCCCTCCGCAGCTTGCACTCGGCGCTTTGCGCCTTTCCCTCGGTGCCTTGACGACCGAAGCGGACATCGACCGTATTTTGCAGGTGCTGCCGCCGCTTGTGGCGCATCTGCGGGAATTTTCTCCGCTTTGGGCTGAACTTTGCGCCGGAACAAAGCCGCACCTTGCCTGAATTGTTTCACGTGAAACATACGCCTTGTGCGATTGATGATAAAAATGAGAAACAGCTCTGTGCCAAGCATGTGGCACAGAGCTGTTTCTCTGTTAAAAAGGTTCCCCCGGCAGACCGGCTGTCAGGATGATTTCTTTTCCAAGGGCACGCGCATAGCGGACGGTATGCCCTGTGCCGCTGCGCGAACGGTTATAGAATGCTACACAGACTGCGCTGCGCTCCACCAAAGCATTGTCGCGTCTGAGAAATGTTTCACGTGAAACAAAGTCGCTTTCACACAAAAATTCGACGGTATCGGCTGCGCACAAAACTGCATTGTAACGAGCCCGCCATTCGCGCGTCCACCGTTTTTGCTGATTGCGGCAAGGCAGAAGCATGCAGAGGCGGAGCTCCGGCAGCTGCGCGCGCAGCGCAAGAACCGCCTCGGCAGCCATGAGATCAAACCCCATTGCGCCGCCGCTGTAAAAGAAGCGAAAGCCTCGCGCATAAAGCGAGCGGATCTGCTGCGGCAGCCAGGTATTGAGATACAGGCGGTTTGCCTCATGCATGACGCGGTGCCCGGTAAAGCAGACGGAATGCTCCATGCCCTTTCCCCCTTCGTGTGTTGCCAAAGGCAAGCTGTTTTCGCTGCCCGCGATTTTGAGATGCGTGCTTTGCGGGTCAGTGGCGATCGAGTGTGAGAACAACGCGATAACGGGGATCAAGCGCCTGCAGCGCGTTTTTGATCTGCTGCAGCTTTTTCTCATATTCCGATTCTTTTTGCGAAAGCGGAACGACAATGTCGAAAATCAGGTTGATCTGCTGCTCTCCGTCCGTGATGCGGAAATCGTGAAAGGAATAGGCGGGATCCACCTCGGCAATCACCGTGGCAAGGCGTTCCCGCAGCGCATCCAGCCGCGGGTCGTCCGTAATGATCGGATCCATATGGATTACAAGCGTTGTGCCGAGCTCCGTTTTTGCCCGCTGCTCCAATGCGTCGATCACCTCGTGCGTGCGGCAAAGATCGCAATTTGCGTCGACCTCCGCGTGCACGGAGGCAATGTTGCGTCCGGGGCCGTAGTTGTGAATGATAAGATCGTGCGCGCCGAGCACGCCTTCCCCGCTGAGCACAAGCGCGCGCAAAGAGGAGGTGAGCGCTTCGTCCGGCGCTTCCCCGATGAGCAGATCAATGGTTTCTTTGGCAACGGAAATGCCACCGCGCAGAATCAGCAGGGAAACGCAAACACCGAGCAGCGCATCCACCGGGAACGAGACAAACAGCCCGAGCACGGAACCGAGCAAAACGACGGTTGTGGCAATCGCGTCAAACAGGCTGTCCTGTGCGGCTGCACGCAGCAGGACGGAATCGATGCGTTTGCCGATGCGCCGATTATACCAAAACATAAAAAGCTTGCACAGCACGCTGAGCAGCAAAATGACAGCTGTCAGCACGGAAAATGTAACCGGAGCGGGCGAAAAGAATTTTTCCACAGAGCTTTTGCCAAGCTCAAGCCCTACCAAAAGAATCATCACGGCAACGCAGAGAGCCGCAATATATTCAAGTCTGCCGTGCCCGTAGGGGTGTTTTTCGTCCGGCTGCTGCGCGCTGAGCTTTGCGCCGACAACGCCGACGGCGGAGGAGCCGAGATCGGAGAGGTTATTGAAGGCGTCCGAAAGCACGGCGACCGAGCCGCTGAGAAGCCCCGCGGCGAGCTTTATACCGAACAGGCAAAGGTTGAAGAAGATGCCGAGCAGACCGCAAAACAGCTCATAGCGGGCGCGTGCACGCGGAGAAAGACCCCCTCCGTCGTCGCCCGCAAAGCGGCGAATCAAGGAAAGCAGCATGGCGAGCCTCGCTTATGTGCGCCGCTGCAGCTTTTGCAGGCGGACGTCGCGCCCCTGGAACAAAAGCGCCCGAGAGGAGCCGAACAGGCGGGAAACGATGCGATCCTGATATTTTTTTTGCAGCTCGTCCGCACCGAGGTTTGTATTGATGATCCACGGCTTTTCGCGATTGATGCGCGCATTGAGCAGCTCGTACAGGCAGGAAACGGAATACTGTGTGATCGGTTCCGTCCCAAGGTCGTCCAAAATGAGCAAATCGCAGCAGGCGGGACGCATGTTCGGCGCGGCATCGTCTTCCCGGGAAAAGCGTGTTTCTTCAAAGGTGCGGAACAGCTCCGCCGCCGTGACATAATATACATCGTATCCTTTTTCCATCACCTGCCGTGCGATTGCGGTGGAAAGGTGCGTTTTTCCGAGACCTGTCGGACCGGTCAGCAGCAGCCCCTGCGTGGTGGTTTCGTCAAAAGAGGAGGCATAGCTGCGGCAAATTTCAAGATTTTGTTCCATACGGGTGCGCTCTGCGCCCGTGTAAAAGGAAAGGTCAAAGCTTTCAAAGCTTTGTGTGCGGATCAGGGCACCGAGCCCGGAATGCTCAAAGCGTTCCATCGCAAGCATTTTTTTCAGGCAAATGCACATTTTCCCGTCCGTATAACCCGTGTCCTTGCACAGGGGGCAGGCATAGCGCGGCTGCAGATAATCCGAGGGAAAGCCCGCTGCGCGCAAAAGCTCTTCGCGGTCGGAGAGCAGTGCGTCGATGTTAGCTTTCTGTGCGTCGATGCGCGCGTCGAAAGCGGCTTTGTCCTCCCGGCTGTGCGCCGAAATCGCGCTTTTCATCAGCGCAAACCCAAGCTGCTTGGTTGCGGCGTCTACCTGTGCAATTTCCGGGCATGCCGCATAGACCTCGGCGCGGCGCAGCTGCGCTTCCAGCTCGGCGCGGGTGCGGGAGGCTGCAAGGCGGTCCTTCGCTGCCCGCAGATATTGGGCATCCTGCTTCATAGTTTTCTCCTTTTGTCTGTTACGCGCACCGCGCGTTTGTCTTTTTGTGCGGGAAAAAGCGATTGCTTGCGGTCAATTTACTTTGTCCTGCTGCTGGGGCTGCGCTTCGTTTTGCGGCAGTTTGACGCCGTAAGAGCGTGCAAGTGCGGCATCCAAAAAGGCGGAGGATTCAAAGCTGTGTTTTTGCTGCGCAGAGGCACCGTTTTTATCCCGCGCGGCACGAAAGGCGGCTTCTTTTTCCTGTGCCTGCGCCGCCGTTGTAATGCCGTCTTCATGCGCGCGGCGCAGCACCTTTGCCATATAATTCAGCGTCGGGCGGGTTGTATGTGCTACGGTTTGCTCATAGGCAAACTGCAAAAGCTCGTCGGAAATATCCCAAGAGGTAAGCTCTTCCACGGTTTTTTTCTCTTTTGCGGTGAGCGCGCGCTCGCCGAGGCCGAGCAGGCGGCGCAGCTTCTGCTCCGTTTGCTCCGTGCGGTCCAAAAAGGCGAAGCGCTCCTGAAGCGCGCCGACGGTCGTGATGCCGTCGTCATACAGCCCGGCGGCGGTCGCTTCTATGTAGCGCATATTTGCCTTGTTCTTTTTGGCAAGATATGCAAGCAATGACAAAATATAGTGCGCGTCGAATCCGAAATAGTCGTGCAGTGCCACCAAAGAAGCAACCTCGTGTTCGGAAAACACCTTGCCGACCACGGTTTGCGCCAGCTCGATCATGGGGCTTGCCTCTGCATCGGAGGTCAGGATGTGCGCAATTTCCTCATTGGAGTAGGCGGGAATGCGATTTTTGCGCGGGCGGCCCGGCAGCGGTTGCGCCGTTTTTTGCACGGGAGAGGGAGCCTGCGGAGAAACCGGGGAGAGCTGCGGAGCTTCTTTTTCGGGCTGCTGCAAAACGGCGGGAACTAAAAGCCCCTGCTCTGCCAATGACCCGACGGCATCCTGCGCCGCCGCAAGCGAAACGCCTGCCGCAGCGGCGATCGCCTCATATTTTGTTTCGGTGTCAATGCGCAAATCCGCATTCGCGGCAAGGGCAAGCAAAACTTTTGCACGGTCCCCGCCAAGCGTCGGCAATGCGCGCAGGACAGCCTCGCGCGGCAGATTGATCACGCCGAAGCCGTACGAAAAAATAAAATGCATGTCATTCACCACCTTGCGGCACAGTCGCCGCGCATAGTCATAATTGTGACCATGCACGCCTTTCAATCCGTTTTTTCAAAAATCCGTTTTTTTGAAGCAGCAGGAAAGCTGCTCCAAAAAATTTGCAGCAAAGAATTCGGTTTTTGTGCCGAGCACATAAAAGCCCGGAACGCGGCCTCGGAAAAGAACTGACCCGAATCCCCGTGCTCCCTAACCCAACCGGTAATTTATAACCCAAAGTCAGAGGCAGGGAATTTGTTCTCCATGGCAGAACAAAGCGTTCCGAGTTTTATGGTTTTGCCGCAGGCAAAATTGCCGCAAGCCGTGATGCGGCAAAATAAAACTTGAGGGGGTTGGAACGTAACCTCAGCCAAGATCTGACCTTAGGACAACCCTTGTTCGGAACGCTCAATAATCATCTGCTGCCATTCATCGCACAGCGTAACAAACCGCGCGGACCAGCCGGAGACGCGCACCGCAAGGCTTTGATATTGTTCGGGATGCTTTTGTGCTTCGCGCAGAACGGCGGTGTCAACCACATCAACCTGCATAAAATAGCCGCCCAAGGCGCAAAAACCGCGCAAAAGCCCTTCAATGGCGCCGATGCCCTCTTCCCCGTTGACGCAGGTCGGGTCAAGGCGGAGATCAAGGGTGGTGCCGCCGAGCAGCTCGGAGTAGTCTGCTTTGCAGCAGGAGCGGATGATGGCGGTTGCGCCGTTGACATCCGTAGAGGGAGTGGGGGAGATGTTGCCGGCAAGAATATCGCCGCGGCGGAAGCCGTGGGCATGGGCAAAACGGGTGTCTTTCCAGTCCACCTGGCGCCCGAAGGTGCTGATGCCGGCGGTGCGGATCACACCGCAGCGCTTTTTCACCTTAGCCATTTCGGCGCAATAGTCATGTATGATGCGGCACACAAGCAGATCCGCCTCATCGCAGTCGTTTCCGTAATAGGAATATGCTCCGCGCACATATTGGCGCAGATCCTCATGGCCCTCCCAGTTGTTTTTCAGGATTTCAACCAATTCGGAAAGGGTCAGCCGCTTTTCTTCAAAGACAAGCTTGCGCACGGCGAGCATGCTGTTGGCGATATCCGGAATGCCGCCGACATGCAGCGAGCAAACCACATAGTCCGGGCCGCCGCATTCATAGTCGCGGGCGTTTTCAATGCAGGAATCCTCAAACAGCGCGATGAGCGCAACAATTGGCAGCTCATTTGAAATAAAGGAGTCCGCCGCGGACTGAAACCATTCGACAAGCCCCTGCATGCCACGGTGGTATGCGGCATAAAAGGCTTCGAAATCGGGATACTCGACAACGGCTCTGCCGTCCATGCAGAGAGCCTCGTTCTGATAAACGGCATACAGATCGCGCGGGTAGTAGGCAAAACGCGTTCTGCCCGGAATCTGAACCTCCCAGCAGCCGTCGTTTGCAAAATGCGAGGCGGTTTTGGCATCGTAACCTGTAGCGGCAAGCGTTTTGAGCACAACCTCCTCGTTATATACGGCGACAACGCCGCTGCCGTGGCGAATGACGCGCGCCATGAGCTGATAAATGTCTTTTGGGGTCTTTCTGTTGAGGCGAACCGCAATGGGAAAATCTGCGATGGGCAGCTCTTCCACCACCTCGAGCACCAGGCGCGTCATCGCGCCGCATTGGTCGATGCCGTCTTCATTGATGCCACCGAGCACGATGTTCTGATAATGCTGCCCGTCGCCCGTGCCGCGGAACTCGAGATTCACCCATTCGCAGCCTTTGATGAAGAAATGCGCCACCAGCTCGCGCGCCTCGTCAAGCGTGAGCGCGCCGCTGTCCAAATCCTTTTGCAAAAGATCGTTGAGCATCACATCGATGCGCCCGATTCCCGGCCAGGAGCCACACAGGCGGATGAACGAAAAGGTAAACCAAAGGGATTGCAGCCCCTGCCGGAACGATTGCGGCGGGGCAAAAGGAACGGTTTGCAGCGTTTCGCGCAAAACGCGGTAATGCTCCGCTTCCTCCGCGGTTGCAGCGGCGGTCTGCTTTGCAAGCAAAGCCTCCATGTAGCGGGCGTGATAAACGCCGAGCGCATCCAGCATGGCGTCAAGCGCGCCGAGAAAATCCGTCTCTTTTTCCGTGCAGGGCTGTTTGCGGCGCGCGGCAATCCGGGCGCGGAAGGAATCGGTTCCCTCGCGCAGCACGCGGTCGAAATTGGCGGTGAGATGGCTGTTGGACCAAAATACCATCTCGTCTTCTTTGTTTTTGTCAACCCGATAGGGAATTTTATGGCTGATTGCGGTGCCGAGCGTCGCCGCCCCGCAGAGCAGCTCGCCGGGAACCAGGCGCAGGGGCGCGCGGCTTGCAATGCCGCCGTAGCAAAGAGCGGCACGCTCAGTTTGCGATTTTTCAAAAAAATCGGGAATATCGTCAAAGATAGGCGGGTTTTTCAGGGCTTCTCTGCCGTATTCGCCGCGCAGAGAGCGGTCCGCAAAGGCGCGGGTCGCGGCGCTGAGGCGAATGGGGCGCGGGGTTTTGCAGGGCGTCAGAAAAATTACGGGAGATACGGTGCTTTGCATAGAAAAATCCTTTCTGCCTTAGCTCAGGCAATAGGCAGCGCTAAGAGAACGGCGCTGTCAACGGTTACGGTGTGTGCGCTTGCAAGCTCGGAGACGGCCTTGGTTTTGGCTTGGCTGCGCAGTGCGGCGCGGGAGAGCGCGTAGTAATACGGTTTTCCCTGCCCGATATAGTAAAGAACGGAGGCGCCGCGATCTTTGTCATATAAAAGAATCGTATCGCCGCTTGCGCGGTCGGAGGAAAAAGCAAAGTCGCCGACTGCCGCAGAAAGATCGGTGCGGCGCACATCGCTTTGCAGCCCGTCCAGGGCGTCTCCGGTGAAATTATTGTTTGCGGCAAGGGAGGCAAATTCTGCGGCGCTGCCATCGGTTTTTTCAAAAGCGTCAAGAAACGCCTGCGCTTTTTCGCGGCAGGTTTTTTCTGTTTGAAATACGGAAAGCGGGAACAAAACCTCATGGATGCTGACGGTTTCGTCAAGCGGCAGATACGGCGCTTTTTCCACGGCGTAAACACGGTATGCACCGTTTTCCTTGTCTTCGATCACGGTGGTGTCGCCCGCTTTTGCGGTGCCGGAGAACAGAAAATCGCCAAGGGCTCCGCCATCGTCAAGCACGCCGGTAAAGAGCGCTTTTTTTACCGTTTGCGCCGCCTTTTCCGCGTTAGCACCCTCTGTCTGCATTATAGTGCTTTGTAAATGCTCTGCAAAGCTTTCGCCCTTTGGCACCTGCGCAAGCGCTGCGGCACGGTCCCGCGCGGCAGCGATGCTTTCAACATTGCCTGTCGTATAGAAAAAAGCATATCCGTAAAGGTCCGCTGCGTAGGCGCCGCCGCGTAAACCGGAGGCATTCGCTTCAATCTCATCATCGGTGAACTGTTTTTGTTCCAATGTGTCGGAATAGCTTTGCGCCAAATAGTTCAGCTCCAACACGCGCGCCACATCCTCGGCAATGACGCCGTTTGGCAAAGAGGTAACCGTCTGCGCCGCGGCAAGCATGTTCTGCTTTGCATCCTCCGGAACCGAAATGCCGGCCTCCTTTGCTCCCTCGGCATACAAAAGCGTTTGCTCCGCCTGTGCGCGGGCGCCATCGAGGATGATCTCATATGCCGTCTTTTGCCCGATCTGCTGCGTGCGCAGTGCTTTTTGCGGGTCAATGCCGGTCTGCGTTTTGAAATCGTCTCCCAGGGTCTGCTGCAAATTTGCATAGTAGCGGGAGACATAATAGCTCATCATTGCGCCGTCGATTTTGAAGTTTTCGCTTTGCAGCGCCGTTTGCCTGCGCAGCTTTGCGCCGGGGGTATTTGCCTTGTCATAAAGCCAGGCGCCGAGCAGCGCGCCGCCGAGCAGCAGCAGACAGAGCGCGCCGATGAGAATGGTCAGAAGGCGGCGCTTTTTTTGTTGTTTTTTCGCGGCATTTTCGCGCGGGGCGGTGGCAGCGGTTGTTTTTTTCATTATTTTATTCCGTTTGCCGCCTCGGCGGCAATCCTTTCGGCGGCAAAGCGAGTTACCGCTTTTATGCGAGAGACACTCCCTCATCCTTCAGTATACCACCGCGGCGGCGCTTTGGCAAGAGAAAAGCAAAAAAGCATGCGGAAAAAATCTTGTTTTCGGGGGTGACAAGCGGCGCGCGGTGTGGTAAAATAAACAAAACGCCGCCTCGGCGGCAACGGTGCTGTGCTGAGAAAGGAAAAACAATGATTCAAGTTGAAAAAGGATACCAGTGTTATGAGCTGCGTGCGGTAGACGCAGGCATTTTCCGCTTGCGCATCGGATTTTTGGGCGAGTTTCACGACAGTCTGCTCTCCCGCTATCATATTCTGCACGAGCAGGGCGACGCGGAGCAGGTGCAGAGCCGCGACGGTGAAAAATATACCCTTTTGTCCACTGCGGGGCAAAGCGCCGTTTTGGATCTTGCGGCGTCGGAGGTTACATTTCTCGGCGGCAAGCAGCCGCTGACGGTTTCATTTGCGCCGCTGCCCGGGCATAAATATATGAAGGGAGACGGATTCACCCTTTCCATGCCTTTGCAAAAAGAGGAGCGGCTCTACGGCATCGGGGACGAGGCAAGAGAGAGCATTGCGCGCCGCGGGCATATCTGCAATATCAATATCGTCAATGTGCAGGCTTACGGCCCGGTGCCCTATGTCATGAGCACGGGCGGCTGGTCGATTTTGCTCAACTGCACCTATGCACAGGTGTATGACCTCGGAAAAACCGATCCCGACCGTATCACTATGACCGCGGAGGGCGGCTATGTCGATTTTTATATTTTTCTCCCGCAGGACGGCACCGTTGCGGGAAATCTGGAGCGCGCCACGCGTATTATGGGACGGCCGCTGCTCATGCCGAAATCGTTTTACGGATTTACCTTCGTATTCAACGAAATGACCGACGCGCGCACCATGCTGTATGAATGCAAAATGTTCCGCGACGATGATATTCCGGTGGATACCGTCGGGCTGGAGCCGCAGTGGATGGAAAAATTCTATGATTTTTCCACGGACAAAAAATGGGACCACACGCGCTTTTGGCTGCCCGAATGGGAGCCGGAAAATAACAGCGGCAACTGGACCTTCGGCTGGGCGCTGCGCAATCTCGGCTTCAAGCTTTCTCTGTGGCTTTGCAACAATTACGATCTTTTGTGGGAAGAAGAGCGGCAGGCAGGCTGCTTTGATAAGCCAAAGGAAATTCAATATGCCTATACGGACGCGATGATCCGCGATGGGCATTTTGCCAATGCAACCTGGGTGGACGAGCTGACCAAGCGCGATGAGGCATGGTTCAAGCATCTTGAAAAATTTGTGGATAACGGCGCCGCGGGCTTTAAAATGGACGGCTGCACACAGGTCACGCATCACCCCGACCGCTATTGGGCATGCAAATACCATGACGACGAGGTGCACAATGTTTACCCCGTGATCTACGCAAAGCAGATGAAAGAAGGCTTTGCGCGCCACACGGACGGGCGCAGAGTTGTGCTGTATACGCCGTGCGTTTATGCGGGCACCTCGCAATATGCCGCCTCCTGGGCGGGGGATACGGGCGGCGGCTTCAAAACGCTGACCTCCATGCTCAACTACGGCTTCTGCGGACACACGAATGTTACCTGCGATATGGACCCGACCCCGCAGGGCATTCATTACGGCTTTTTGCTGCCCTGGGTGCAGTATCTTGGGTGGAACAACTGGCAGCAGCCCTGGTTTCTCGGCGAAAAGCTGCATACCATGCTGCGCGATTATGCAAAGCTGCGCTCTTCCCTGTTTCCTTATATGTATTCCATGGCATATCGTTCGCATCAAACCGGCATGCCCGTGGCGCGCGCGCTTTCCATGGTGCATCCCGAGCGGGGGGATTACGATGCGGTGCGCAACTGTTATTATCTCGGGGACAGCCTGTTTGTCGGCGCGTTTGATATGCATTTGACGCTGCCGCAGGAGACCTTCTTCGATTATTTCACCGGGGAGCGCTATGAGGGCGGGCGCGAGATGGAGTATGCGATTCCGCAGGGGCGCGGCGGTGCGCTTCTTGTGCGCGGGGGAAGCATTTTCTGCACCATGCAGCCGCAGAATTATATTGAAGAAAAGGTTCCGCAGGAATATAATATCGAGCTTTATCCCGGCGGTCGGGGAAAGTTTACCCTGTATGATGACGACGGGCTGACCTATGCCTATGAAAACGGCGATTATACCGAAACGGAGATGCTTTGGCAGCCGCAGGATGATAAAATGTGCCTGAGTATCAAACAGCGGCAGGGCGGCTGGAATGCGCGGCCGCGCAAAGAGGGCGAGCCTTTGTCAACGCCGGACGTTGCGGGGGTCTCCCCCGTTCCCTCCTTTGTCGTTCGCGTGCACGGATGCAGGAGCGTGCGCGTGTGGGCGCAGGACGGGCGCGAGCTCCCGACGGAATTTGTTGAAAAGACGGAGAAAACGTATGCCGTATTCACCTTCCGCATTGAAAAAGAGCAGCATGCGGCGGGCGATGTTTCCTATCTCATTGCGCTTGCATAAATTTTTCGGCGGCGCCGCATTTTTGCGGCGCCGGTTTCTTTTTTAAAAAAAGTGCGCCGCGGGGGAAATGTCGAAGAAAAAGCGGGCTCGGCGGGGCTTTTCCCGCGGTGGTTTTTCTTGACAAAGGCGGCGCGGTGGTGTAAAATAGAATGTATCATGAGAAAAGTGTCGCCGGCTGCAAAAAGGCGGGCGAGGCAAAGCGGAGGAGGGGTGAGCGATGCTGCGCAGCATGACGGCGTTCGGCAGAGCGCGCGGCGTATTTGACGAGCTTTGCATAACGGTGGAGATAAAAAGCGTCAATAACCGCTATTTTGATTGCGCGGTCAAGCTGCCGCGCGGCTATACCTTTTTGGAGGACGGGATCCGGCAGCATCTGGCGGCGCGCGGCATTATGCGCGGTAAGTTGGATGTGCTGCTGGGTGTTGAAAACCTCGGCGGCAGTGGCGCGTCGGTGCGCCCCGATTTGGATCTTGCAAGAAGCTATATGGCGGCGCTTGATACCCTGCGGGATACCTTTTCCCTGGCAGATGATCGCACGCTGATGCGCTTTGCGCAAAATAAGGAGCTGTTTTTGCCCGAAAAGGCGCAGACAGACGAAGAAAAAACAAAGCGGGCGGTGCTCACGGTATTGGAGGAGGCGACGGACGCTGTTCTGGATGCAAGAGAGCGCGAGGGCGCGCGCCTGTGCGCCGATCTGGCAGCGAAAAAAGCGCATTTTGCCGAGTATCTGCCACGCATTGAGGCGCTCGGGCAAGCGCGCGTGGAGCAATATCGGCAGCGCCTGGAGAGCCGCATGCGCGCCCTGCTTGCGGAATACGGCGTGTCGGCGGATGAGGGCAGGCTTTTAACGGAGGTGGGGCTTTTTGCCGACCGCGCGGCGACGGATGAGGAAACCGTGCGCCTAAGAAGCCATCTCGAGGCGTTCGATCAGATGCTGCAAAGCAACGAGGCGGTCGGGCGAAAGCTTGATTTTCTCCTGCAGGAAATGAACCGCGAGACAAACACCATCGGCTCTAAGGCAAATGATCTTGCCATTACAAAGCTTGTGATCGAGATGAAAAACGAGCTGGAAAAAATCCGCGAGCAGATTCAGAATATCGAATAAAAAACGAGGTCAAAGCCATGCGATTTATCAATATCGGATTCGGAAATATGGTGGCTGCGGAGCGGGTTGTGGCGATTGTTTCGCCGGACAGCGCGCCGGTCAAGCGCATGATCCAGGACGGAAAGGATGCAGGACGCATCATCGATGTCACCTGCGGCAGAAGAACGCGCGCCGTTCTGATTACTGACAGCGACCATATCATTCTGTCCGCCGTGCAGACAGAAACGATTTCAAACCGCCTGAACGACGGCTTTGAGGATGAAGAGGACGAAGAAGAGGACGAGGCGGAATAAAAATGGAAAACACGACGCAAAACGAAGAGAGCAAGACCATGCGCGGCGTTCCCGTTGTTATTTCCGGGCCCAGCGGCAGCGGAAAGGGAACGGTGGTAGCCCGCCTTGTGAAGGATTACCCGCAATTTGAGCTGAGCATCAGCGTGACCACGCGCGCGCCGCGCGAGGGCGAGGAAAACGGCAAGCATTATTATTTTATCAGCGACGAAGAATTTGAGCATATGCGCAAAACCGACGCGCTTTTGGAGAGCGCAGGGTATGTCGGCCATTATTACGGCACGCCGAAGGCGCCTGTGGAGGCGGCGGTGGCAAAGGGCGCAAATCCGCTGCTTGAAATCGAGGCGCAGGGGGCGCTGCAGATCAAGGCGCGCCGACCCGACGCCGTTTTGATCTTTTTGATGCCGCCGAATGCCGAGATCCTGAAAAAACGCCTGTGCGGCCGCGGGACGGATTCGGCGCAGGTCATTGAGCAGCGCCTGGAGCGCGCCCGGGCGGAGATCGCCCTATGCGGCAATTATGATTATATCATCATCAACGAGGAAGGCGCTGTTGAGCAGACGGCGCAGCGCATTGCCGAGATTTTAAGAGCGGAGCAATGCCGCACTCCGAGAATGCAACCAATCATCGAACACTTTTTCAAGAGCGAGCAAGGAGGAGAAAAAGAATGATTTATCCGTCGATTGAGGAACTTACCAAGGGAAAATTCAACCGCTATGCCCTGTGCATCGCCTGTGCAAAATGCGCGCGGCTTGTGACGGACGAATATGTGCAGCAGCGCCATGAGGCGGAGGAAATGATCGCCCGCAAGGAGACGACAAAGCCCCTTGCCTCCATGATCAGCCGCGATATTCGCGATGAGAAGGCAGTGAAAAACGCCATCCGCCATTTGTATCAGGGGGATGTCAAAATTATTTTCCCGCAGCCCGGGCAGGATGAAAACGATCCTCCCGTTTCCGAAGAGCAAACGGCTGCGCAATAATGTGCTGCACAGGGGGTGAGCAGATGGCGGGATATGCAACGGTCTATCTTTTAGACCTTCCCTTTTCTGGGGATCGCCCCTTTCTTTATTCCCTGCCGCCTGCGCTTGGCGGGCTGCGCCCCGGGCAATTTGTCTATGTTCCGTTTGGGCGGGGCAATCGGCTGCGCCGCGCCGTGGTTTTTCGGGTCTTTGAGCAGCCGTCGTCGGAAGAAACCGCGCCGCAGCCCCTGAAGCCTGTTTTCGGGCTGCTCACGGAAAGCATTTTTTTGGATGCGGGGCAGCTGGCGCTGTGCGAATACCTGGCGCAGCATTGTTTTTGCTCGGTCGGCGCCGTGGCGCGCGCCATGGTCCCCGCAGGGGCGTTTGCGGCGGTGCAGGTGCGTTATGCGGCGGGGGGAAATCCGGCGGGGGCGCGCCTTGATGCAGGGCAAAAAGCCGTTTTGAGCGTGCTTTGGCAAAGCGATGAGCCCCGGGAGGAGCAGGCGCTTGCGGAAAAGTGCGGCATGGATCGCAAAGTGCTGCGCAAAATACTGGAGCGGCTGTGTGCGCGAGGGTTGGCAAAGCGGTGCGAAAGCGGAAAAACGGCGGAGAATATCCGCTATGAAACAAAGGTTTCTCTGAGAATCGATCCAAAGAAGGCGCTGATGCTGGCGTCGGACAAAGAGGCGCTGAAAAATGCCCTCGGGCGCCGCACGCGCTCCGGTGCTTATGAAAAGGCGCTGCAAAAGCTCGCGGCGGGGCCTTGTGCCGCAGCGGAGCTTGCTCTTGACAGCGGGATCACGGCGCAGCAGCGGGAGCTTCTGCAGACGCAGGGGCTGATTTTCTGCGAACGCGTGCCGAAAAACCGTCTCCTTTTTGAAACAGGGGATCCTCCCGATGAAAATGTGTTGAATGAGGAGCAGCAAGGTGTGTTCAAAGGGCTCTCGGCGCTTTTGGACGGGCAGGCGCACGGCGCGCTGCTGCAAGGGGTTACCGGCAGCGGAAAAACCCGCGTGATCAAGGCGCTGTGCGACAAAGTGATCGCTGCAGGGCGGCAGATCATTATGCTGGTGCCGGAAATTGCATTGACGCCGCAGTCGCTGCGCATTTTCTGCTCCTATTATAAGGGGCGCGTTGCTGTTTTACACAGTGCGCTGAGCGAGGGAGAACGGCTCGACGAATGGCGCCGCATCCGCGCGGGCGAGGTAGACCTTGTCATCGGCACGCGCAGCGCGGTGTTCGCCCCGGTGCAAAAGCTCGGTATGCTTGTTATTGACGAAGAACAGGAGCACACCTATAAATCCGAGCAGGACCCGAAATTCCACGCGCGCGACGCAGCGCGCTTCCGCTGTGCCCATGCCGGCGCGCTGATGCTGCTTGCCTCGGCAACGCCGAGCGTGGAGAGCTATTATAAAGCAAAAAGCGGGATTTATTCCCTGTTCACATTGAAAAATCGCTATGGCGGCGCGCAGCTGCCGCAGGTGCTGTTTGCGGATCTGCGCATGGCAGACCGCGAGGATGCCGAGGCGCTGCTCTCTCCCGTTTTATTGGAGGAGCTGCGCAAAAATGAAGCTGCGGGCGAGCAGAGCATTCTCTTTCTCAACCGTCGCGGCTATCACAATTATGTTTCCTGCTATTCCTGCGGCGAGTCGCTTTGCTGCCCGCATTGCAGCGTTACGCTCACGGCGCACGTGCCGGCATATATTCGCAGAAAAGAATATGATACGCACGGCGTTCCGCAGCAAACGGAGCTTGTCTGCCATTATTGCGGCTACCGCATCAAAAAACCGAAGGCTTGCCCGAAATGCGGCTCGGAGCATCTGCGCTATTTCGGCACGGGCACGCAGCGCGGGGAGGATCTTTTGTCCCGCGTTTTGCCGCAGGCGCGCATTTTGCGCATGGACGCCGACTCCACCCGAAAAAAAGGCGGGCATGAGGAAATTCTTTCTGCATTTCGCCGCGGCGAGGCGGATATCCTGCTCGGCACCCAAATGGTGACCAAGGGGCATGATTTTCCGCGGGTGAGCCTGAGTGCCGTGCTCAATGCCGACGGGCTTTTGGCGCAGGATGATTTCCGCGCGCAGGAGAGGGCTTTTTCCCTGATCACGCAGGTGGTTGGCAGAGCGGGCAGAGCGGGCGGACAGGCGCGCGCCGTGATCCAGACGCGCCAACCGGAGCATAAAACGCTGCGGCTTGCCGCCGCGCAGGACTATGAAGCATTTTATGAGGGCGCAATCGCCGTGCGGCGCGCAAGGCTTTTTCCGCCGTTTTGCAATATCGCGCTGTTTTCCTTTGCCGCAAAAGACGAAGCGAGGCTGCGCGAGGCTGCGCAGGCGCTTTGCGCTTCGCTGCGCACGCTGAGCGGGGAAAACGCCCCGTATGCGGACGTGCCCCTTGAGGTGTTCGGTCCGTTTGAGGCGGCGATTTACCGCGTCAGCGACGAGTACCGTATGCGCTCCGTGGTGAAATGCCGCGACAACAAGCGCCTGCGGGAGCTGTTTCGCACGGTGATTCTTGCGCATGCGGAGCGGTTTCATGAAAGCGTGAGCCTTGCGCTTGATTTTGATCCGACAAATTTATAAGGCGAATGAAAGCTCGGCAATTTTGAAAACGAAAAGAGGAAAAGACAATGGCAATTCGAAAAATTCTGACAGAGGGTGACCGCACGCTGCGGCTGCACAGCCGCCCGGTGCGCGAGGTGACGCCGCACATTTGTGAATTGCTGGACGATATGGCGCAAACCATGCGCAAAGCAGACGGCTGCGGGCTTGCCGCGCCGCAGGTCGGTGTTTTGCGCCGCGTGGTCGTTGTGGAGACGGAGCCGGGAGAGCTGTATGAGCTGATTAACCCGGAGCTCATTTATCAAGAGGGTGAGCAGAAAGAGATCGAAGGCTGTCTTTCCATTCCGGGCAAGCAGGGCATCACAACGCGCCCGCAAAAGGTGCGCGTGCGCGCTGTGGGGCGCGACGGAAAACTGCATGAATATGAGGGCGAGGGGCTTCTTGCAAGAGCGTTCTGCCATGAGATCGACCATTTGGACGGCATTTTGTTTATCGACCATGCAACCCTTCTTTGAGGCGCTTTTTCAAAAAAAAGAGAAAGAATGCAAGGCGGCGCAAGACCGCGCAGGCGCAGGGATGCGGCGCCGCAGAAGCAAAACGGGAAAAGGAGAAAAAACATGGCGCTCAGAGTTTTATTTATGGGCACGCCGGAGTTTGCCGCGGTGCAGCTGCGTGCGCTTTGGGAGCAAAAAGAGGAGCTTGATCTTTCCGTGGTCGGCGCCGTTTGCCAGCCGGATAAGCCGCGCGGCAGGGGCAAGCAGCTGCTGCCCTGCGCCGTAAAAGCATATGCGCAAAGCGTCGGCATTCTGGTGTTTCAGCCGCAGACTCTGCGGGACGAGGCGTTCGCCGCGCTTTTGCGGGAATGCGATCCGGAGCTGATCGTTGTTGCGGCATACGGCAAGCTTTTGCCGGAAAGCGTGCTGCAATATCCGCGCCTTGGCTGCATCAATGTGCACGGCTCTCTTTTGCCGCACTATCGCGGCGCCGCGCCGATTCAGCGCGCCGTGATGAACGGCGACAGCGAAACGGGCGTTACCATAATGTTTATGGAAAAGGGCATGGATACGGGCGCAATGCTTGCAAAAAGCGCATTTTCCATCACCCCGCAGGATACCTACGGCACTGTGCATGACCGCATGGCGGCACAGGGCGCGGCACTTTTGCCGGGGGTGATCCGGGCGCTGCGGCAGGGGCGGGCAGATCCAAAGCCGCAGGACGAGGCCCGGGTGACCTATGCGCCGAAGATCGAAAAAGAGGAATGCTTTCTTGATTTTTCAAAAAGCGCCGAGGTTCTTCATAATCAGATCCGCGGTCTTTCCCCCGCGCCGCTTGCCTGCGCCTATCTGCATTCAAAAAAGGGCGCGCAGCGCATGAAGATCGCGGCGGCGCAGGTGATCCCGGCCAAAGAGGGCGTTCCGGCGGGCACGGTGTTTTTGTCGGGCGATAAGCCATGCGTTATGTGCGGGCGGGATGCGCTTTTGCTGTGCCGCGTTGTGCCGCAGGGCAAAGCGGAAATGGATGGGGCGGCATATGCCCGCGGCAGAGGCATTGCCCCGGGCGACCGCCTCAGTCAAACGGAAGAAGAAAACGGATAAGGAGAGAGCTATGGGACCCGGATATTATGATCTGTATTACGGCGGATTTTCCCCGCTTTACTATATTGCAATGCTGGCGCTGCTGGCGTTTTCCCTGTATGCGCAGATCCGCGTGAAAACAAGCTTTTCCAAATATTCCGCCGCACATTGCCGCAGCGGCATGACGGGTGCGCAGGCGGCGCAGGCCATTTTGCGCGCAAACGGGATTACCGATGTGCGCATTGAGCCGATCTCGGGAGATCTGACCGATCATTATGACCCGCGCGCCAAGGTGATTCGCCTGAGTGAGCGGGTGTACGGGGCGGATACGGTCGCCGCAGTCGGCGTGGCTTCGCACGAGGCGGGGCACGCCGTGCAATATGCAACGGGCTATGCCCCCGTCAGGCTGCGCGCCGCCATTATCGGGGCGACAAGCTTTGCCTCCCGCTTTGCCATGCTGCTTTTTATCGGCGGGCTGATTCTTTGCGCCGCCGCGCAGCAGTTGATCGTTCTTGCCTATATCGGCTTTTTCCTGTATTGCACGATCTTTTTCTTTCAGCTTGTTACGCTGCCGGTGGAATTTAATGCAAGCCGCCGCGCTATGGCGGAAATTGCCGCCGGAGGAACATTGACGGAAGAGGAGCGCAGCGGTGCGCGCCGCGTGCTTACCGCCGCCGCTTTGACCTATGTTGCGGCAATGCTGACCTCGCTTTTGCAGGTTTTGCGGCTGCTTTCCATTTTGCGCCGCAACGACCGCGACCGATGAAAGAGGCAGTATGAATACACGCCAGGCAGCCTTTGTTTCCCTGCAGAAATATGAAAACGGGGGCAAATATCTCAATATCGAAGCGGATACCGCCATTCGCCGCAATGCGCTCGAAGGGGCGGATCGGGCGCTGTATACCAATATCGTTTACGGTACCGTTGAGCGCCGCATCACGCTGGAATATCTTCTTGCGCAGCTGTGCGACCGTCCGCTTGCAAAAATTGACAGAAATGTTGCAATTATTCTGCGCATGAGCCTTTACCAGCTGCGGTATCTTGACCGCGTGCCGGCATATGCCGTGCTGCAGGAGGCAGGCGAGCTGACCCGCCGCTTTGCGGCGCAGAGCGCCGTCGGCTTTGTCAATGCGGTGCTGCGGGAATATGAGCGGCGCGGCGCCGAAATTGCAATGCCCTCCCCGCAGGCGGATTTTGAGCGGTATCTTTCCGTTACCTATTCCTATCCCGCCTGGTTTTGCGCGCTTTTGGTGCGATGCTACGGCAAGCGGCGCGCCGAGGCGATTTTGAAAGCATTTGAGAAAAATCCGCCGCTGACTCTTTTTCCGAATTTGCTGAAAACCGACCGCGCAGGGTTGCTTCGGGCGCTGCGCGCCGAAGGAATCGCCTGCGACGAAACACGGTATTCCCCCTATGGCGTGCGGCTGAGCCGCCATGTGCCCATCGATGCGATTACGCCGCTTGCGCAGGGGCTGTGCTTTGTGCAGGATGAAGCGTCGCAGCTGGCGGCGCTGGCGCTCGGTGCTGCTCCCGCGCAGACGATATTGGACAGCTGCGCCTGCCCCGGCGGCAAAAGCTTTGCTCTTGCGCTGCTTTGCGGCGACAAAGCAAAAATAATTTCCTGCGATTTGCATGAAAACAAGCTTTCCCTGGTGCGCCGCGGCGCGGAAAAGCTCGGCATTGCATCCGTTGAGGCGCAGGCGCGGGACAGCGGGGCGTTTTATCCTCCGTTTGAAAACGCGTTTGACCGCGTTTTGTGCGATGTGCCCTGCTCAGGGCTCGGCGTGCTTTCCAAAAAGCCGGATATTCGCGAGAAAAAGGAAGAAGAAATTGAAAGGCTGCCTGCCGTACAGCGGCGCATTCTTGAAAACTGCGCGCGCTATGTGCGCCCGGGCGGAGAGCTTGTATATTCCACATGCACCGTTCATCCCGCGGAAAACGAAGAACAGATTAAGGTCTTTTTGCGGGAGCATCCCGAATTTTCGCTGCAGCCGTTTATGCTCGGGCAGGAAACGGTGCAGGGCATGCAAACGCTGTTGCCGGACCGCTATGCGGGCATGGACGGCTTTTTCATCGCAAAGCTTCGGAAAACCGAAAGATAACAAGCGAAAAACAAAACAAAAGAGGAGGAGGGGCGAATATGACAAGACAGACACCGGACCTGCTTTCTATGACGCAGGCGGAGCTTGCGGCATTTTGTGCCGGGCAGGGCTTGCCCGCTTATCGTGCGGCCCAGCTGTTTGCATGGCTGCAGCGCGGCGCGTTATATGAAGAAATGACCAATTTGCCCCTTGCTTTGCGCCGCAGCCTTGCCGAGGCGGCGCCGCTGCGCTATCCGCGTATCGCGCAGAAGTTTGTCAGCCGCCTGGACAGTACGGTGAAATATGTGTATGAGCTTTTCGACGGAGAGCATATCGAAAGCGTTGTGATGCGCTATCATCACGGCACAACGATCTGTATCTCCTCTCAGGTCGGCTGCCGCATGGGCTGCCGCTTCTGTGCTTCTACGCTCGGCGGAAAAGTGCGCGATCTTTGCGCGGGAGAAATGCTCGGGCAGATCATCGTTGCCGCGCGGGACCTTGGCGAGCGGATCGACGGCGTTGTGCTCATGGGCATCGGAGAGCCGCTTGATAATTATGATAATGTGCTGCGCTTTTTGCAGCTTTGCTCGGCGCAGCAGGGGCTTGGAATCGGGCAGCGGCATATTTCCCTGTCCACCTGCGGGCTTGTGGATAAGATCGATCGCCTTGCCGAAGAAAAACTCGGCATCACCCTTTCGATTTCTTTGCATGCGCCGACGGACACTCTGCGCAGCGCGATCATGCCCGTTAACGAAAAATGGGGTGTGGACGCATTGCTTTGCGCAACCGTGCGCTATTTTGAAAAAACAGGGCGGCGCATTTCCTTTGAATATACCCTGATCCATGGGAAAAACGATACCGAGGCGGAGGCGCTCAGCCTTGCCGCGCTTCTGAAAAAGCATGCGGACGGAAAAATGCCGCTGCATGTCAATCTGATTCCCGTCAACCCCGTTAAGGAAAGAGGATTTTCACCCGGCAGCACGGCGCAGAACCGTGCATTTGCCGCGCTGCTTGAGAAAAACGGCATCACGGCGACCGTGCGTCGGCGCCTGGGCGCCGATATCGACGCCTCCTGCGGGCAGCTGCGCGCCAGACTGGAGCAGGACAGGCATCATACAGCAGCACTTGATACGAAAGGAGCCGCACAATGCAGTATTACGGAATGAGCGACATCGGGAAGAAGCGCACAAGCAATCAGGACAGCTACACCGTCCGCACCCTCGGCGGCGGGGCGCTGCTTTTGGTAGTCTGCGACGGAATGGGCGGCGCGCGCGGCGGCGCGATTGCCTCCAAAATGGCGCTGGAAGCTTTCGCTGCGCGCTGCGAAGAGGCGTTTTCCCCGTCTGCGCCGGAGCCGCTGCGTGACCCGGGAGAGATTTCCGCGGCGCTTGCGCATGCCGTGAGCGATGCAAACTTTGCGCTTTGGCAGCGTGCGCAGGCAGATGCGGCGCTGCACGGCATGGGAACAACGCTGGTCGCGGCGCTGTTTACGGAGGATACGATGTATGTCGTCAATGTCGGAGACAGCCGCCTTTACCATATGGCGCAGGGGCTCCCCATTCAGGTCTCACATGATCATTCTCTGGTGCAGCACCTGGTCGACAGCGGAAAGCTGACCCTTGCCGAGGCGCGCCGATATCCCGGCCGCAATGTCATCACGCGCTGCATCGGCGCAGAGCCCAATATTGCGGCGGATGTATTTTTGGTTCCGTTGTGCCGTGAGGGGGGGTATGTGCTTTTGTGCTCGGACGGGCTGACCAACGAGCTCTCCGTGCAGACCCTGTATGATACCGTGACGGGAAGGGACGACCGCGCGCCGTGTACCTCGGCGCAGCTTGCCGCGCGTGTCGGGGCGCTGATTGCCTTGGCAAATGAAGCGGGCGGCGGAGATAATATCACGGCGCTTGTCGCTTGGTATGAGCCGCAGGCGCAGCGCCGCTCGGACACACTTGCTCCCGCAATGCCTGTCGGGGCGCCGTCGGGCGAAAACAACTGAGAAAGGAGCCGGAGCAGCTATGGAAAACTATGAAAAATATGTCGGCATGATCTTTGACGGCCGATATCGCATTCAGCGTATCATCGGGCTTGGCGGAATGGCGGTTGTTTTCGAGGCGGAGGATCTGCTCATGCATCGGACCGTCGCCGTGAAGATGCTGAAAGAGGGCGTCGGCGACGACGCGACCTCGGTCAAACGGTTTATTAACGAATCCAAGGCGGTTTCCATGCTGTCGCATCCGAATATCGTCAGCATTTATGATGTTTCGGTGCGCGAAGATCTGAAATATATCGTGATGGAGCATATCCGCGGCATCACGCTCAAAAATTATATGAGCCGCAAGGGAAAGCTCCCTGTGCGGGAAGCCGTCAGCTTTACCGAGCAGATTCTGCGCGCGCTGGATCATGCGCACAGCAAAGGCATCATTCACCGCGATATCAAGCCGCAGAATATCATGCTTCTCAAAAACGGCATGATCAAGGTTGCGGATTTCGGAATTGCAAAGCTGCCCAGCGCCGAGACGGTTACCGTAACGGATAAGGCGATCGGCACGGTGTATTATATCAGCCCGGAGCAGGCAAGCGGCAAGCCGATTGACCCGCGCTCCGACCTATATTCCGTGGGCGTGATGCTGTATGAAATGGTAACGGGCACGCTTCCCTTTTCTGCGGACAGCCCGGTCAGTGTTGCGCTGATGCAAATTCACAATACCCCCCGTCCGCCGCGCGCGCTGTGCCCGGAGCTGCCGCTCGGGCTGCAGCAGATTATTTTGCGCGCCATGGAAAAGGACCCCGACCGCCGCTATCAGAGCGCGCGGGAAATGCTGCGTCATATTGTTGCGCTGAAGAACAATCCGGATACCATTTTTAATCTCTCCGGCGCACAGAAAGAGGAGGAAGAGGAAGACCCGATGCCCATGCGCAAACGCAAAGAAAAGGCAACGATGCTGCCGATCATCACCGGCGTGCTGACGGCGTTTTTGCTGGTCGGCGCCGTCACCGGATTTTATATTATGTCCCGCGTGATTAAGGCGCAAAAGGCAGATGCGGCGCAAACCATCAAGGTTGAAAATTTCGTCGGGCAGGTATACAATGAGGAAATGCAGGCGTCCATGCCCGCGGAATATCATGTCACGGTGGAATGCCGATATGATGAAGAAAGCGAGCCGGATACCGTCCTTGAGCAGGACCCAAAGCCCGGAGAGCAGCGCAATGTCATTGCCGGCAAGCAATACTGTGAGCTGACGCTGACGCTTTCGCGCGGCGCGCAGTCCTTTGCCCTGGAGAACTATGCAATTCTGGATGCCCGCATGGTCAGCCTGGAAATGGAGCGCCTGGGGCTGAAGAGCACAGTCACGGAGGAATATAACGATACCGTTTTGGAGGGATATGTTATTCGCACAGAGCCTGCCGCGGGAGAGACGGTTACCTCTGGCGATATGATCACCCTGGTCGTTTCCAAGGGGCAAAAGGTGGAATATGTTTCCGTGCCGGATTTCCGCGGAATGGCGAGAGCAGACGCGCTGCGGTTGCTGTACTCCACGCCGCTCTCCCTCGGAAAGGTCACCTATGTCAAGAGCGAGCTTGAGGAAGGCTCCGTCGTCAGGCAGAGCCGCCCCGTCGGCACGCAGGTGCCCAGCGGCGCCGCCGTCGATTTTGAGGTCAGCGCGGGGAGCCAGTATGACGATGCCTCGGGGCAGGGCGACTAATGGAACTTATGGAATCGGAACAAACACAAAAAGGACAGCGCTGCCGCGGCACGGTGCTCAGTATTGTCGGCGGGCTGTATGAAATATATTGCCCCGAAAAAGAGCCGCATATCGTTCCGGCGCGGGCGCGCGGCGCTTTTCGGCACGAGGGCATGCGCCCGCTTGCGGGCGACAGCGTTATAATTGCCAAAGAAAGAGAGGAAAGCGAATGGCGCGTGGAAGAGATTTTGCCGCGTCGCTGCGCGCTGATCCGGCCGGCATTTGCCAATCTGGATGTGATGCTGCTCACCGTGGCTGCGAAGGACCCCATGCCGGATCTGCTCTATATCGATAAAATGCTCGCAATTGCGCGCTATCAAAAAATTGAGGGTGCACTTATCGTCAATAAAACGGAAAACGACCCGGCGGGTGCGCAGCGGCTGCAAAAAATTTATGCCGGTGCGGGTTATCCCGTTTTTTGTACCGATGCATTGAGCGGGGGCGGTGTTGAGGCGGTCCGTGCGTTTCTTGTGCGCCGTGCCGCAGGCAAAACCGTTGCGTTTGCAGGACCGTCCGGGGTTGGAAAATCAACGCTGCTCAATGCTCTTTTCCCCTCTCTTGCGCTTAAGACAGGAGCCATCAGCGAAAAACTTGCCCGCGGGAAACATACAACGCGCGCGGTGCGTCTGTTTCCGCCGGAAGAATTGCTCGGAGCAGCGCAGGAAACGCAGGCGCCGGAATCACCCGACGGCAATTCGGGAAGCTTAGGGCAAAGCGCGCCTGCCGCGCAGGGCTTTTTGGCGGATACGCCCGGATTTTCCATGCTGGATTTTGCCCATTTTGATTTTTTCGGCAAAGAAGATCTGCCGCTCGTTTTCCCGGAGTTTGCGCCGTATCTCGGTGCTTGCCGCTTCAAAAAATGCACACATACCAAGGAACAGGGGTGCGCCGTGATCGAGGCGGTGCGCCGCGGAGAAATTGCCGTGTCCCGCCATGCAAGCTTTTTGTCGCTTTGGAACGACCTGAAAGATAAGCGCGAATGGGATCGCTGAGAAGACAGGCGACTGCGCGGGGGTGCTTCCTTGGGTGCGGCTCTGAAACAAAAAGCGGCAAGGATGCTTTTAGGAAAATCGGCAGGCAAATCGGGGCGTTTGCCGCAGCATTAGGAAAAGAGGGAAAAAGCAGTTGCGGAAACGGCAGAAGCAGCACACGGCATTTATGAACAATTTGTGACTTTTAGGAGAAATGCTTGAATTAGCAGCAAAACCATGCTATAATAACAAAGCTTGCAGCAGGGATTGCTGCTTTGCCGTTTGGAATAGCACCCCGAACGAGCCTTGGTTTTGAACCCTTTTCACCCGTGCACGGAGAAGTACTCAAGTTGGTGACGAGGCGCCCCTG
>OLQA01000177.1_pt1 | contig 59448 bp, 54 predicted proteins | sample 1673151 | NCBI WGS metagenome assembly OLQA01 (sample SAMEA3136760, study PRJEB25190) | human gut metagenome | biome: human gut; feature: human-associated habitat; material: faeces | place: Austria | collected 2013
AACCCCTTACGAGATCTACTATTCGGTTGTGTTGCACTTGACTTGACAATTCAAGCGCAGAAAAAAACGCGCCATAAGCGGCGCGTAAACTAATATCCAGAGTGCGTAAATTATATGCAGCACTCACTGCAGCGGAATGATGATGCGCAGGCGGAAAAATCCGTCTGCTGTGCTGACGCTGACTTCGCCGTCGTATTTCACGACGGCGTGGCGAATGTTTCCGAGACCGAGGCCGTGGAGAAAATCGTCGTCCTTGCTGGTACGTTCTGGCAGCGGCGCGCAGACGCAGCTGTTTTCGCAGCTGATCACGAGCATGTCGTGGCTGGTGTCAGCCTTGAGGGTGATGAGCCGCTCGTCTGGCGGAAGCTTTTCAGCCGCCTCGATGGCATTATCGAGGGCGTTGCCGAAAATCGTGCTGAGATCGAGGGGCGCGATGAATGCGCCGTCGGCGAAATGAACGACGGCGTTGAGATCGATCTGCTTTTCCCGCGCCAGACGCGCTTTGTCGCGCAGAATGATGTCGATGGCATCGTTGCCGGTGTGATGATAATCCTCGTAGCCTGCGATCTGCGTGCGCAGTTCGCGCGCAGCGTTCTGCGCCGCGCCATTTTCCTGCTCAAGCAGCAACAGATGGTTTTTGAGATCGTGGTAGATGCGGCGCACGCGCTCCTCGTCGGCAAGCCGCGCCTGCAGATGATCGCGGGCGAGCAGCGCTTCACGCGCTGTGGCGGCAGTGCGCAGATGGTCCACGAGGGTGGTCACGAGCACCATGCTGCCAAAGCTGGCGACGATCGCCGCACCGCAGATGGGATAAGCGAGAAAGCTCTGCGCTGCCGGCAGAAAACAGATGATTGTGAAGATGGCCACCGTCGACGCCAGAACGATCACGTCCACGAGCAGCCACATGCGTGCCGTCAGCCGCGTTTCACATTTCGCCAGAGATTTTCGCAAAAGCGCCCAGCTGGCGAGCCAGAAGCAGAGCCGCAGCGCCAGCGCAAGTGTGTGGATGGCTGTGCTCGCAAACTGCAGCTCCGGAGAATCCATAACCATCTCCCCGTTGACGCCGGGATGCAGCGCAAAGAAAACGCGGCTGCCAAGATCGGTCATGAGATAATTCACCGCCACCAGCGCCGGATAAAACAGCAGCAGCACAGAGATCTTTTCAGTCAGACTGCCGCGATGAAAAAGCAGCAGATATACGAAAAATCCCGCCATTGTAAAAGCGACGCTGTGCCATTCTTCGGGATAGATGATCGCGTCGGCCAGCCAGCCACAGAGAAGAAAGCCAGCAAGCTTCAGCGGCCAGCTGCCGCGCGGCGGCAAAAATGCGCCAACGAGCAGCCAGAAGATCAGCGCGTAGCTCCAGGTCAGGATCAGCGAGAATCCCTGCAGCAGCATCATAGCTGATCCCCCCAATAATCGGCGAGCCGCGCCATGACGCTTTTGCGCTTCGGCTGGCTGATGGGAACGTGCTCGCCATCCAACAGCTCCAGCTCAAGCTTCTGCACATCCTTCACATAGAAGAGATTGACGAGAAAGCTCGTGTGACAGCGCACGAAATCATTTTCTGCCAGGCGCTCCTCCATTTCCTTCATGCTCTTATACGAAACAATGTCGCCCTGCTCCGCATGCACGAGCAAATTGCGCCGGTAGGTTTCAATGTAGCGGATGCTCCGCAGCGGCACCTTGAAGCGGCCGTCGTCGTTGGCGATGACGAGCGCCGGCGCTTCTTCTCGGCGACGCTGGCGGACGAAACGATCGAGCTCGCTCTTGAGCCGCGCATAGCCGAGCGGCTTGACGATATAATTCGTGGCCTGATACTGATAGCCCTCCAGCGCGTACTCGGCGAAGGTCGTGAGAAAGATCAGGCCAACCTCGGCGTCGCAGCGGCGCACCTGCTCAGCAGCCGTCAGTCCGTCGACAAGCGGCATGCGAATGTCGAGAAAGATCAGGTCCAGCGTTGGGTCGTATTGTTCGATCAGCGCCAGCCCGTCGTCGTAAGCGGTCAGCTTCAGCGGTTCGCCGCTTTCAGCGCTGTAGTGGTCGAGCAGCTGGCGAAAATGGTTCACAAAAGTTGGTTCGTCGTCACAGATTGCAATATGGATCATGGTTTTTTCCTCAGCGTTGTAAAAATCACAGGCCTATTATAGCAAAAAACATTCCTTCCTGTAAAGCAAACGCCCACAGCATTGGCTGTGGGCGAAGGATCGCTTATCTTGGCGCGCGTCTGCCGCGCACAGCGATGGTGGCGCAGCAGTTGATGATGACTTCTTCGACGAAAGCGTCCATATCCAGCCGCGCTGTGCGCTTGCTTTTGACGTCGCAGTCGACGAGGTAGCAATAAAGATGCGCAAGGGCATCGCTGGAAAGTCGTCGCGCCTGGGCAGTGAGTTTTTTGACGTAAAATTCGTGGCGCTTGATCTCGGCGCGGATGGCGCTCTGGCTCATGCCTTCTGCGAGCATGGCCTGCACCTCCAGCAGCCGACGCACAGTGTCCTCCAGCTGGCGCAGCACCTGCGGCGATTTGCTGCCGAGATAGAGACAGTCGCGGTAGGCAGCCAGCGCAGCGGCGGTGCGTCCTTCGACGACAGCGTCGGTGAGGTTGAAGATGGTATGCGTTGGGCTCGGCGTGACAATGGCGGCAACGTCTTCTTCGGTGATCAGGGCATCGTCGCGATCGGCGAGATAGAGCCGGAGCTTTTCCAGCTCGCTGGCCAGAAGCAACGTGCCATCCTGCGGCGCCAGCTCTTCGAGCATGGCGAGCGCCTGCGGCGTGAAGGATTTACCAATTTTTTTCGCTTCAGCACGCAGCCACGGCGCAACATCGCGGCCTTTCGGCTGCTGACACTGGGTGGCGTCACAGGCGGCGATGAGCTTTTTGAGAAAAGCTGCAGGCGCATCCTCTGTGGTGTAGCGAAAGATCAGCAGACTGTCGGGATTGGGCGCGGCGCAAAAATCCAACAGCGCCTGTTCCTCCTCGGCGGTGATGAGCCCCTTTTTGCGCGCGCCGGCGGCGAAAAAGCCTGGCTCGCGCACAACGACGACGCGCCGCTTGGCCATGAACGGCAGACTGCGCGCCAGCACGAGGATCTCCGACAGACGCACCTCTTCGCCGTCGATGCGCTCAAGGTTGAAAGGGCGGGTGTCCGCATCCGGAAGCACCCGCTCGATCAGTTGTTCTATGGTTTGGTCCATGCGCAGACCGTCGTTGCCGTAGTACAGGCGCACGCCGCTTGGCAGGCTCATCTACGGCCTCCGCTGTTATGCCCGCCATCCTGGCGTTCTTTGAGACGCTGCTCCAGCCCCTGGCGACCAGCGTTCGAGCCGGCAGATGGATTTTTCATGGCGCCTTTGCTGAGACCGCTTGCGCCGGCTGGCTTTTTCTGCTGCGGACGTTTCTGCTGTGGTGCCTGTCCGCTCTGATGCGGACGGCTGGCGCGTGCCGGCGGCACCTTCTTGGCGCCTGGCTTGGCCGGACGTACTGAGCCGCCGCTCTGACGCGGCGAACGCTTTTTCACATTATTGGAGATAAAGATGAAGGTGGCGATGTAGAGCACGATCAGCGCGATCACCAAGAGCCACACCCAGTTGAAGCCCGCCTTCGCAGAATCCAGCGCAACGAGCGGCACCTCGTCGATGGCTTCATCGCCTTCGTAGATGCGCAGCACGCCGACTTCGTCGCCTTCGTTGATCGGCAGCTCAGCCTGATTGATCACAGCCTGGGAGCGATAGTTGGCGCTGTTCCCCTGAGAGGTGGTGATGGCATAATCTGCTGTGGCAGCGATGCGCACAGACTTGTCTTCGCCAAAATTGAGCGTCGTGATAACCTCGTCCTTGCTGATGAGATCGACGATCGACGTACTGTCGAGCCCGAGATTGAGCGCTTCCTGCATATCGGCGTAGGCGCCGTCCTCTGTTTCAGCATCGATCATAGCACCGACGATGGTGCGATGACCCTGACTCAGGCTCGCTGCCAGATTGATCTCCTCACCGCTGCTGAGTCCCAGACCGATGGCCTGTGGCTCCACATTCTGCATGCCGTTGACATTGGTGACGGTGTCCTGGTTCATTTCGCTGTCCCAATCCAGCGTTGGCTGGATCGCCAGCTCCACATATTTCGGCAGGCTGGATGCGTGCGCGGCGAGGATCGCCATATCGCGCGCCGTCGAAGTCTGGTCGTCGGCAGAACCGTAACACGATGCGAACGTCGTGTCGCTCATGCCGAGCTCCTGCGCCTTGGCGTTCATCTCGTCGACAAACGCCGACTCAGAACCAGCCAGATGGTTGGCTGCAGCGATGGCTGCGTCGTTGGCATTGTAGATGATGATGCCCTGCAGAAGATCGTTGAGATTGATCTTTTCTCCCTTGCGCAGATAAAGACGGTTGCCATTGTTGGCAGCTTCCGGAATCTCCGGCACAGTGACAGAATCGTTGAGATTTCCTTCCTCGATAATGAGGACAGCAGTCATCATCTGCACCAGTGTGCCTGGATCATAGGATTTGTCATAATTGTTCCCAAACAGAACCTGTTGGGTGTCGCCATCGATGATGGCATAGCTTGCCGCGCCAATTTCCGGCAGATCCTCTGTCAGAACATCGGCGGACGCTGCATTCGGCGCAAGTCCCAGGCACAATGCCAGGACCATGAGCGCCGCTAAAACTCTTTTTTTCATTAAACGCTCACTCCTTGTGATCAGACGGTTCGCATGATCGCTCAAATAATAAAGCTCATAATTACTTTCATTATATCTAAAAAATACCTCGACTGGCTAGTATATAGACGTTACAATTCGATAACAAACCGCCTGTTTCAGGAAAATTTTCATTTATTCCATCCATTACTCATAAAACCCTTGCAAAATTCCGTCGCGTCGTGTATTATAATATTCGTATCTGGGGGTATGGCGCAGTTGGGAGCGCGTCTGAATGGCATTCAGAAGGTCAGGGGTTCGAATCCCCTTATCTCCATCGTAGAAAACTCGTGGTTTTACCGCGAGTTTTTTTATTTGCTCTGGCGTTGCTTCGGCACACAAAAAACACCGCAGGCGAAATGCTTGCGGTGTTTTTGTGTAAAGAATTATTCAGCAGCCTGGCCGCTGGTGATTGGCAGCACGGCGCCTTCGAAGTGATCGGTGATGAACTGTTTGCATTCATCGCTGGTGAGCACTTTCTTGATGACCTGAGTCTTTTCGCTGTTTTCTTCGCCTTCACGCACGGCGACGATGTTTGCGTAGGTCTGGGCAGCAAGGCTGTCGGCAGCTTCTACAACGAGGGCATCGTCAAATGCGAGGCCGGCGTCGAGGGCGTAGTTGCCGTTGACAACAGCGATGTCAACATCGGCAAGGGAGCGTGGGATCTGCGCAGCTTCGAGCTCAACGATTTCGAGGTTCTTTGGATTTTCTTCGATGTCGAGCTTGGTTGCGGTGATGTCAGCGCCATCTTTCAGAGTGATGAGGCCGTTTTCCTGCAGCAGCAGCAGCGCGCGTGCTTCGTTGGTGGTATCGTTTGGCACAGCAACCTGAGCGCCGTCTGGGATGGAGTCGAGGTTGTCGACTTTGTCAGAGAAGATGGCCATTGGTTCATAGTGAACTTCGCAGGCAGCTACGAGATGGGTGCCGTTTTCTTCATTAAAGTTGTCGAGATATGGGCCATGCTGGAAGTAGTTGGCGTCAAGATCGCCAGCTTCCAGGGCGTTGTTAGGCTGTACATAGTCGGTAAACTCAACAACGTCGAGGGTATAGCCTTCTTCTGCAAAAGCATCGGCAAACTGGTTGAGGATGACGGCGTGTGGAGATGGGGAAGCACCGATGGTGATGGTCTTATCATCAGATGCGGTGCTTTCTGCCGCAGTGCTGGTTTCAGCAGCGGTGCTGGAAGCGGTTTCTGCAGTGTCACTGCCACCGCCGCAGCCAGCGAGCAAGCCGATAGCCAGAGTTGCAACAAGTGCGGATGCGAGCCATTTTCTTTTCTTCATAAATCATTCTCCTTATCTTTTTTAGAATTTCTATTTAGTCATTGATGCGCTTATCCGAGCGTTTGGCGATTCTGGAGCCAACAGACTGGATAATCTGCACCATAATCACTAACAATACAACAGTGATCAGCATCGTACCGCTGTCGTAGCGGTTGTAGCCGTAGCGGATGGCGATATCGCCCAGACCGCCACCGCCGATGAAGCCGGCCATGGCGCTGTAGCCAAGGATCGTCGTCGCGCTTACGAGCACGCCGTTCAAAAGAGACGGCAGCGATTCCGGCAGGAGCACCTTCGTGACGATCTGCATGTTCGACGCGCCCATGGACTGCGCCGCTTCGATCACGCCGTGGTCAATTTCGAGGAGCGACTGCTCCACCATACGCGCCACAAACGGCGCCGCCGAAACAACCAGCGCCACGATCGCGGCCTTCGTGCCGATCGTCGTGCCGACGATCATGCGCGTGAATGGCTGGATCGTGATCATCAGGATCAGGAACGGCACAGAGCGCAGGATGTTGACAATGCCGCCAACAATCCAGTTGAGGCTCGCCATCGGATGGATGCCGTTTTTGTCGCTCATCACAAGGAACACGCCCAGCGGAATCCCGATCAGGTAGCTGATCGCCGTGATCGCCACCGTCATGTAGATACTCTGCCATGTCCCTTCAGCAAGCATCGAGAGCATACCCGGTTCAAGCATCCTGGCTCACCTCCTCCACAGAAATGCCGCGGTCTTCCAGATAGCGCATCACGCGCGCCGATTCCATCACATCTGCCACCTGCACCACCAGCTCGCCGAACGTATCGCCCTCGATCGAGCGCAGATCTGCGTGGATGATGTTGACGGCAATGTGCAGATCCAGGATCATCTGCGCGATCACCGGCTCCAGCGCGTGGCTGCCATTGTAGACAATGCGCAGGAAGCGCCCCTCGCCAGGACGATAGCTCACAGGGTCCTCGTCCTCGCGGTAGACAAGCATACGTGTCGCGTCTGTCTTTGGATGGGTGAAGATCTCCGTCACCGAGCCCACCTCAACAATGCGGTGGTTCGCGATGACTGCCACACGCTGGCAGACTTCCTCCACCACACTCATCTCGTGGGTGATGATCACAACCGTGATCCCCATTTCCTGGTTCAACCGCTTGAGCAGCGCCAGGATCGACGCCGTCGTCTGCGGGTCAAGCGCCGAGGTTGCCTCGTCGCAAAGGAGCACCTTCGGATTCGTCGCCAGCGCGCGGGCGATCGCCACGCGTTGCTTCTGACCGCCAGAAAGCTGCACCGGATAAGCATTCGCCCGTTCCGAGAGCCCCACGATCTCCAAAAGCTCCAGCGCACGCTTCTGCGCCTCGTCCTTCTTCACGCCAGCGATCTCCAGCGGGAAGCAGACATTTTCCAGCGCTGTGCGCTGCATCAGCAGATTAAACTGCTGGAAGATCATGCCCATCTGCTGGCGCACCTGGCGCAGCTCCTTTTCTGAGAGGCTGCCCAGATCGCGACCGTCAAAGATCACACTGCCGCTTGATGGCTTTTCAAGGAAGTTGATACAGCGCACCAGCGTACTCTTGCCAGCGCCGGAAAGCCCGATAATGCCGAAAAACTCTCCTTCCCTGATGCCGAGATCGATCCCCTCCAGGGCGACCACATCCCGGCCCTTGATCTTAAAGACCTTGTGCAGGTCCTTGATTTGTATGAGGTCCTTCGCCTCTTGCATAAACGTCCCCCTCTTTTATTTCTTATTTCGTGGCTGACGCGGCGTAAGATTCGCCAGATCATACGGCGTTCCCGGATAAACAATGTGGTTCATCCAGTTTGAGAACAGCAGATTCGCATGACCCCGCCAGCGCACAATCGGTGCAAGATTTGGATCGTCTCCTGGAAAATAATTGTGCGGGAACGGCACATTATCCAGCCCCTTTTTCACATCGCGCTCATATTCCTCCGCCAGTGTCAGCGGATCATATTCAATATGACCGCTCGAAAAATAATGGCGCTGATCGATCGTCGTCGTCAGAAGCGGTCCCGCCTCATCGCTTTGCGCCAGCACCTTCAGATCCGGGCAGGCGACAATATCCGCCGCGCGATTCTCCGTGTGACGGGAATGCGGGCAATAGAACATATCGTCGAAGCCGCGGGTGATGTCGCGGTCGCGAATCAGCCGATGCTCAAACACGCCAAAGAGCTTTTCATCCAGGATGTGTTTTTTGATCCCATAGTAGTAGTAGAACGCCGCCTGACTCGCCCAGCAAATGAAAAAGCTCGAGTAGACATTCGTGTTACAGAACTCAAACACCTCGCAGAGCTCCTCCCAGTAGTCCACCTCTTCAAAGTCCAGCATCTCCACCGGCGCCCCAGTGACAATAAAGCCATCGTAGCGGCGGTCCTTGATATCGCTGAACGGATGGTAGAACTTCAACAAATGATCCTGCGGCGTGTTCTTGCTCTTGTGATTCGTTGGCATCACAAGATCAATATCCACCTGCAGCGGCGTGTTCCCGATCAGCCGCAAAAACTGCGTTTCCGTGGCAATCTTTTTTGGCATCAGGTTTAACAGCCCAATATGCAGCGGACGAATGTCCTGGGTGCGGGCGCGCTCCTCATGCATCACAGGGATAAACTCCTGCTTCAACGTCTCCGTAGCCGGAAGATCCACAGGGATGATAACAGGCATAGCGTCCTCCTTCCTTCTTTAGTTCACACGCGGGCTTCCCCGCTTACACCAGAAAGGAACTCAGACCTGTGCCAGCGCCTGTTCGATATCTGCAATGATATCGTTGATGTCCTCGATACCCACGCTGAAACGGATCAGGTTTGGACGCACACCAGCCTTAACCAGCGCTTCGTCGTCCAACTGACGGTGCGTCGTGCTTGCAGGATGCAGCATATGGCTGCGCAGATCGCCAACGTGTGTTACCAGCGTCGTCAGCTTCACACTGTCGATCACCTTTTTCGCCGCAGCGCTGCCGCCCTTAGGCCCAAACGCCACAACCCCCGAGCAGCCATTTGGCAGATATTTCTGCGCCAGCTCGTAGTTTGGATCGCTTTCAAGCCCAGGATAGCTTACCCATTCCACCTTCTCGTGCTGGGAAAGATATTTCGCAACAGCCAGCGCATTTTCGCTGTGACGCTGCATACGCACAGCCAGCGTTTCGCAGCCAAGGTTGATCAGGAATGCATTGAACGGACTCATCGTCGCGCCAATATCACGCAGAAGCCCAGCGCGCGCCTTCGCAATGAACGCAGCGTTGCCGAAAGCTTCCGTATAGACCAGACCATGATAGTCCAGATCCGGCGTCGTCAGCTCAGGATATTTGCCATTGTCCCAGTTGAAATTGCCGCCATCAACAAGCACCCCGCCCACGCAGGTCGCATGGCCATCCAGATACTTCGTTGCAGAATGGACCACAATGTTCGCGCCAAATTCGATCGGGCGGCAGAGATAAGGCGTAGGGAACGTATTGTCCACGATCAGCGGCACATCCGCCCACTTCGCCAGCGTGCTCATCTTGTCCAGATCCAGCACATCCAGCGCAGGATTGCCCAGCATTTCGCTGAAAATGCAGCGTGTTTCCGGACGGATGTACGTTTTCATCTCCTCCAGCGAAAGCGTTGGCTCAATAAATGTCACCTCAATCCCCATGCGTGGCAGCACACTCCCAAGGAGCGTATGCGTTCCGCCATAGAGATTGCTCAAAGCCAGCACATGCTGACCAGCGCGCGTGATATTGATGATCGAAAACAGCGTCGCCGCCTGACCAGAAGACGTCGTCAGCGCACCAACACCGCCCTCCATCAGCGCAATCTTCTCCTCCAACCAGGAGAGAGACGGATTGCCAAGACGCGTGTACATCGGCGTACCCTGCTTCAGGTCAAATACATCCGCCAATTCATCTGCACTGTCGTATTTGAATGTCGTCGACTGCACAATCGGCATCGTGCGGCACTCAGCATTGCCAGGAATATACCCACCCTGAATGCACTGCGTCGCCACAGACGTGTTCTTTAATTCTTCATTGTTCATCGGAATACCTTCTTTCTGAATAATTTCTCATAAAAACGAAATAACCATTTCCGGCAGGAAATGGTGTACGATATCGATCACTTATCTGCCAGACATTGTCTGCTGGATTTAGCACATCACCACAAAGGCTGTTGCCGGGCTTCACTGGGCCAGTTCCCTCCGCCGCTCTTGATAAATGTTATTTTGTTAGAACAAGTATAGAGGATAATCCGAGGAAAGTAAAGGGAAATGTGCCAAACTTAGATAAATCCCGCTTATATTTATGCACGCGCACAAAGTCACGCCGCGCTCCCAACTACCCCTCATGCCCGCTCCAACTCATGCCGCGTCAGCTGCTCATAGTGCTTATAGAGTGCGCCAAAGCGGTAGCGATAATTCCGCTTCCACGGCTTCGCTTTCCCGCAGAAATGGAGGATCGCCGTGTGCGTCATCACCCAGTCCATATCAACCTCACCCCCAGAGGTCACAAAGTAGCCGTGATAATCCCGCGCGTCGTAGTTCCAGCGCACATCCGAAAGCGGCAGCACACGATCGCCAAAAAGTGCATTCAGCATGTCCTGATCCGGCAGGATGAGCGTGTTCATATGCGCTGCGGCGTAGTCGAACAATTCCTGCGGCACGATCTCCCGACGGCAGCGTGCGAGATCCATGAGCAGCACGCCGGAATTAAAATAATCGTTCTCCACGCCCAGCCGCACACGGTTCACACTCGAAACCAGCTCCGTTTTCCCTGTGTGCGCACAGGCTGCAAAAAGATGGCCGTCCAGCTCCGTCTCCCAGAGCGGGCGCAGAGGATTGATGACGAGAATGTCCGGATCGAGATAGAGCACGCGCTCCACATCCGGCGGCAGAAGATGACCAGCCAAGAGCCGGTAATACATTTCTTGAGGATATTGTTTCGTCACCGGCGCTTCGGCGAAAAGCGATTCATCCACCGCTACCGACGAAAATTTCCAGCCATAAGCATCACAGCGCCGCGCGATCTCATTCAGCTCCGACCGTGAAAGCGAACGATGCATCAGATAGACACAAAAATCCTCGTCCTGATTGTTCAGACGAATCGATGTCAGCACCACATGGAGCCGCGGCAGATAGTTTGCGTCGAGGGTAAAAAGTAAATTGATCCTATTCATTTTGTCCATGGTCGATCCTTTCTCTTCTCTAAAGATAGCATAATATTTTTTCCCAGCCTGCATACCATCATAAAATAAAAAGGTATTGAGCAAAGTGACGCAAAAGCGGCGAATTGCTCAATACCCACCTCCATTACTCATTTTTCATTGCGCGAAGTGTAGAGCGCTAACGATTCAAAATCTCCATAAATTCCTTCCCAGTGATCGTCTCCTTCTGATAGAGATATTCTGACAGCTCGCGCAGCTTGTCGCGGTTTTCCAGGAGGATCTTGCCCGCTTTGTCGTGCTCGCGCTGCACCAGCGCAACCACCTGCTCGTCGATCTTCGTCTGGGTTTCTGCCGAGCAGGCCAGCGACGCATCGCCGCCAAGATACTGGTTTGTCACTGTTTCCAGCGCCACCATGCCAAAATCCTTGCTCATCCCATAGCGGCTGATCATCGCGCGCGCCAGCTTTGTCGCCTGTTCAATGTCGTTGGCTGCTCCCGTAGAGATCGTCCCCAGCATAACCTCCTCCGCAGCGCGGCCGCCTGTCAGCGTGGCGATCTTGTTCTCCAACTCCTCCTTCGTCATGATGTAGCGCTCATCCTCATCCACCTGCATCGTGTAGCCCAAAGCCCCAGACGTGCGCGGAATGATCGTGATCTTCTGCACCGGCGCCGAGTGCGACTGCAGCGCCGCAACCAATGCATGGCCAATCTCGTGGATCGCCACCGTCCATTTTTCCGAGTCCGAAAGGATCGCATTCTTTTTCTGGTAGCCCGCAATGACCACTTCAATGCTCTCCTCCAGATCCGCCTGCGTCGCAAATTTGCGTCCATCGCGCACCGCGCGCAGCGCTGCCTCGTTGACAATATTCGCCAGCTCCGCACCACTCGCACCACTCGCCATGCGGGCGATCTTGTTGAAATCCACGTCGCTTGCAACCTTCACCTTGCGCGCGTGCACCTTGAGGATTTCTTCGCGGCCTTTGAGGTCTGGCAGCTCCACTGGCACGCGGCGGTCAAAACGTCCCGGACGCGTCAGCGCAGGGTCCAGCGATTCCGGACGGTTCGTCGCCGCCAGAATAATCACGCCGCTGTTGTCCTCGAAACCATCCATCTCCGTCAACAGCTGGTTCAGCGTCTGCTCACGCTCATCGTTGCCGCCAAAATTGCCCGCATTGCGTTTCTGGCCGATGGCATCGATCTCATCGATAAAGACAATGCACGGCGCTTTTTCCTTCGCCTGCTTAAAGAGATCGCGCACCTTCGATGCACCCATCCCCACAAACATCTCGACAAATTCCGAACCACTCATCGAGAAAAACGGCACATTCGATTCGCCAGCGACAGCTTTCGCCAGCATCGTTTTCCCCGTCCCAGGAGGGCCCACCAAAAGCACGCCCTTTGGCATCGACGCGCCAATCTCTTTGTATTTCGACGGATTGTGCAGATAATCCACAATCTCCTGCAGATTTTCCTTCGCTTCATCCTCGCCAGCGACATCCGCAAAGCGGATCCCCTCCGAGGATTTCACATAAACCTTCGCATTCGACTTGCCCATGCCAAACATCATCGAATTCGCGCCGCCGGCATTTTTCATCAAGCGCTTGCTCATCCACTGACCCAGCGCAAAGAAGATCAACAGCGGAATCCCCCAGCTCACAATAAAGCTCATCAGCGGGCTCATCTGCTCCACAATGTCCGAAGAAAATTTCGCGCCGCTGTCGTAGAGCCGCTGTGTCAGCTGTGGATCGTCCATGATCCCTGTCTTATAGATCTTGCTCTCATCCTTATTCGTGAAAACAATCTGGTTTTGCTCCACCTCCACCTTGCCAATCTCGTGCTTCTCCGTCATCTGCATGAACGTGCCATAGTCCACCTCCTGCACCTGACGCTCCGTCAGATACGGCATCGCAAACATATTCAGCAACAGCAGCACGATCAGCACAATCCCGTAGTAGAAATACATCGGCCGCTTCGGATTTTTTACCTCATTCATCTTTGTTCCTTTCTTCCTCATACTGCATATCCAGCGCCGTCGCCGTCGCCAGAAGCGCATAGCGCATCGCCAGCGCCGCAAAATCGATCGCATATTCCGCATAGAGTGCCGCTTCGTCGCTCTTCGACGCACCGCCAGCCATCGCCGACCAGTTCGTCTTCAGCGAATCGTGCAGAATATCCGCCGCCCTACGGCAGTATTCCAGCTGCACCTGCGACAACTGCTGACCCGTCAGAAAACGCATCGCCTTCGCACGGTTTTTCAGCTCAACGATCACATCCGCCCATTCCGCCTCCAGATGCGCGCGCGCCCTGCGCACCTCATCCGGATCTGCACTCTCAAGCTCCGCAATATGTCGCTGCATCAGCGCCGCCTTTTCCGCCAGATCTTCCAGCTTCGCTGAAAATAATCCAATATTTTGTTCCATAGGTGAAAACCTCCTTTATACCCACCGTTATACCACCAATTCCCGCCGCGCACCACTGCCAATATCTCTCATCTGTCCTGACACATCCACCAATCCGTCAAATTTTTTGACAAACCACCCCAACTGTAAAACAAAATTTCTCCGCAACCCCACGTAGCGCAAACGCAACCATCAGTTTCTGGTAAAATCGCCCGAAAAAGTTTATCCTTATAATGAAAACCGTGCTACAATAAAAGCAAACCAAACGGAGGCGATCACATGACATTGGGAGAAACAATCCGCACCCTGCGCAAAAATGCCGGACTCTCGCAAGAAGCCCTCGCCGAAAAGCTCGGCGTTTCCAGGCAAGCCGTCAGCAAATGGGAAAACGACAACGGCATGCCCGAAACAGAAAAACTCATCGTCATGGCCAAACTCTTCGACACCAGCCTAGACGATCTCATCGGCGAAGAAAAGTCCGCGCCAACATCCCCCACCGCTGAAAACAGCACACAAACGCATATCGATCCCGCCGCCGTCACCCTTGACGTCGCCCGGAGCTTTCTCGATTACCAAAGCCATCGCCTGCAGCGCGTCGCGCTGGCTGCACTGCTCATCATCGGCAGCTCGGCGCTGGCGTTCAGCAGTTTTTCTGGCATCATCATGCTCCTCTGGATGCTCATCATCATCGTCGCCGTCGCCCAGCTCATCCTCGCTTATGCCATCGCCGATCCCTACCGCGCTCTGCGCCACACGCCGCTCGCCCTCACCCCAGACGCGCGCACCGAACTCACCGGCCGTTTCACCGACGAACAGCCAAAACTGCAGCGTCTGCTTTTCTGCGGCATTTTCCTCGTCGGCGTAGGCTTCTGCCTGGCGCCACTCCTCGCGACAAACGATCAACCGCTTACCGACGATCTCATTTTCGCCGGTGGCATGATCTTCGCCGGCGCCGGTGCCTACCTCTGCATCTACACCGGCGGCCTTCTGCGCACCTATCGCCAATTGCTCGAAACAGAACCCCTCACAAAGGAGTGACCACTCATGAAACGCATTTTTCTCCTCATTCCCCTGCTCTTTGCCCTCCTCGCATTTGCCGGCTGCAGCAGCGCAGATGACAGCGACATCTCTGCCAGCGATCTCGAAAAAGCCCAGGCCATCGCCGTCATTGATTCGAACGGCACCACCCTCCAGGTCATCACCGATCAAAGCGAGATCAACAACTTCGTCACCAACCTCGACGTCGACCACTGGGAGCTCAGCGACCTTCCGTCAGACGCACAGATCATCGGTCAGTTCGGTCTCTCCCAGGAAAAAACCATCCACTTCGGTGAAAAAGAGCACGACGACACCCTCTACGACGTCGCTCAGCTCACCCTCTACGACACCAAAACCCTCCGCACCCACCTCCTCGGCTTCGATTTTGACTTCACCCTGCCAGATGACGCCTACGAATATCTCGCAGCGTATTTTGCGTAGAGCATACAGTAAAAGCAGTGTCAACCGCGTTTAACTAACGCCAATTGACACTGCTTTTATTTTCCTGCGTTGTCTTTTCCAGCGATCTGTCATGCGAAATATTTGCGCATTAACAACAGGTTCGATCAGCAAACCTCAATCTCATTTGTGCGCTGAACACGCAGCTTCCAATTTGCAGAAACTGTTTGCAGATCGACCAGTCTGTGATACAGTCCGTTTTCTTTCATTAATTTCTCGTGCGTTCCGTTTTCAACCACAGTACCATCCGCCAGGACAACAATATTATCGGCAGCTTCCACCGTTCTCATTCTATGGGCGATGATAAGAACTGTCTTTCCTCGTACCAGCCGAGATATTGCGTTTTGAATTTCAGTTTCGTTATCTACATCAAGAGAAGCAGTGGCTTCGTCCAGAAGAATGACTGGTGCATCCTTCAACAGAGCTCGGGCAATAGAGAGCCGCTGACGCTCACCGCCAGAAAGCGTGGCTCCGTTTTCACCGATCACCGTCTGATAGCCGTCGGGGAGTTTTGAAATAAATTCATCACACTGCGCCGCTTTTGCCGCAGCAACCACCTCCTCGTCCGTAGCATCTTTTTTACCGATGCGAATATTTTCCATGATGGTGTTGTTAAACAGCACAACATCCTGAAAAACGATGGAGAAATTTTTCATCAGGGCGGTTGAATTAAGCGGAGCAATATCGGTTCCGCCCAAAAGGATTCTACCGCCATCCAGAGGATAAAATTTGGCTGCCAGCTTTGCAACTGTGCTTTTACCACCGCCGGACGGACCGACTAACGCTGTGACCTGCCCCTGCTTAGCAGTAAACGAAACATCCCGCAGTACCGGCTTGTCCTTTTCGTAAGAAAACCGAACATGATCGAAAGTAATATCATATCCGTTTGTGTGAACTTTCTTTTCGCCAGTTTCTTCCGGATATTCTTCTATTTCTTTCAGGCGATTCACCTGAAGCTGTACCGAAAACAGCTCCGCCATATTTGCCATCGCTCCGGAAAGCGGATCATACAGTCGAGAGGCCGCAATCAAGAATAGGATATACGTAAACAGAGTCGCATCCTCACTTACAACAAGGCTGTTGCCTACCACGATCACCGTTGCCAGACCAAGCCGCAAAAACATTTGCCCTGTGGCCAGCAAGCTCGCCGTTGTCGTTTCAGAAAAAATCTGCGCCCTTTCCGCAGCATCCATTTTTGCGTCCAGCTTGCGGAGATACGTTTCCTCTTGATTGCAGGCTTTTATATCCTGCACGGTTTCCAAACATTCCTGAATGCCTTCGGCCAATTCCAGTCTGGCGTTCATGTGTTTCTGGCCAAGTTTTTCTTGCCATTTCCGTGATAGAATGACGATTGCAAGTGAAATCGGAGCTACCCACAGAAGAGCCAGGCCCATTTTCCAGTTGAAAATCAGCAGACCGATACAAACGATTCCTGTAGAGATAACTGCGCCAAAAAATTGCGGGACCGTATGGGAAAATGCGTGTTCAAAATTTGCACAGTCGCCCATGATTGTGCTTGTCAGATCAGCAAGATCGCGCTGATGAAAAAAGGTTAACGGAAGCGTGCGCAATTTTTCCGCAAGTCCGATGCGCCGTCTTGCACTTTCCTCATACGTTCCGAGATACGCTGCGGTGTACTGACAATAGTGGAATATAAAAACAACAGCCAAGATCCCAAATCCAATCACAGTGTAAAAAGCAGTGCTGATCTCTGGTGCGCGCGTTCCCAGAACAGGTGCAAGAAACTGATTGAGGACATTAGCCAGAAGAATAACAGGAAACATAAGGCTGATATTTGCCAACACCGAATAGGCAATCCCTTTTACCAGATCTTTTGCGCCTTGATCGCTTAACGCATACTTCTTTTTCAGCGTTTTAATCATGCTACTCGTCCTCCTTTCGGATTTTCCACGCGATCTGCTTCTGATACGCCTGCCACATGGATGAATAAATGCCATCTGACGCCAGCAGTTCTTCGTGGTTTCCCCGCTCTGCGATCTGTCCGTCCTTAAATACCAGGATGAGATCTGCGTCTTGAATCGTCGAGAGTCTATGAGCGATCATCAGAACCGTTTTATTTTTCGTCAGCCGCTCAAAGGCAAGCTGTATTTGATGTTCGTTTTCTGCGTCTGCAAATGCTGTGGCTTCATCCAGCACGATAATTGGCGCATCCTTCAAGATCGCCCTCGCAAGCGCAATCCTCTGATTCTCGCCACCGGAAAGATAAGTGCCTCCCGTTCCAACGAGCGTGTCGAGTCCATTCGGAAGCCGATCGATAATATCTCTGCACTGTGCATCGTCGACCGCTCTCAGAACTTCTTCCCTGCTAGCATCCGGACAAGCTGCTTTTATATTATTCAGCAATGTATCTTTGAACAGGCAGGTATTCTGAAATACGAAAGCAACCCTTTTCATCAATTCCTGCTTCTCAATATCGCGCACGTCCACACCGCCAATAGAAACGGAACCTGACTGAACATCATAAAATCTGGGAATAAGGCTTGCTGCCGTACTTTTCCCGCTGCCGGAAGCACCGACGAGCGCAACCGTTTTTCCTGCCGGGACCTCAAAACTGATATGATCTAAGGCTTTCTCTTTGGCACCGGGATAGGAAAAAGATACGTCCGAAAACACAATCGAAGCGTCTGCCGGAATCATAGGATGTTCTGGCTTTTTTAATGGTTTTTCCTGCAAAATTTCGTCCAATCGGCTGACTGCGCTTTTGGCCGCCATAAGCTGCTCACTGGCAAACATAATCCGGTTCATCATTGTTGCACAGACGGGAGTAAACAAGCTATAAAACAGAAAATCCAGCACAACATTTTCATAAGTCATCCGTCCGCTGACCCCGGATAAAATAAACATGGCAGCCGGAATAAGCAGAACATAGGTGCTGTTCAATGTTACTGTAAATCCAGTAAGAGGAATACGGCATTTTAAGGCATACCCAGAAGCAAATTTCTCATATTCTTCTATTGCAGCATGAAAATTTTTGAAGGAATAAACAGTCTGCTGAAATACTTTCACTACAGGAATGCCGCGAATATATTCCACAGCCTCCTTATTCATTGTTTCCAGCGCCGTCATATACTTATCCATAAACTGCGCGTTATCTCCGCCCATCATCCGTTTCAGAAAAAGGACACTGATCCCCATAGGTATCAGGCAGCAAATACCCAGCCGCCAATCAAAAAGAAAAATCAAAATCATGACAGCGACAGGCATAACAATGGCTCCAGTCAGGTCTGGCAACTGATGGGCCAGAAACCCTTCTGTCAGTCCCGCATTGTCATCAATGATCTTTCGCAGCCGCCCACTTGCATTTTGGCTGAAATAGCCCAGTGGCAGCGTGACAATATGATGGATTGCCTTTTTTCGCATATTGGTTGCTGTGCGAAATGCCGCCAGATGCGTGCAGTTCAGCGCGATAAAATAAACAAAAATACTCGCTGCCGAAAATCCAGCTGCCATCCACGCATAATGAGCACTTTCCGTTGCAAGAGATATATCCCCGGCAGTAAAAGCCCCGAGCAAGTCACGAACAACAAGCCAAATACAAACAAAAGGCAGCATAGATAAAATGGTGCTGATCCCCGAGAGTACGCAACCCAAAACAGTCAACGCATGATAGTTGCCAGCATATTCAAACATGCTGGATAATTCTCCGTTTTTCTGCTTCTCCATAAGCAAGGCTCCTTTCACAATAAAAGACAGGATAGCAACTGCCCTCCCATCTCTTATCATAGGATCATTCAGCGTTTCCTGCCTCTCCATTCCTGACGTATCTATCCAATCAGACAGCTGAATGCTGCATCAGGCAGTCGTAGAGACGATCACGATTTTCTGCAACAGAGAAGGCTTCTACTGCGCCGCCATTTTCGAGATAAAGCACACGATGACAAGTCATAGCAACGAATTCGTAGTCGTGCGTAATAATAAAAAGTGTCCGCCCTGTAGCAGCAAGAGATTTAAGGTGATTTGAAATGCGCTGCATGTTACGAAAATCGAGTCCACTCGTCGGTTCATCGAGGATTAGAATCGGTGTGTCGATGAGGTCGGAAACCGCGAGGGTAAGACGTTGCTTCTGCCCGCCGGAGAGCGTCGCCGGATGTACTTCTTTCAACGATTCCAGCCCATAGAGCGCCAGCAGTTCATCATACGCTTCGTCAGTGAACCGGCTACCGCCATTTATCCGCAGTTCATCCATCACGCTGTCAGCAAAAAGTTGACAATCTGTATTCTGCATGACAAAATAAGCAACTTTTCGCCGTGCACGCCGCGGCACAGTATTCCCGCCGAAACGAATCACACCATCCCTCTCTTTCGCGATACCACAGAGCAAATGAGCAAGGGTCGTTTTTCCAACACCGTTATGGCCGCAAACAGCGACAATTTCCCCGGGATATGCCGTAAACGACAATCCCGAAAACACCTCACGCTTTCGATAGGAGAAACGCAGATGCTCTACCTCAAGCGAAGGCAAAGCAGCAGGAACAGGCAGCGCTTCGGTCGTAACACGTGAGAGATCAGCAGCACGGATCCCCTTCGCACGTCGCTTTTCCTCGCTTATCGCCAGAAATGCCGTCGGCGTCCATGTTTCGCTGATGCGTCCATCTTGCATATAAATAAAACGATCAGCCAGCTCCGTGAGATAGTAGAGCCGATGTTCAGCCACAATGAGGGTATGTCCACTCGCCTTGAGGCGTGCCATAAGAACACGCAGCGCTTCGACCGAAGCCATATCGAGATTGGCCGAAGGCTCATCAAACACATATACGCGTGGTTCAGTAGCATTCACTGACGCGATGGCAATCTTCTGCTTTTCACCGCTCGACATCGGATAGATCTGCTGACCTCGCAGTTGCTCCCCATTTATTGCCACCAACGCCTCATTGACGCGAGCAATGATGTCATCACGAGGCAGACCAAAGTTTTCGCAGCCAAAAGCAATCTCATCTTCAGTAATGCTGGCGAAAAACTGACTCTTCGGATCCTGAAAGATCGATCCTACCTGATTACCAATCTCATAGATTGGGCGATCCCGCAGTGGTTCGCCAAAAAGCAGCGCCTCTCCTTCTGCCGTTCCTTCATAGAAATGCTCAGCCAATCCGTTCAAAAGCCGCGTCAGCGTTGTTTTGCCACAGCCACTTGCACCAGTGAGCACAATGCATTCACCACAGCCCACCTCGAGATCAATATGTGAAAGACTTTCATGCGCCGCCCCAGAATAGCGAAAGCTCACATTGTGCAACGCAATTGCAGGAGTTTTTGTCATCGAATCACCGTCCATTCAAAAACGAAATACGCCAGAGACACCGCAAACGCAAGTACACACGCCAAGCCATCGGCGTATCCAAAAACGATCTCTCGGCGACAGGTGTGCGGGCATGGATTTGAAATGCCGCGACTTTCTGCCGACGCAGCAAGCTCTTCGGCAATGCGCGATGCACGAAAGATCACCGGCGTAATCACATACTCTGCCGTGCGCAGTGGATGTCGCAGACTGAGCAACCCACGCAGATAAAGTGCCGCGAAAACATCACGAAACTCGCCTCTCACCGTCGGGAAAAAGCGCAGCATAAAAGTCGTCGGTAATGCGATGCTACCAGGCGCATGGATCTTTTTAAACACAGCAACGACCTCACCTGGCGGCATACCAATGATAGGATGTGCTGCCATTACCATCATGAGAATGCGCAGCACCATAAACAGAAACATTTCTGGCATCAGAAACGTCAGACCTTCGCCATCACTGATAACACGCAACAATGCAAAAACCGCGCAGGCGGCAAGATATCTTACCGCCGCGCGGCCAAAGCCCTGGATCGTAATGTAGAATGCCAACAGCACCAGTAAGGAATCGATGACAAAATCGTTCGTCAGCACCGCCACCAGCACCATTACGCAACACACGACAAAAAGCTTTGTACGAAAATCAAAATGCACCGGCTTCATTTTAGCGCACCACGCCGCTCTTGCGGAAATGTTTGACCACGAGCTTGTTGCTGAACCAGCAGCCCAAAATAGCCAAAAGCGCCGTCACAACAAGACTCAGCAACACCCATTTAGGATCGGTATAATACATTGTCTGCATATCCACCTGTGCTTCGCTGACACCAGTGGCTATAAAAGCATCGCGGAAGAACCAGATTTCCCACATACCGTGGGCCGCGCGCCAAAGACAGCAGATGACCCATGAGATCGTTACCCGCTTAATATCGCGATAAGCATCTTTTCCGATCATCGCAAGCTCAGCAATGATCGCGCCGCCAACGAACCACGGAATCATGAACGGCCCCATCATCAAGCCGGAAACCACTGCCCACATCAGATTGAGCACCAACGCCGGACCATGCTTGCCCACCTTCATGCACATGTACACGTAAAATGGTGCCAGGATCACCGCAGCACCAGCTGCGTTAAACAGCATCGTATAGAACATAAATGCACCAGTAAGCATCGAGTAGGCCATAAATACGACAAAAATAATCGCACAGAAAATGCCAATGGTTGCCGCATCCTTGACAGTGAAACCAGTTGTTTTTACACTCATACAAATATCCTCCTTCGCCCCAGTCGTCTGTCTGCACGCCAGGTAAAATCGATCAGCAATGCATCTGTGCATTCTGACTGAGGATATTGTAAGCCTTGTCAAACTTCTTTGCCTCCCCATTCAGGTCCCGCGCTATCCATTTGGACACACTTGCGAAACTCCGTCGGAGAAAGTCCATAGGCTTTTTTAAACGCCGTAGTGAATTTGTTTGGATTTTCGTAACCGATGCGCCCAGCAATCTCCGTAACGTTAAGCGTTGTTCTCAGAAGCAACTGTTGCGCCGTCTCCAAGCGATACTGTTTGAGATAAGCGTAAACCGATGTACCAAACACTCCGCGAAATCCCTTTTTCAGCGCAGTCTCCGAAAGGCCAAAGCGCTCTGCCAACTGAGTAAGCGTATAATGTCGCGTCAGATCTTCAGTGATCAGCGCCGCCACACTTTTCACCTGATCCACCTGCTTGCGGCTGAAATATTCTGTCTGCTGTACATTCTCCGCTGTATCAAGATCGCTCAGGAAAAGCAACAGCTCCATCGTTTTTAACAGTCGATATCCAGGCTTTCGCCACGCCCGTGCATGATAAAGCTCTGAAAAAATATGCTCGATCGACGCATCAGCACGCATAATGAAACAACGATTAACGTCACAGATCGTGTGACGCAAACCAGCAAGATCAATGCCCAGAAGCGCCATCATCTCACGCACCACAGGATCAAGCGCATCAATACAAACAATCACACTGATACCATGATAGTGACGCAGTGGAAATTCCGTATGAGCTTTGCGTTTTGAAAGCGTACCAATAGCAAGGTCGCCGCTTGACATATAACAGCAGCTGTTTTCGCCGAAATCGCATTCAAAACGTCCGACTCGGCAATGATTAATCTCGATCACATTTTTCGCTGTCGGCTGGTGCTGATTACAATAGGCCAAATGCAGATCATTGTAAATAAGTTCAATTCCACCTAACACCTGATACACCGTGATCCGCCCTGTGCCCGTCTCATTGGAGAGCTCATAAACCTTTCCTCCAACCGCTTCCTCGTCCACCTGTTCTTCCAGCGCACCATACAAACCCGTATGCACCGCCGTCTGCACCAGCGATGGCTGCGCCAGGTGAGTAAATACTTCGCTAATGATCTGCTGTGATTCCTGCTCCGTCATTCTTTCCGCCTCCTGTTCGCTTTTGCTAACAGAAAGCATAGCACAACTGTATGCCAATTGTCCACAAGCAAGCACAAATCCTCCGCGCTCGCCTTCTCGGCTTCGATTTTGATTTCGATTTCACTCTGCCAGATGACGCCTACGAATATCTCGCAGCGTATTTTGCGTAGAGCAACGCTCGCCACCCAAAACTTCTGCACAAATGTACCAAACATTTCACTAAACCAACCAACAACACAAAAGCAGCCCATCAGCGGATCGTCTCCTGCCGACAGGCTGCTCTTTCATTTATGTCAATCATTCCCCGTCCCAGATGCGCACGTTGTTTGCGTAGGCATCTTCTTCGGGCACCATATAGTGGTAGATTTTCTCCATCGCTTCGCGCACGCTTTCGCGCGCGGGATCGCTCGTAAGCACCCAATAATGCTCACCGAAAACGTGGGCTTCGGTGCGGGTGCGCACGAAACCGAGGCGTTCGTAAAAACGCTGGCGGCGTTCTCTGGTGGCGCGGTCGTCATCGTCGAGGGCGTCGTCGACGGCTTCGATCTCAAGCATAATGGCGGGATAGAGATCCTTCGCTTCCATGATCGCCGACAGGAAACGCGAGCCCAGTCCTTCGCCGCGGTGGCTGGCGACGACGGCGAGATAATCCATGAGCACTGGCGTGCCTGCTGTGCAGGTGCAAGCGTAGGCAAGCAGTGCACCGGTTGCATCGTCGTAATATCCGAGCGCATCATAATGGCCGTCGGCCTGCATGCGCAGCATGGCCTTGAGGGGTTTGAGCTCAGCGCGCGGAAAGGTGTCCTTCATCTCGCGCTCGTAAAGATCCTTGAGGGTCTGGGCGTCGAGTTTTTTTATCATGCTATCAATACTCCTTCATCAATTCTTCTAAGATCTGCGCCACACCATCCTGATCGTGCGGCGGTGCAATGCGGTCTGCGGCGGCTTTGAGATGATCGGCACCGTTTTCCATGGCGACACCAAGCCCGGCAAGCTGGAGCATGCCGAGATCGTTGTCGGCGTCGCCAAATGCAGCCAGTCCGTCCGGCGCAAGTCCGAGCCGTTCGAGCACAACAGCGAGCGCTGGTCCTTTGCCGGCGTGCTGGTCGGCAACTTCGATCAAACGATCCAGCGACGAGGTGACATAAATCCCCTCGACTTCGCGCTCAAGCCGCTGCCAAAGCTGCTCCTTCAGCGCCTGATCGGCGATGGAAAGTCCCAGGCTGTCGATCTCGCCGGTATGCATGCGCACAAATGCCGCCAGATCGTCAACAGGCGTGCGTGTGCTCGTGAGATAATGAAACGATGATCTCAAAACGCCAAAACGCGTCGGATCGTTGAGATAGGCTCTGTTGGCAAACGCACGTCCGGCGATGAAAAGCTCGTAGCCCACAGGATAGTACTGCGCCACGTGCAAGATCTCGTCGAGGCTTTCTGGCTGCAGACTGCAGTGATAAATGTCGCGACCTGTCAGCTTGTCGTAGATACGCACGCCGTTTCCCGTGATCACATAGCGCACCGCATCGAGCGCCAGCACTTCCGGCGGGATCGTCGAAAACGGGCGCCCGCTGGCCACGATCACAGGGAGCCCGACGCGCGCCATCTCCGCCATCACCGCACATGTGCGGCTTGAGAGATGAGAATGGGCATCGAGCAGCGTCCCGTCGAGATCAAAAGCAGCGCAGGTAAAACGTCTCAGCGTCACAGCGTCTGCCTCCTTTCCTTATTCAGCGAACCATTCGTCGATCTTGATCTCGCTGAAATCGTTGATGTAATAATTCCCAGCAGCATGGATCTCCGCATCGTGGTCCATCTGCGTGTCGTCCTGCACAGCAACCGTCACCAGCCCGTTTTTTCTGGCGCGCTCCAGCGCATAGAGCGCATCGTCAAAAAAGAGCACATCCTCTGGCGCGCAGCCCAACTTTTCGCAGGCCAGCTTAAAATAGGCGTCGCTGTTTTTTGAATGGCCGCTGTTGTCCACCGTCTGCACAAAGAGGAAATAATCGCGCAGCCCCAAACGCTTCAGACACATTTCCAGCAGATAAGCGTCCGTCGACGAGGCCACCGCCATTGGCACCCCACGCTCGCGCAGCGCATCCAGCACCTCGCGCACATATGGCTTCAGCGCGAGGCGTTCGCTGTAATTTTCTTCCAGCGTTGCGCTGAACTTTTTCGCCAGCTCCTCTGCGCCGACACCGTTCAAAAACGTGTCCGCGTAGAATTTTGCCGCATCCTCGTGGCTCATGCTCGCCGTTTCGCGCTCCGCTTCACGCGGCAGATCAACACCATAGCTCGCCATCACATCCGTCGCCAGATTGATCCACATCGGCATCGAATCCAACAGCGTTCCGTCACAATCAAACAAAGCGTATTTCATTCATTTTCCTCCATCGTTGTCGAGTAGTTTCATACTCACGATTATAGCAAATAATCGTCAAGACTTGGCGAATTTTTGCGAAAAAATTCCCTACAACAGCGCCCCTCCTGCATAAATTTTCACAGTGGCTACAAGTTTTCCCAATGTTATGCTATAATGATAGAAAGCTCCTATGGAAAGGAATGTTTTATCCATGCACAACGAACCACTTCTCGAGATCGACAAGCTGCGCGCCTCCATCGCCAGCAAGATCCACTATCTTAAAGAAAACAATTCCATCGCACCGGAATTGTATGCGCAATATGACATCAAACGCGGACTGCGTAACGCCAACGGCACCGGCGTCCTCGTCGGCATCACCCGCATCTCCGATGTACGCGGCTACACCGTCGAAAACGGCAAGAAAATTCCATGCGAAGGCCAGCTCATGTACCGCGGCATTCCGATCACCGACCTCGTCGGCGGCTTCGAACGCGAAAACCGCCTCGGTTTTGAAGAAGTCGTCCACCTCCTGCTCTTTGGTTCCTTGCCAAACCGCCAGGAGCTCGACTGGTTCTGCGGCACCCTGCAGCGCCGCCGCACCTTCCCGGATAATTTCAAGGAAGATATCTTCCTGCGCATTCCAAGCAGAAACCTCATGAACAAGCTGCAGCGCGTCGTGCTCTCCCTTTATTCCTACGACGAAGATCCCGACAACATCGAGCTCGGCAACGTCCTCGCGCAGTGTCTCGACCTCATCGCCAAAATGCCGCTCATGGTCGCTTACGCCTATGCCGCCAAAGAGCATTATTTCAACGACAAGAGCCTGATCATGCATCAGCCCCTCGCCGGCGGCAGCACCGCAGAAAATATTTTGCACCTCATTCGCAAAGACAGCGAATTCACCCCGCTCGAAGCAAAAATTCTCGATCTCTGCCTGATCCTCCAGGCCGACCACGGCGGCGGTAACAACTCCGCTTTCGCCACCCACGTCGTTTCTTCCTCCGGCACCGACACCTACTCCGCCATCGCCACCGCCATCGGCTCCCTCAAAGGGCCACGCCACGGCGCCGCCAACCAGCGCGCCCACGCCATGGTCAAAGACATCCAGACCCACGTGCAGCACTGGAACGACGACGGCGAAGTCGCCGATTATCTGCGCAAGATCCTCGCCGGTGAAGCCTTCGACCGCTCCGGCCTCATCTACGGCATGGGCCACGCCGTCTACACCCTGAGCGATCCCCGCGCCGAACTTCTCAAGGACAAAGCCGCAGCCCTCGCCAAGGAAACCGGCTTCGAAGCCCAGTACGATCTGCTCGACCGCATCACCCGCATGACCAGAGAGATCCTGCGCGAGCGCAAAGGCCCAGATTTCAACATCTGCCCGAACATCGACCTCTACACCGGCCTCATCTATGAAATGATGGGCATTCAGGCCGACCTCTTCACCCCACTTTTCGCAACCGCCCGCGTCGCCGGCTGGTCCGCGCATCGACTCGAACAGGTCATGGACAGCAAGATCATGCGCCCAGGCTATTTCTACCTCGACGCCAACGACCTCACCTACGCGCCCCTCGACGAGCGTCCAGAACTGTGATCCACAATCCGCCCCTGTCATTTCGCAGGGGCGGATTTTTTCGCTCCCCACAAAAAAGAGAATTATTTGTCACAAACCCCTTGACCAGCGCCAATCTATGTGATATATTTGTCCTATCAAGAGATAAATATATCACTTTCATCTGAAAGGAGCGAACCATCATGGATAAACGCCTGCCAAAGAAAACCATCCGCCGACTCATTTTCGGCGCCGTCGTCACGATCGCCCTGCTCCTGCTCGGCGTCGCCCTCTCCCTCAGCTTCAACGACGGCCGCTGGGTTTACAACATGGATCTTTCCACCTACAGCTTCCAGCCGAAAGATCTCTTCATGCTCGTTCCCGGCGCCTTGCTTTTCTGCTACGCCATTTATTTTCTTGTCGCCATCTGGAGCCACGTTATCAAGCTCATGTTCACAAAGGAACCGTCTGAAAACGGCCGCAGCTATTCGCGCACCATCTCGCCCCACTTCGGCTGGCTCGGATTTTTCGGCTTTCTCGGCTTCGGCGGATTTTGGACCTACGCCGCTTTCGACAAAATCTTTCCTTTTATTTTCTTCGTGTTCTTCGGTTTCTTCGGATTTTTCTTCGAAGGCAAACTCTCCCACACCCTCGAGGATGAGCTCTTCCAGGAAAACCGCCGCCGCGCCGAGCTCAAAGCGTACCGCATCGGCTTTGCGCTGCTCTTCGTCGTCATCTGGCTCATGAGCATGGGCTTTCTCAGCCGCAACGTCGAATGGTGCGCCGTTTTCATGCTCGCCAGCATGTCCCTCATCTACGGCCTCGTCCTTTTCCTGAGCAACTACCTGCTCTATCGCTATGAAAGGATGGAGTGATGCGCCATGCCTACCATAGAATTTGAATGCCGGCTTAAACAGTTCCGCACCGCCAAAGGCTGGACCCAGGAAGAACTCGCCGAAAAAGTCGGCGTCCGCCGCGAAACCATCATGCGCCTGGAAAAAGCCCAGTACAATCCCTCGCTAAAACTCGCCATCGACATCTCCCGCGCCGTCGAAGCGCCCATCGAAGAGATCTTTATTTTTCCGTGAATGCACACACGACCGCTCCTGGTCGTGTGTTTTTATTTCACCACAAAAAATGTCAGTGCCCCCTTGAAAATCTGAGTCAATCTCCTACACTTAGAATCAACCAGACTGGTCAAACCTGTTCGGTCAATCGCCGAGCCACAAAAGGAGTGACAACTCATGAACGAAAAATTTCACCAACTACCGGAAGAAAAGCAGCTGGCAATTTTTAACGCGGCGATGGAGGTTTTCGCGCAAAATGATTACAAGCGCGCGTCCACCGATGACATCGCTGCCAAAGCCGGCATCTCCAAAGGGATGCTGTTCTACTATTTTCAAAACAAACGCACGCTCTATCTTGAAACCTACGATTACGCAATGCGCGCCGGTCGCGCAGCCATCGACGATCCGCACCTGTTTGAGATCACCGATTTCTTCGAGCTGCTCAACTACTCCGCGCAGAAAAAGCTGCAGATCATGGCAAAAATGCCCTACCTCTATGATTTTTGTCTGCGTACTTTCTACAGCGAAAAAGAGGAGATCTCCGAACCACTCAAGGAAAAGCTGAGCAAAGATATCTCAGAAATTTACAGCGTCTATTTTCGCAACATCGACCGCAGCAAATTCATCGACGGTGTCGAACCGCTACAGGTGCTGAACATGCTGATCTGGATGACCGACGGCTATCTGCATATGCAGCGCTACTCCGGCAATTCCCAGGATCTCGACGCCATGATGGAGGAATTTTCCCGCTGCGCACAATTACTGAAGAAAGCAGTTTACAAGGAGGCTTATCAATGAATCCGATCCAGATCGACCAACTCACGCGCGATTATGGCGCCGGTCGCGGCATCTTCGACGTATCCTTTTCCGTCAGTGAGGGCGAAGTTTTTGGATTTCTCGGACCAAACGGTGCGGGAAAAACAACGACGATCCGCCATCTCATGGGATTTATCCGTCCTAAAAAAGGAAGCTGCCACATCGGCGGGCTGGACTGCTGGACAAAACGCGCCGAGATTCAGCGCGATCTCGGCTACATTCCCGGCGAGATCAATTTCTTCGACGATATGACCGGCAGAGAATTTCTCCGTTTCATGACCAGATACCGCCATCTCCCGAAAAATAATCGCCAGAAAGAGCTGCTCGAACGTTTTGACCTGAACCCAAAAGGAAAGATCAAAAAAATGAGCAAGGGCATGAAACAAAAGCTCGGCATCGTCACCGCCTTTATGCACGACCCGCAGATCCTCATCCTTGACGAACCGACCTCCGGCCTCGATCCGCTGATGCAAAACACCTTTATCCAGCTGATCGCCGAAGAAAAAGCACGCGGCAAAACCATCTTGCTCTCCAGCCACATCTTTGAAGAAGTTGAACGCACCTGCGATCGTGTCGGCATCATCCGCCAGGGAAAGATGGTCGCCACCGATACGATCGCCACGCTGCGCAGCCGTCATCTGCGCAATTATACCGTCACTCTTGAAACGCCCGAACTGGCGCAGGATTTCGCGGCGGATTTTTCCGGCACGTGCGACGGCAACCGCGTCACCGTCACCGCCAGGCAGGATCTGGAATCCATTTTTCTTCACTATTACGGAGGAACAGATAATGATCAATAAAACCCTTTACGCCCGAGAAATGAAAAACAGCGTCAAGCTCCTGTTCATCCTCGCCGCCGTTATGGCGCTCTACATCGGCATCATCATCTACATGTACGAACCTGAAATGATGGCGCTGCTCGACAGCTATATCGACGCCATGCCGGAAATGATGGCCGCCGTCGGCATGACCGCCGGCGCAACCGACCTTCTCGGTTTCATGATTTCCTATCTCTATGGCTTCATCCTGCTCGTTTTTCCGATGATCTTCTGCATCCTGCGCGCAGACAGACTCCTCGCCAGATACACAACAAGCGGCGCCATGAGCTATCTTCTGGCAGCGCCAGTCAGCCGTCAGCGCATCGTCACCACGCAGATCGCTGCGCTCATAAGCGGCACCATTCTGCTCATTCTTTTCGCAACCGCGCTTGAGATCCTCGTCGCCGAACATTTTTTCCCAGGCGATCTCGACATCCCAGACCTGCTCGCCGTCAACACCGGTCTCCTCTGTCTGCAGCTTTTCATTGCAAGCCTCTGCTTCTTTTTCTCCGCAGCCTGCTCGGACAGCAAGCTCAGTCTCGGCCTCAGCGCCAGCATCTCCACCCTCGCGTTCATCCTGCAAATGCTCGCCAACACCAGCGATAAGGCAGCCGATCTCAAATACGCCACCTTTTTCACCCTCTTCGATCCCACCGGGCTCGCCGCTGGTGACATTTCCGCACTGCTCTCATCCGGCGCGCTGTTTCTCGCCGCCATCCTCTGTTTCATCCTCGCTGGGCTTGTTTTCTCCCGCAAAAGCCTGTCGATCTAAGACAAACGCCGCGATCACGTTCTGTGGTCGCGGCGCTGTTCATTTTTCGCGGGTCATGCTATACTGAGATTATCAATGATCAAAGGAAGTGACGCTGATGAACGTTCCAGCCACCACACAAGATCTATTCACAGAAATCAGGGAACTTATCCTGAATGCGCGCCAACACGTCGCCACACAGGTCAATACAGAACTGCTCGCGACCTATTGGCAGATTGGCCGTATGATTGTCGAGCATGAACAGAATCATCGGGAGCGCGCCGACTACGGAAAGCAGGTGCTCAAGCAGCTTTCAAAAGCGCTCACTCAGGAATTTGGCCGTGGATTTTCACGCTCCAATTTGCAAAATATGCGCGCTTTTTATCTCACTTATCAAAAATGCCAGACACTGTCTGGCAAATTAACTTGGTCCCATTACTGCGAATTGCTGTCCATCTCCGACGCCAACAAACGTAGCTTCTATGAAAAAGAAGCGATCAACGCCGGTTGGTCTGTGCGCGAGTTGAAGCGACAAATATCAACCTCGCTCTACGAACGTCTGCTGCTTTCCGAAGGAAAAGCCAACAAAGAAACTGTGCGCGCCCTGGCTAACAAAGGCATCGAGCTGGCCACTCCTGCGGATATGATCAAAGATCCCTACGTTTTTGAATTTCTCGGCCTGCCAGAAAACAAGCCGCTCCTAGAAAGCGATCTTGAGGCTGCTCTCGTCGCTCAAATCGAACAATTTCTGCTCGAACTTGGGCGCGGGTTCATGTTTGTTGGCACGCAGCAACGCGTCACCCTCAACAACACCCATTACTACGTCGATATGGTTTTCTACAACAAGATCCTGCGCGCCTATGTGCTCATCGAACTGAAAACGACCAAGCTCATGCCAGAGGCTGTCGGCCAACTCAATATGTACCTGAATTACTATGCCGCAGAAGTCAACGACGAGTACGACAATCCGCCAATCGGCATCATCCTCTGTACCGACAAAGACAGCCTTGCAGCAGAATATGTTTTGGGCGGGCTCTCCAATACAATTTTTGCGTCAAAATACACCTATTACATTCCTGATAAAGAAGCGCTAATCGCCCAGCTCGAAGCAGTGCTGTACGCTGACTAAACGCGCAAACGCCGCGATCACGTTCTGTGGTCGCGGCGTTTTGCTCATTTGTGGTTTTCGATGTTGACGTTGACGATGGAGAGCTGTAGATTTCCTTCGAAGCTGTTTTTGTTTGCGTCGCTGACGGTCTGTGGGTAGCTGCCGTGAGGATTTTTCGTGACGGTGCAGCGGACGTCGAAAACGCGGGTGAGGATGAAGGTGATGAGGGCGCTGAAGCCGAGGGCGATGAAGAGTTTGTTGGATTGCATGCTGATTTTCCTTTCATTATGAGATGGTCATTCTTCCGGGCGGAAGGTGTGGGTGATGGTGTGAGCGAAATCCCGAACGCGCTGGTCGATGCCGTCGAGTTGCAGGACGGTGCCAGGATCGTTGGCCATTTCCATGATGGCAAAATGGCCGGGGAGATAAAAGCTCTTGTTCATATTGAGGGCGGCGATGAGCTGCTTGGCGAGGATATCGCAGCCGCTGTAGCCGCTGACGATGACGGCGAAAAGGGCTTTGTCGGTAAACTGGCGCTTGCGATAGAGCGCAGTGAGGCGATTGATGAAGGCTGTGAGATTGGCGGAGATAGCGTCGTTGTAATTGGGGCAGATCATGACGATGGCATCGGCACTTTTCACAGCGGGATAAACGTTTTCGACCATGATGCCGCCGTAAAAACAGCTTTCCTTCTCGCCAAAATGGAGACAGGTTTTATACGGACAGCCGGCGCAATCCTGCACGGCACCGTTGCGCAGGCCGAGCTCCTCAACGGCAAAGCCGGAAAGCTCGCTCGAAACGGCGTGCCAGAGCGCGAAAGTGTTCGAGGTTTTGTGGTTGGAGGCGTGCAGCACGGTGAGTTTTGGCATGGCGCGGCGATAGCCTTCAAACGCCATGATGGCGCGCACGAGGGCGCAGGCGCTGTCGATATAAGCGAGCATGAGATCGTCGGTGCCGAGCTTGTGCGCGGTGACGGTGAAATTGCGCAGACTTCCGGTACCCTCGACGAGGGAGCGTCCGACAAAGGCGCAGCCGCTCATATTGGCGGCGAGAACGAGCTCCTGGGCGGTCGATTTTGTGTAAAGCTCGCTCTTGGCGTCGACGATGACGCCACCGAGCCAGCCCTCCAGCAGATAAGGCTGAGCGCGCAGCACGCGCAACAGGCGGCTGTATTCGAGATTGACGCCGTCGCTGTCGAGATCGACGACAAAGAGCACACGCGCAAAACGCTCTCCCGCTGCAACTGGATGCGCTGAAAGCCAGGCTTCAGCCTCTGCTGCTGTGGTGAGGCGTTCTGTCGCAAGACCGTCGAGGGCTGCCGCGAGCACGCGCGCCAGCCGTGGATTTTCCGCCTGCTCCGATTCGCGGGGAGCGATGACGAGCAAACGATCGTTGTTCATGAAGGTCATCTTCTTTCTATTACAATAGGGTCAATTAATGGCGGCAAGCGACGCTTCGGAAGCGCGAATGCGCGCCATCAGCGCATCGGCGAGCGGCAGGATCTCGTGCTGCTGACCGGCAGGGGTGGTGCGGTTTTTCACGCCCATATAGCTGCCGCCGAGAAAAACGGAGCCATAATGGTCTTCGCCGCGCAGCGTCGCCAAAATGGAGAGCACGCCGGACGAATACGCCGGCGCCACGAACGGCTTGAAGCCGAGCTCGCGCATGCGCAGATTGGCTTCGAGGGCGAGCGTGGTGAGTTCCCGCGACAGGGCGTCGTCGTAGTTTTCGATGGAATCGGCGACGACGAGCTCCTTGCCGTGACTGCCGAAGCAACGGCCTTCTCTGAGAAACTGCGCAAAGCGAGCGTCGCTGCGCGCATAATAGGCAGCGCGCGCATTCATCACGCCGAGTCCGTAGCCCTGCACCTGCTCCGGCAGCAGTCCCTGTCCGTCGAAAACGCCGGTGTCGTCGAGATTGCTGGCGCGCCAGGCCGCTTTGGCGAGAGGATCGACAGGATCAGAAACCTCGCAGAAAAGGCCGCGAAATCCTGCGTTCCGCGCCTGACGCGCGTAGCTGCTGATGATGGCGGTGTTTTTCTCCAGCTGCAGCATGCGCACGTCGCCGACATTTTCGCCGACCGGCGGCACGCCGGCAGAGGCTGCGAAAATGAACACATCGCAGTCGAAAAGCGCATCCTGCGCCACGATCTCCACCGGCGGCAGCGCATCGAGCGCGAAAGCCGGCGCGATCTGGTTCGCTTCAAATTCCCAGCGTGCGGCGACCTTATCGTTCAGATCGCAGATGCCGATGCGGCTGATCACATCGCCGCCCAAGAGCCGCAAACCGATGAGAATGTGGCTGCCGACATCGCCAAGGGCAAGCAGATGGACGCGCTTTTTTCCCGGCGCCAGCGTTTCTGCGGCAGTCAAAAGCTCCCGCCAACGCGGATGGCGCAGGTTCACTGCGCGCAAACGCCCACGCGCAATGGCGTCGTGCACCTCTGCGTCCACTGCGCCAAGCTGCGCCTGCACGCGCGCTGCGCGTTCTGCGAGCACGCGCGACGAGAGCCAGCCGGCGTCCTCCTCTTGTTGATAGAGCAGCAGCGCGTCGTTCACAGCGAAATGCGCCCGCGAACGCTCGAGCGACCGCTCGAAAAGAAAGGCCGAAACGCGCGCACGCGCGTCTGCTGCCGCCGGCGGCAGATCAAGCTGCTGAAAGCTGCTGCAGACGGTTTCGTCCACACGATAAAAATACACAGCAATTTCCTCCTTTTATTTCTGCAAACGCTCGAGCATTTTCAGATCGTTGTCGAGATAAACGCTCGCTGCCAGGTTTGGATCGTAGGTGACGCACTCGCCGCGATCCGGCGCCGACGGCACGGTGATCACTTCACCCAGACGCTCCAGCGTAAGATTGCGTCCGTAGCGCGCACGATAGCATTCTTCCAGCGCGTAGTAGATGTCGCGCGCATTGCGGATGCAGCAGGCCGAGAAGTGGAACAGCGCGTCGCGCTCCACGCCTGGCAGATCCGGATCGGTATACGGCAGCACAGGATTCACCGACGGCGAAACCTCGGTGTTGCTGAAGCGCGCGCGGTCCACGGTGTCGCCGCCGAGGAACGGATAGAGCACCGATTCCACGTACCATTTACGCACGTTCGGAATATAGTAGACGCTGTCGCTGTCGATGCCACGCCGCGCCATGCGATCGCGGCCGACGCCGGTCATGACAGCGAAAACCATCTTGCGGATCGGCACCTGCTCTTCGCGCAGAAGCTCGTCGAGGGCCGCGAAGCGCTTGCCGATGTTCATGATGTCGTCAACAAGAATGACCGGCCGATCAAAGGAATGGAGCATGCGCACCTGATTGCGCAGCGGTGGATAACCCTCGAACGGACCGACGGTGTAGTCGGAAAGATCCTGGCTGTACACGGTGTCGGTGTGGAGCGTTTTCGTCACAGTGTTTGGAATGACGCGCTCGCGCAAAATGCGCCCGAACGGCACGCACATATTTTCGCCGAGCACCCGCGGCACGAGGGTTTCATTCGGCACGCCATTGATGGCGGTGATCTTTTCCACCATACGCGGGAAGATGACCTCCGACGCGAGCGTCAGCACGAGCTCGCCAGGATAGAGCGCCGTCAGCGCCGACTGCAGATCGCGGTAGCCGTTTTCGATGACGCGCGTGACCTGCGGTTCGCTGATCAGCGGTTCTTTAATGAAATTCTGCAGATTGCGCAGCACAACGATCGGCTGGCGCATATCGACGAGATAGACTGGCATGCGCGTCTCCATCTGCTCCGCCCAGACAAAGCCCTGACGTTTCACAGCGCCCATGATGTATTCACTTGGCACGTTTTCCTGCGGGAAGAACATGGCGTAGCTGCAGCCAGACGCGCAGGCTTCGGCGAGCACCTCTGTGAGCAGAAGCTGCGCCGGATCGGCGATGAGCTCGTCCTTAGCGGTGTGGAGACCGCTGATGAGCAGGATCTTGCCGGAGGTATTGCGGCGCACCTGATCCGCCAGCTCGAGATCGCCGAGCACTTCGTAGAGAGATTCCGGCGCCATGTAGCGATAGCGGATGAAGCCTGTGAGATGGTTGAGCCAGAGCTGGTTGCGCAACAAAATGAGCTCGTCGCCAGAATGAACAAGCGCATCGAGCACGGCGTCGGCGTATTCGAAACGGCCGAGAATGGCGCTGTGGATCTCGGTGAGCAGGGCGTCGTCCGGCGACTGCACATGCTCAAACGCGATGACCTTGCCGTCAACGAGCGGCTTGTACTCCGGCTCGCGCAGATAGAGCCCGCTGGCGTAGATGTATCCCTGCACCATCGGATCGACGAGATTGGACACGTCGCGATTGAGATCGATGTTCTCGCGCAGCATCGTCGAGGAAATGTCGCGAAATTCCGGCGGCAGATCGACCACGGCGACCTTGCCGCGGATGAGCTTGCGCGCCTTGTCAATGCTCGCGTCGGCATCCTCGCCGCGGCGGAAGATGATGTGGTTCATCGTGTGGATGGAATGTTCCTCCACTGGCTTGCGATAGCTCGACGCATTCTGCACAACGTCGCTGCCGGTGACCATGTACACTTCCTTCGGCGCGAACACTTCTTTCAGCGTCGCCAGATCCTGCGGATTGGCGATATTGATCGGAATGCGGTATGGGAAAATATTGACGTGGAACTCGTCAGCCACAGACATGTTCACGATCTTGCGGCGGATGAGATGCGGCTGCGCTTTTTTCGACCAGGAAAATTCGTCGACAGCGAGATACACCTCGTAGCCAGCGTCGCGGATCTCGCGCACGATCTCCTTGTGAGAGCGGGTGAACGGATCGAACGTTCCTGGCAGAAACGCCACCTTCGACCATTCGACAACGTCGAAGGTTTTGTGGTCCATGCGCCAGAGGCTGATGAATCCCGAGATCGAGCTCACCGCCGATGCGCGGGCGAAAAGACAGAACTCGTCGCCGCCGGTTTCCGTCATCAGGAAGAGGATCTTGCGGCAGCCGGTGGTGAAAAGATAATATTTTTCTTCTTCGGACATCGCCATGTCGATCTCTTCTTCGCCGGAGAAAACATCGGCAAGCACCATCATCGCTTCCTGGCGCACATTTTCGCGATAGCTGGCCATGCCCTTGAGGATCGCGCCGAGGAGCACATGGCGGCGGTGGCAGTAAGCTTCCTCGCTGATCTGGAAGCGGTCCGGGTATTTCGGGAAATGGCGCAGCAGATACCCAACGGTGTCAAGCGCGCGCATGACGATGCCGTCGTTGGCGCTCGCCAAAAGCCCGGTGATGTGGCGGATCTGCTCGTCGAGCTGCGCCAGCGGCAGCCACAGCAGCGTGCGCGCCAGATACTCCGGAATATAGCGGGAGTAGCGCGCGTCCGCCACTTCCAGCGCGCCGACAAGCTCCATCACAACCTCGTTGCGCTCATCGATGCGCAAAAACGGGAAGATGCGGCTCATCGCCTGACCAGCGTCACGCGGCACGACCATGATGTCGTTGACCTTGAGCAGATTCGAGAGATGCGCAGCGATGTGCAGCCGGTGCTGCGTCGGATCGTGGAGGATCTGATCGGTCAGCAGACGCACATTCACCGCCTTGACGATCCACGGCGTCGCCGTCTGCAGATTGTCGAGGAAAATATCCGGCACAATGTCCACGCTGTAGAGCGCATTGAATTCTTCATCGCATTTGCGGCCCATATCGCTCATCATCTTATACTTGAGATAGGTGAGTGTGCTGTCGCCGGAAACATTCTGGCGCTCGAGGAAATCCACGATGCGCTGCGAAATCGCCAGCTTTGGCCGCAGGAAGGTGAGCCAGTGCATGGCACGCCAGGCTGAAACGCGCGTCTCGTAGAGATCGCAGCTGCTCCAGGCGAGGGCATAGCGGCCAATGCGCGTCAGCGACGCATCGCTCATCGATTCCAACGGCAGATCGAAGACGGCGTTGAGCAGGGAAAAGCTTTCCTCCGCCGACCAGTGCTTCGAATCGTCGAAACAGGTCAGGAAAAGCTCCAGAAACGTGTCGTAATCCTCCGCAGACGCGTGCTGCAAGAGCGACGACAGCACGTTTTTCGAGTTCGCCTGGATGCGGCTCTTCTGCACATCGTTGAGCTTGAGATCCGGTCGCAAAATGATGCCGATGTAATGCCACCAGAGATCGAACGCCTGCTGAGAATCGGCATTTTTCATGCCCGCTGGATAGCGCTTGCGGTACCCATAATTAAACTGCGCGATCGTTTTTCCGAGCAAGCGCGCCGCTTCCACGCGCACGTCACCATCGCGGTGCATCATCAGCTCGTAGAGATAAGCCGCCGTCTGGCGCTTCTGCTCGTCGTCGGTGTACGCTGTGTAGCGGTCAAACAGCCTGAGATACACCTGCAGGCTGCGGCGGTTCGTTTCGCTGCGCGCCTGCTCCAGAAAATTCCCGAACTGTCTGCCGGCGCCCATGCGATGCATGACAGCGATGTTCGTCTCCACGCCCATGTAAACCAGCGACTGCACCGTGTCGTCGACATTGCGTAGCGAAACCGCCGGCATCTCGTGACGCACGACCGGTACACCGTCCAACGGCTCCGTGTCGACGCCGAGATCGATCGCGTAGTCGAGAAAATCCTTGAGCCGCGAATAGACAAACTGGTAGCGGCGATGTTTTTCGGCGTCGACGTTTTCCAGCTTGGACAGGATGATGTCAAACGCTTCCTTGAGCGACGAAATGCGCGTGCGATTTTCGCCGTTCACGCGCTCCTGCTTGACGCAGAAATCTGCGTAGATGAGCACCAGCGACTCCACGCTGAGGCGCTCCGGCTCCAGATCCCACGTCGAATGGTTGGCAGCGATGTGGCCAATGTAGGTGATATTGTGGCGGTGGAACCAGCGGTCCGTGTAATAATAATGCATGTGCGGCACCGCTTCGCCTGGCTTGCAGCCAAATTTTCCGAGATCGTGCCCAGCCGCCGCGCCACTCACCAGCGCCAGATCGATCGGCACACCGACCGCATACAGCGCCCGCGCCATGAACATCGCCACATAATGCACGCCGGCGACATGCTCCAGCGTTTTGAACGTCGTCGCTTCCATGTTCAGGCGGAAAAGCTCGTAGACATAATCCTGCCGCCACGCTTTGAGAAAGAGCGCGTATTCGTGGCGCGACTCAAAGTGCTCGTATTCCTCCGGCGCCAGCAGCTCAAAATCGACGAAGCGTTCCGGCGCGATCACCTTGCGCTCCTCGTCGAGCAAAAACTGCAGCACCGTCAGATAAAAATGCACCGCCGCATGGTACGGCTCAAAGCGCGCCTTCTTCTCCGCCTCCGGATAGAGCACCGAGCAGCCAAAGTCATAGATGAAAGAGAGCCAGCCCTCCTTCGGCGTCTCAGAGATCTGCGCCATCGGCTCCGCACAGATTTCCAACACCTGAGCGCAGGAGATCCGCTCGCGGATCGGAAAAATCTGCGCAAACACCGGCTCCCAAAAATCACGCCCGGCGATCTCGCGCACGCGCTGCGCCGAGAGCCCCGTTCTATCCAAAAACGCCTGGCTTGAAAGGATCGCCACCAGCTCTCCTGCCAGCAGTCGTATCTGTTTCGCTTTCATGATCATCACGCTCCCGCGAAAATAATTCATAATTTTCCATGATTATGAATACCATGTTACCATAATTTCTCCCGCCCTGCACCCATCCGCCGGAAAATTCCCGTCGCGCAGCGAAAATTTTTCACCGCGCGCCACGCGCTTGACAAATAAAATGCCACCTGCTATAGTGTGTATATCAAAGCATCACACTAAGCACAAAGGAGGTTTTCACGCTGTGAAGATTCTCATCTCCAATACCTCCACGCGGCCGCTCTACGAACAAATCAAGGATCAGCTCAAGGACGCCATCCTCCAGGGCGAACTCGCGCCCGGCGACGCGTTGCCGTCGATCCGCGCCTTTGCCGCAGGTCTCAAGGTGAGCGTGCTGACGATCCGCCGCGTTTACGACGATCTCGAGCAGGAAGGATTTGTCACCAGCCAGGTTGGCAAGGGCACCTTCGTCTCGCAGGGAAACGTGGAGCTGTTGCGCGACGCCCGTCGCCGCCGTGTCGAGGAAAAAATGGCGGCGATGATCGCCGACGCAAAAACACTGGGCATCACGAAAGAAGAACTCAGCGCCATGATGGATATTCTCTACGAGGAGGATGAATAATGAACGAATTACTCAGCGTGCGCGGTCTCACGAAAAATTTTGACCGTTTTTCCCTGCAGGAGCTCAGCTTTTCCCTGCCGGAAGGCTGCATCACCGGCTTCATCGGCGCCAACGGCGCTGGCAAAACGACGACGCTGCGCGCCATTCTCGATCTCATCCACAAGGACAGCGGCGACGTGCGCATCTTCGGCCTCGACATGGCGACAGACGCTCGCGACATCAAAGACCGCATTGGCGTCGTTTTGGACGACGGCGGTTTCTACGACGAGCTATCCTTGAGCGAAATGAAGCGCATCATCGCGCCCGCCTACAGCCGCTGGAGCGACGAGGATTTCCAGCGCTGGCTCGACCATTTTCGTCTCGATCCGCACCAGAAGATCGCCACCCTCTCCCGCGGCATGCGCATGAAATTTGCCCTCGCGCTGGCGATGAGCCATGGCGCCGAGCTGCTCATCATGGACGAACCGACGAGCGGCCTCGATCCCAAGATCCGTCGCCAGCTGCTGCGCACCCTCAGCACATTTATGGAGAACGGCGGCAAAGGCGTGTTCTTCTCAACCCACATCACCTCCGATCTCGACAAGATCGCAGATTTTCTCGTCATGATCGACGACGGTCAGATCCTCTTCCAGGAAGACAAGGACACCCTCCTCGACAGCCACCGCATCCTCAAAGGCGACAGCGCCGCCCTCACCACTGACACACGCCCGCTCTTTCTGAGCCTGGAAGAAACTGCTTACGGATTCACCGGACTCACCCGCGCGCCGGAAGCGCTGGACGCGTTTCCCGACGCCCTCGTCGAGCGCCCGACCGTCGAAGACATCATGCTCGCTTACATGAAAGGAGATGCTCGCCATGCTCATTCATCTCGTGTTCAAAGATTTTCTCATCGTTAAAAAATACGTGCTCCTGGTGCTGCTCGTCGCCGTGGCTGTGCCGCCGTTTCTGCTCTGGCGCAATCCCGAGCTCGCCGCCGTGCTGGGACAAGTTTTCGCTGCTATCTTCGGCGTGCTGATGCCGCTCATGTACCTCGGCGAAAAAGAAAACAAATACGCCAAAGCCACGCTGCTGCTCGCCGCCACGCCCTATCCGCGCAAGTGGATGGTCGTCAGCAAATACCTCGTTTCCCTTCTCATGTTTTGCGCCTGCACCCTCATTTTTTGGCTCGAAACATTATTTTTCCCAAACCTCGGCGGATTCAACGCGCCCGTGTCTGCTGTTCTCTTTTTCATCGTCGCCATCTTTCTCAGTCTCTATCTGCCGCTCCAATATAAGATTGGCTACGAGCGTACGAAATACACCTTCGTTTTTGTGATCATGGCCACGCCCATCCTCACCGGCGCCCTCGACGGAATGCCTGAACTGGGCGCCGCCCTGCGCGCTCTCATGAACGCCCTCTCACCGAGCGTTTTCTTCGTCGGCGTGCTCCTCCTGAGCCTCGCGCTCCTGGCCGCCAGCGCCTGCCTCTCCGTGCACTTTTACGAGCGCGCCGATCTCGCGTGAATACGCAAACGGACAGCCACGCCCTGCGCAGCTGTCCATTTTTCATGCTCATTTTTCCTCAAAATCCACGATCTCACCGATGTAGAAATGGTGTGGTTCTTCACCGTCGTAGTTTTTATACTGTTAGTTTACAGACTTGATACCAATGCACGGGATATTAGAACGCATTAATCCAAACCAACCGACTAAACTAATTATACCTGTAAGAGAAACAACAATTCCTAGTCCAAAAATATTATCGCTCCACACTGACATGCAGGCCATTCCTACACTGCCAAACACAGTATAGATACCATTAATCAGAGAAGAGGCAGAACCTGTATCGCCAGTCTGCTGATCTAACATCAAGCTGGAGCTGTATGGTCGAATAAACGTCCCTAAAAAAGTAACTGGTGCAAATCCAATCCAAAAAAGTGCCGGAGTGCAATGTCCCATTAAAAGCAAAATACTTCCGCAACAGATATACCCAATAAAACAAGCATAAATCAAATTCCTTTTGTTCGCATTAGAAAAGAATTTGACATAAACTATAGGTCCCAACACCGATAGTAACGCATTTGCCGCAAAAAAATAGCTATACATCTGCTCTGACATTGAAAAATAGTCAACATAGATATATGAAGACACCGCTATATAGCCCATAAAAGCTAAATTGAACAATGAAAAAATAAAACATGGAATTAAAAAACCCGCATTTTTTCCAATTGTTATCAGTTTTCCGATCGTTGCTAATGTTGATTCCGACAGTCTTTCCTCTTCGTTTAATGTTTCCTGATACAAGCACGACATCATAAAACAAAGGAAACCCGTCAATGTTAATAATATGAACGCTCCCCTCCAATCAGTAAATTTTAACAACATTGCACCCACTACTGGAGCAATCATTGGCGCTAAACTAGAAGCTGATTGAACAACTGCTAATATTGTCTCACGCTGTTTTCCAGAAAAACAATCTTTTACCAGCGCAATTGATACTGCAATGATCGCACCGGCACCAATTCCCTGAAAAATACGTGCAACAATCATAATTTGGATATTTGGAGATAATACACATATTATACTCATTATGCAGTAAGCTGCGCTACCCGCGATTAAAACCAGTTTGCGTCCATATTTATCGCTTAAAGGGCCACAAAGAAGCGTTCCAACTGCAAAGAAAAAGAAAAAACTTATAAGGGTTAAATTAACCATTGATGATGTAACATTAAAATATTCACTCATTTTTGGCATCGCCGGTAAATATAAATCTGTCGATAATGGGATAAACATATTCATTAATGTAATAAAAAATATCATTCCGCTCTTTCCTAAATACTTTTGTTTTCGTATGTTATTCGAAGCTTCCATATCAATCCTACCTCATTTCATGTTTTTCAAAGGCAAAACATTTTATTTCGAGTTAATAATATTTCTATAGTAGTTGATCGCATCAACAGCGCCCCTTGAATCACTACAATCTTGAAGTGCTGCTTCAAATACCGAATCTTCGACAACCCCAGGTAATTGTTGCATTGAATTCACCAAATTTAATATTCTTTCTTTATCTGTTGTCAACCACTCTTCAAATTCTTCTCTAATTTCTCGTAACTGATTAAATTGGTGAAAATAAAATGTTCTTTGCATCACTGGTCCAACAATCTTTCCTTTTATGATGCACTTATAATACTTTGAAAGGACGTCTGTTTTTTCTGCATCATAAACAGCTTGCCCCTCAGCAGTTAATCTATCTTCATAAAGAATAAAGCCATAAAAAGTTCGTTTAAATTTATCCCCGGCAACAGGCATATTTTCAATTTCTCGACACGCATCCCCGTGCCAAGTTAAAAATCTTCTCAAACTATTTAATGATATAATCTTTGCTTCATAAGCATATCGAACCATTCCGCAAAAGATTTGCAAATCACGCTCTTTGAAATATCCATCTATTTCTTTACGATATTGTTCAAGAATATCATACGCCGAATTATTTGCTTGTATTTGGAATACCGAGATCATGTGTTCAAAATAATTCACAGACTCATAAACATTCTTCATTTTACTTAGAAGCGAATGCTTTGCGGCTAATTGTAAAATTTCCTCCATACCTGATGGCATAGGTGTTCTTTTACTAAATGATATCACAGGAGTAAAATAGCTCCCATTCACCTTTTTAGTTTGAATAAACGAATAAAGTTTACCCAAATTTAAAGTTGCTAGATAGCGAACCCCTTGATCGTGGCTCCATTCTACAGTTCCATATGCTGTGAACTCTTGATCGAAACGCCGCATTTTCGCCATTAACCTAACATCATCTGCGCATTGTATGTCCCTGTGTTGTCTATTCCCTCTAATCATTTTGACACCCCTTTCGTAAATACCAGTCAATTAAATCTTTATTTTCGGCGATACTAAATTTAATAGTCCCGTTATTGCTGTACGTGATATTTATATCCTGATTAAGCATACGAGATATGTTCTTTGTGTTAAAAATTTTATTTGTATCTCCTTGAGCTATAATGTTTCCTCTGTGTAACAGCAGTGTTTTGTTCATATACGATTTTATTTCAGAAGGATAATGTGTGACATATATCACAGTGACTTTCCCGCTCGTTGCCAGACCTTTTACAATATTTTGCATATACTCCCTATATAGAATATCTAACCCTGAACCAGGTTCATCTAATATTAAAATGCGCGGTCTACAAATCAACGCACGTGCAATTAAAACGTTTTGCCTTTCACCTTTACTTAAATTACGAAATGGTAAATGCATTTTTGATTCCAATCCCAAGTTTCTCATTAAAAATTTTGCATTTCGCACATCTTCGGAAGTAATTGATTCATTGATGTTAAAAGTTCCTGTCACTGCCGATAATACAATTTGAAGGACTATTTCATTATTGAAATATTTATCATAGAAAGCATTTGATACCCACCCAATATTTTTGCGCAAAGAAAAAATAGTGTCTCTCGTATATCTTTCGCCCAATACATATATTTCTCCTGTAGAAGGAGATGAAAATCCCGCCAACATACTTAATAGCGTTGTCTTACCACTGCCATTTAAACCAAATATTAACCAATTTTCCCCCTCTTCAACTTTCCAGTCTACATTATGAAGCAAATAATTATTTCCAACTTTACAGCTTAGATGTTTTAACTCTATGAGTGCTGACATGATAATTCCTCCACATACTGATCAAAGCCTTTATTTTCATCTATATCGTTTCCTTTCGCTATCAAACACTCTGCCCAAGCACCGTTATCTAACACAACGGGTACACAAAATCCACTTTGATCAATAAACCCTAGATTTTTACATCCCCAATTCAAAATCTCACACACTTTTGCGATATTCATCTTTCTTGTTTTTTCATTCGCATCCAGTTCTGGATAGTAATTATACTCGTAATTATCTACAAAATCTTTTGCGCAATTATATATTTCTGGCTCTACTCCAAATTCAATGCTATCACAATCATTACAAAAAATTTCAACGCGTGCTTCATCGATATCATTAAAAACTATATTTTTCACATACAGTTCTCCACCACAAAATTTGCACACGCACCGATCCGCTCTCTTCTTTAGCGATTCAATACGATTTTTCGTTCCATATACTAACGACATAGTCTGGCCTCCTCCGTGCACTACCAAAATATTTTTCTATAATTTTTCTTGCTAACAAAGACAATACGCCTTGCACTCATTGCAATTTCCTGTTTATAATATTTTTATACAGAGCTATTTCATACTGAGAGGGGACTATATTATGCGTCTAGAACAATTTGAAGCCATACTAGAAACTGCAAATCAACACTCAATGCAAAAAGCTGCAGAAAGTTTATATACCTCGACGCAAAATATCAGCAAGCTAATCAAAGACTTCGAAAAAGAAATACACACACAAGTCTTTACGCGTAATCCTCATGGAGTTTTTTTAACGCCAGATGGTGAATATATAGTCGCCGAACTTCAAAAAGCTATGAATATAATCACAAATTTAAAAGCGACTTACTTAGATGATACCTTAAATGATGACTCCAATGCCTCAAAAGAGATTGATCGAATACACATCCTGTCTGTTCCCTCCGAAAGTGAGATCACCTCAGCGTTACTTGAACAGTTAAATAAAAAATATATTCTTCAAAATGCGCTCATTAATATAAAAGATGCCATGATCATAAATAAACTTTTGGGAAAAGGCTGTGCAGAGCTATTTTTTGATTATGACCTCATCTTCCTAAATCTTTTGGACTCTCAACTCAACATGATACAGTCCGTTTGCCTTAATGTTCCTGTGTTTTCACTTTACAAAAATCGACTAGGTGTACACATCAACAACAGCTGCGAATTATCTGAAAAAGCCAATATATCTGTCAAAGAACTTTACAAGATTCCGTTAATCGCTTATGTCCCCGATAACCAAGAAACTACATTGCCTCTATTAGCACTAAAAAATATTGGTTGTAATTTTTCTCCTCAATATATTGTAAAATCAGAACGAATTTGCCAAAATTTTATTCAAAACGGAATGGGCTTTAGTTTTGTCCCATTTCTTAATCAGCCAAAATCTTCAAAAGATATTACTCCAGAAGACCGAACAACTATTCTTCCATTAAAAGAAAAAGTATATATTTCCCATATTCTAATAGTTAATCCTGAATTAGCCGCTCAATCCTATTACAGTCGAATCATTAACTTTCTGAAAAAGCATTACAAGTACATGAATAAAATTTAAAGAAAATCCACCAAGTGTTTTGGATATGTTGCCATGCTTTACTCTCCAAAACGTTTGGTGGATTTTTCGCTATTTTACTTTTTCAATATGCCTCTTCCAAAATCTGATAAATCGGTGCTCCCTCACATTGTTCTGGCATGCGCACGCCACCAATCACTGCTACAGTTGGCGTAACATCAGCCTGTCGGATCACTCGCTTCGTGAGTTCACCCTTCTTGATACCTTTGCCTGCAGCAATAAAAATCGGAAGTAACGATGTATAATTCAAACCAAACGTTGTTGTCATTGCATCAAAATGGTCGTCGTTGTACCCTTCTGCCGTCCATGCAACAATATCACCACAACGATCACCGCCATAGCCAAAAATAATCGCATCTTTATTACGCAAAGCACATGCAATTATGCGTTGTCCACTTTCTGGATGTCGCACGCCATAAAGCGCCGTCATAATTTCTTCTTCAACCTGATACTTGTCTTCCGGCTCCACAATACCATGATCATAGCGTCCTTTAAGGTTAATATAAATATTATTGGCACGACTAGCGACAGCCTTTGTTTTACTCCAATCAACCTCATGAGTTTCATTACCGTCTTCATCTTTCTTCATAACGGTAAACCCAAGGTCTCTCATTAATCCAACATTAATACCACTAACATCTCCAAATTCCGGCTTTTCATATTCTGGGCAAACAAGAGCATGGTCACTTACCAGGAATAACGTCCAGCCTTCATCCAGGTAATGCAAAAAACTCCCAATATAATTGTCTGTCTGAATATAAATTTTTTCCATATAATCACGTGCAGCTTCTTCACTATACTTACTGAAATCACGATGTTTCATATGACGACCAACAGAATGCATTTGTGCATCTACGTTATGACAATGACTAAAGATAACATCATAATTTTCAGCCTCAATTAGATACTGAATCGCATCAGATTGCCATTTGCAGTACTTGTCCCACAATGGCAACATAACCTTCGTAAGTTCATCTTCGTTCTTTGCTGCCAAGTTTAACGCTGGCACTGGATACCCCACATTTTCAACGACTTTATCATACAGATTTTGTGGAGAAAATAACTGTTTCTCGTGAATATCCAGAGCTGCGGAGATAAAAATTTCAAGTGCACTGCCATCTTCTTCAAGACTCAAAAGTCTCATACTCTTCACCGTTTCAACCTTATCGTTGCCACGGAAGTCAAAATCCAGGATATCATGAACCATCTCTTTTGTCGTCAGTACTGCAATTGGTTCAACTTGGCTTTTCTTTTCATAGATTTTTACGGTATCATAAATCCCTTGTTCGTTTTTCACAATCAACGCTGGCCGTCTGATAAAACCTCCACTCATAAGAAGAGTAAATTCCAACGCATCTTCTGGACATTCCGTCCATCCCTTCGCTTCTTTGATTGGACTCATTGATTTATCAAATTTTGCGTGCTTAATGAATCCATCTGTACCTTCATCATTATTTAAAAGAATGGTTTTACTATCTGGCTTATTAAGTCCAACACGACCTTTTACACTAGTTTCTTTTTTCCCTTCTGATGCCAAGTCATCAATCGCGCAAGGTTCGATACCTTCCGTCGCTCCTTTTGGTTTATATTGCAGGCTCTCAATATCTTTGCTTGCTACAGCGAAAAATTCTCGAGTCACTACGCCAGTTCCTAAATTTACGGCAGCAGGTTGTGTGCCATCTACAACATGAAGAAATGGACTATCGCTAGTTGGAGGCCAAGCAGATCCTGGCCAATGCCACACCAAAGTTTTCATTTCGTTTTCTACAAATACATTCCACAGTGGTTCTGCCAGACACTTTCTGGAATCGAGCGCATAGCTCACATATTCCGGCCCTTTATCACTAGGGTTGTGGAAGCAGGTGATGCCATGAACATTCGCATAGCAACCTGTTGCTAAGGTTGTCCACATCGGAGGAGTACCCGTTGGATGACCACCAATCATTTCCAAGTGTTCATTAGCAGCACCTTGTTCAAGCAATTTTTTTGTGTTCGGCATCTTTCCTTGAGCCAGATAGTGCTCTGTTGCTCTTGGATCCATACCATCTACACCGATAATAAAGATTTTATTATTAATCTTCTTTCTTTCAAGATCCATGATAATTCTTCCCTTCCACTTTAGTGCTCAATCAATAGTTCTTTTCAAGGATTTGGTAGATTGGCGCACCTTCACATTGTTCTGGCATGCGAACACCACCAATAATAGCAACCGTAGGTGCAAAATCAATTTGACGAATTACTCGCTCAGTCAAAACACCGCTCTTAATACCAGGACCTGCCCCAATAAAGATCGGAAGCAGAGAGGTATGATGTAATCCATATGTCGTAGTAATTGCATCAAAATGGTCATCATTATAGCCTTCTGCAGTCCACGCAATGATGTCCCCACATTGATCTCCACCATAACCAAAGATGATCGCATCTTTATTTCTCAGAGCACATGCAATAACACGTTGCCCACTAATCGGATGTTTCACTCCATACAATGCTGTCATAATCTCTTCTTCAACCTGATACTTATCTTCCGGTTCTACGATCCCATGGTCGTAACGCCCTTTAAGGTTGATATAAATATTGTTTGCACGGCTAGCTACAGCTTTTGTTTTACTCCAGTCAATCTCGTGCGTTTCATTGCCGTTTTCATCTTTCTTCATGACTGTAAAACCAAGATCTCTCATTAGGCCAACGTTAACCCCGCTGACATCACCAAATTCCGGTTTTTCATATTCAGGGCATACAATGGAATGATCACTGACAATGAAGATATTCCAGCCTTCATCAAGGTAATGCATAAAGGATCCAATGTAGTCATCTGTTTGCTTATAAATAGCTTCCATGCACTTGATTGCATCTTCTTCGCCAAATCGGCTATAATCACGATGTTTCATATGACGCGCAATCATATGCATTTGCGCATCAACATTATGACAATGACTAAATACAACCTTATAACCTTCATTATCAATCAAGTACTGCATAGCCGCGGAAGACCAATTGCAATAACGCTCCCAAAGAGGAACCATGCACTGGAAGAGCTGCGCTCCGTTTTCAGCATTCATCATAGGGGCCGCTTGAGGATATCCAACATTATCCACAACCTTCTGGTACAGATTTTGAGGATGCCATAGCTGATTTTCGTGAATATCCATAGAAGACGATACATACAACTTTACATAGCTGCCATCTTCTTCGAGTTCCAAAAGGCAAATACTTTTCAAGGTCTCAATTTTATCGTTACCACGAAAATCATAATCAAGGATTTCGTTTACAATCTTGCCAATCGATAATTCAGCCAATGGCGTTTCTGCTTTCTTATTGGTATAAACCCATACCTGATCATAAACGCCTTCGGCATTTTTCACGATGAGGCATGGACGACGAATCAATCCGCCATTCATCAAAATCGTAAATTCTAATGCACCTTCTGGTGCATTTATCCAATTCTTAGCTTCTTTGATAGGACTGATCGAGTAATCGTACTTACCAAATACGACAAAACCTTCAGTACCTTCCATATTATTTAATAAAACCGTAGAGCTATCTGGTTTGTTCAAACCAATTTTACCCTTGACTTCTTCTTTTTTATCAACTTCGAGGTCCCCAATGGCACATGGCGCGATACCTACATCTGCATCTTTGGCACGATAGAGCAACTCTGGCTCATTGACATCGCCCACTGCAAAAAAATCATGCGCAACAATGCCAGTCCCCATGTTAACGCCTTCAGGCTGAGTACCATCAATAACATGGAGTAAAGGATTATCGCTGCTTGGAGGCCAGGACGATCCTGGCCAATGCCATACAAGCGTCTTCATTCCATTTTCAACAAACACATTCCATAACTGCTCCGCACGGCATTTTCTAGAATCCAGCGCATAACTTACATATTCAGGTCCTAGGTCGCTCTGATTATGGAAGCAGGTAATACCATGAACATTTGCATAGCACCCTGTTGCCAAAGTTGTCCACATCGGTGGTGTCCCTGTAGGATGACCTCCAATCATTTCTAAATTTTCATTTGCTGCACCACGATCCAACAGTTTTTGTATATTAGGCAATTTCCCTTCTTCAAGAAAATGTTTGGTGACTCGTGGATCCATTGCATCGACACCTAAAATAAGAATCTTATCATTAACCTGTTTTCGTTCCATGACCAATACCTCCTAAGATACTCAATGCTTATCAATTACATTGAAAATGGGAACAATGCATTAGCGAGCGGCCAACCAACAAAGAAGCTGCATAGTACAAATAAGGCTACGCCTAAGAAGCAATATTTAAACAATACATTTCTTGGAATCCATCCCTGCGAATTGTGAATCAAGGCACCCGTTGGACTAGCACTTGGCAGGAAAATACCAAAGTCTGCAAACAGAATGATGCAAGCGCACACAGCAACAGGATTCAATCCCAGTGCAACACTGAGCGAAAATGACACCGGTATCATAACTGCCCCAACGACCGCATTATTAATAAAGTTCGTAACAACCGACGCAATCAGGAAGTAGCAAATCAAGAATACATACGGACTAACATCATCAAACAATGGTGTGAATATTGAATTCAACCAAGCAGATACCCCTGCCGCTTCACTGTTAATGCACTGGCATAAGAGTAATGCCGTCCCAAACATCAGGATAATATTCCAGATTACATTACTATAGACAATATCTTCAAATTTTAACAATGGTTCACCGTCAACACGGATCCAGCAAGTGATCCCGATAATGGCCATACCAATGCCAACAGTACCAAAATTGTTTACAAGTGCAGTAATCGCCGCACCTTTTGGCAGGAAGCTTGGTGCCATTAATAAGATAAACAAAATAACAAACAGAGCCAGTGAAATTTTCTGTTTTTTCGTCATCTTTACTACTTTTGTCTCATCTGGAACAAAACTCCCTAATTTTGACAAATCAACGCGAATAATGAATTTGCTGATCAGCATATAAACGATCAGTAACACTGCAACAACCGAACATGTAAATGCTGTCCATGCAGCGTAATCGAAAGAGCCATCATACGCTCCGTTTGAGCCAGCAGCCAGGAAGCCAAAGTTGGTAAACACTGCCATCTTGAATGGAAGCATCCAGCCCCCACAGCCAACCAAGATACCAACGGTGAATGTCATCCAAGCACCAGTTTTACTTCCTCTTGCATAACCAACTTCATCACAAATCGACCATACAAGGCTCCAGAATGCAAGGGTTACAGCTACTTCACTAAGACACATTGCACAAACCAACGCAGCAAGATAAACGATGGTAATAAACACCCAAGGCTTCCCTTGAGTAAACTTTCTAGTTATCGACCAATTTGCAATATACTGAATTAATCCAGTATCTTTTAATAAGCCCACACTCAACATCAACCAGAAACACACACCAATAGTTGGGTTATTCATCAAGCTGCCCCAAGTGGTAGAAATCTGCATCTGCCCTGTTAATCCAAATAAAATAAGAGCTAAAATACTAGGCCAGATCATATTAGTCGTGCACCATCCATAGATTGCTCCTAAAAAAATCCCTACAACTGTAATACCAAGTTGCGTCATTGGAGCTGGTGCAGGAATAAAACGGAAAAGCACCATGATTGCAATAGCGATTATGGTATGTATGTACCATTTTGTTGAAGATTTTTTCGCGGTTGACATATTATATCCCCCTACTCTTTTCAAATTGAAAAAGATTCACTCCATAATTTCAAGGATGGCCTTCCTTTGTGCTTATTGTATCCATAAATTCTCCTGTTAGCAATCAATGGTCTATTGCCACTAAATCCCTCATCAACAATTCATTGATGTCTTGTCAAAATATGTTTTTCATTTATAATAAAAAACTGCTGTATACAAAATACAGCAGCAATAAAACTATATTCCTTTTTATGCTCATTTTTCGTCAAAATCCACGATCTCACCGATGTAGAAATGGTGTGGTTCTTCACCGTCGTAGTAAGCGGCGACGATTTCTGCCGGGATGTTTTCTTTCTTAAAGCCATCGCTGTAGAGCTTGTGACAAACCAGCGTCAGGCTGGCTTCTGCAAAGCCCATCGTGCCGTGAGATTTTTCCACCGGCGTCAGGCTCGTAGCGGCGAGCTTGTCCTCGTCGCGGCCGGAATGGCTGCCGAGATAGGCGAGATCCTTGCGCTTTTCTTCCGGGAAGAAACTGATCGTGTAGTAGTCACTCTTCTCCAGATAATTAAAGGTGTAGCGGCTTGGCTTGATGTAGATCGTCGCGATCTGACGACCGTTTCCGCGTGGCGCCCAGATCGTTCCCAGGCTGCCCCAGCTGATCGTCATCGTGTTGTAATCCTCTGGCGTGCCAGCAGTGACCAGCGCCCAGTGATCGTCGAAAAGTTTGAAGATATCTGTGTTGAATTCCTTGATCGATTCCATGAAAATGCCTCCTTGTTGTTCTTACGATTATTATAGCAGATTTTTGCTTCCTCACAAAAACTCTTTTTTCGCGCGCCGCCCTCCCGTATAATAAATACAAACCACCGAAAGGAGTCGAGCGCCATGAATTTTTCTCTGATCCGCCAGTCATTGCGGCAGATGCGCGGCGTCGTTCAATTATCGCACGCTGCTGCGTTGCCAGATATCGAGGGTTATCGTGCGCCGATGGATTTTTCGCTGCCCTTCCATGGCCGCTGGCTTGTGGCGAATGGCGGCGTCACGCCAGAGACGAGCCATTCCTGGGAGATCCCGCAGCAGCGCTACGCCTATGATTTTCTCATCGTTGACAAAAGCGGGCAACATTTTTCCAGCGATGAAAAAGATCCAGCAGCGTATTATTGCTACGGTCGCGAGATCCTCGCGCCAGCCGACGGCTTTGTCGTCGCGCTCTACACCGACGCACCGGACAGCCCCATAAACAAACACCGCCCTGTCTGCGCGGCAGACGATCTGCGCGGAAATTTCGTGCTCCTGAACCACGGCAGCGGCGTCTACTCGCTGCTCTGCCATCTCAAGCCCGGCAGCATCTATGTGCACGTCGGCCAGGCCGTCGCGCGCGGCGAGCGCATCGCCCGCTGCGGCAATTCCGGCAACACCACCGAGCCACACCTGCATTTTCAGCTGCAGGCTGGCCGCGATTTCTGCAACGCGCCCAGCCTGCCCATCCCCTTCGCCCACATCGGCGCAGCGCCGAGCACCGCCCCACATTTTCCGCCCTACATCGAACGCGGGATGACGGTGTGGAATGAACGCGATTAATACGAACAGCCTCCGGATCTTTGTCCAGAGGCTGTTTTTTCTCACCAATTTTCTGCCAGAAGAAAATCACGAATGTTGTAATGGCGCACGCCGTTTCTGCTCATATCGAATTCATCGAGACTGACGACGTATTTTGGAAAATTATCCTGCACATGCTCATACACACCGAACTCTCGCTGCACCGTCTCTTCGACGGCAAGAAGGTATGCGACCTGGATGTAGCATTTTTCCCCGTGGCGCTCGCAGACAAAATCAATCTCACGCTCGCCAACTTTGCCGACGGTGACACTGTAGCCGCGCCGCAGCGCTTCCATGAACACGATATTCTCCAGCACCAGATTGATGTCCCGCATGTTGCCGCCGATAACCGCTTCTCGAATGCCATGATCGGCAACGTAATATTTCTCATTGACGGTCAGGATCTTTTTGCCCTGCAAATCCTGGCGTCGCACCTGGTAAAACAGAAAAGCGTCGCTGCAGGCTTTGAGATAGTTCAGCACCGTTTCCGGCGAAACGCGCCGCCCCTCGTTCTTGAGATATTTTGAGATCGCTGTCGACGAAAAAGTTGTGCCAATGTTCGCTGTCACATAAGCGATGATGCGCTCGAGCATGTCCACATCGCGTACATTATTACGCTTAACGATGTCCTTGAGCTCCACAGAATTAAAGAGATCTCTCAGATACTGACGGCAGGCGGTTTCATCAAAGCGCAAGTTCGCCAGGTATGGCATGCCGCCGAAAGTCAGATAGCGATCGAAGCAGGTACGCGTGTCTGCATCCGGCTCAACAGAATGGTACAGCGCCAGAAATTCGCTGAAGGAAAATGGATAAATGATAAATTCCACATAGCGACCAGCCAGATACGTCGCCAGCTCGCCGGAAAGCAACTTGGCATTCGAACCGGTAATATAAATGTCGCAGTCCATCTCCACACGCAGCGAATTCACACAGCGCTCCCACCGCTCCACTTCCTGGATCTCGTCGAAAAAGAAATAAATCTTTCCTTTAATAGACGCTGCACGACGCACGAGCTCGTCGTGCAAAGCTTCCGCCGTGCACAGCTGCGCATTCCGCATATCCTCAAAATTGAAAGCAACAAGCTGTTCCTCTGTCACACCGCGTACACGCAGCTCGTCTTTGATCAACTCGAGCATCACCGATTTTCCCGAGCGACGGATACCTGTCAGCACTTTGATCAGATCGCCGTCAATAAACGGGCGGATACGCGCCATGTAAAATTCTCGTTTGATCATCGTCTCACCTGCTTTCGCGTTAAAATTTCATCAGGTATATCTGATAAAATACCATAATTTCCATTTTTTATCAACTATATCTGATAAAATTCCATTTTTCATCACTTTTAACGGTTATATCTGATAAAAAATCCGTCTCAGCAAATCGCAGGGACGGATTTGTCGTAGGTTCAACGCATGAGCAGGCGCTCGATGCGGATGATGGCGCGATGCGGCAGCATTTTTGCGGCGATGCGGATGAGGCCCGCCATGCGGCAATTGGTGGAAACGTCGCGGCCTTTGGCGGCGTCGCGCATAGCGGCGCGGGCGACATCGCGCGGTTTTTCAAAAAAGAGGAGCTTGAAAAGATTCGGTTTTTCGCCGGCGCGCTCAAAAAACGCTGTGTGCATGGGATTTGGGCAGACGGCGACGACGCGCACGCCACGGCGTTTCTGCTCGGCGGCGAGGGCGCGCGAGAACGAGAGCACGAAGGCTTTCGTGGCGGCGTAAACGGTGAAGCCTGGCTGCGGCAGAAAAGCGGCGACGGAAGCGATCTCGTAGATGACACTGCCTGCCGCCATAAACGGCAGCGCACGCTGGGTGAGATCGACGAGGGCTGTACAGTTGAGATCGACCATGCCGCTCTGCTCGTCTGGCGCGATCTGCGCAACCTGACCAATCTTGCCGTAGCCGGCGGCGTTCACAAGCGCCTGCACCTGCGGACGCTCGCGCTCAAGCGCGGCGAAAAGCTGCGCGCGCTCATCCGCAGCAGAAAGATCGATAGCAAAGCAGCGCGCTTGCCAGGGGAGCGCGGCGGCGACACGCTCCAGCGCGTCTGCGTGACGGCTGACGAGCCAGACTTCGTCGAAGCGCGCGCCCTGCGCGGCCCATTCTTCCAAAAAAGCGCGCCCCAAGCCTGAGGTCGCGCCTGTAACGATGGCAATGTTCATTTGTCCTGCCCTTCCTTGAGATGCTGAGTCGCCTGCATCTGCGCGATTTCCTTACGGAAAAGCAGCTGCGTCCCTTTGTAAAGCAGCGGCAATCCGCAGACGGTGGCGATGCCGAGCGCAAGGATCGGTGCGCCGATGAGCGCGGTGACGCCGCTGACGATGCTCACACTCGCCAGACCCAGCGGCAGAGAAAGGGTCGTGAAGGCTTTGGCAACGCGGGCGCTGGTGGCATTTTTCTTGCCGAAAAGCGCCAGCAGGGCGGTGATGGAAATGCTGTTCAATCCGAGCACGGCGCTGTAGGTCACGTTGGCTGGCCATTTTTTCTTACGCACGAGGATCTTCGCAGCGTGACCGGCGGTGAGCAGATGCGCAGCGCCGACGGCAACGGTGAGCAGGGCTTCGCGCTTGTTAAAGAGGGTGAAAAATCCCTGCATGCCCTTCTGCTTTGGCGCTTCCCACGGACCAAGGCTGCCGTCCTTGTGGACGATGAAGGCTTCCTGGCCAAGCTCGGCGATCGGCGTATCCGAGAGCGAGTCGGAATAAACCTGCTCGACTTCGCTGAGATCGTAGCCAGCTTTCTCGAAACGGCGCACTTTTTCAGCGCCGTAGCAGTTCGCGCCGTTGAAACGACCGGTGAATTTATCGACATCGCTGGCGATGACATGCGTCAGTCCCAGGCGTTCGCAGAGGGGACGCACGATAAATTCCGGCGACGCGGAAATAACGACGTCATCCTGACGCGCCTGGCGCGGATAATAGCGCATGATGCGGTCGGCGTGGTTGTCCCAGAAATCAGCAAGGGCGCTGTCGATGTCCGGCACGGCAGCGAACATGCTGAAATACCGTTCCTTGAATGTGGTCTTGTCGATCCTTCCAGCCATGTAGCTGGTCACTGCTGCGAGCTGGCGCGGCAGATAAGCGAGGGTGCGTGGATATTTTTTGTAGCAATAGAGCACAAAATCGCGGGTGCTGTCTCCGTCGTAAATGGTTTCGTCGAAATCGTATAAATTCATGATCTGTCTCCTTTCACTTATAACACCTGTGCGCGCAGCTGCGCCACCTCGTCTTCGCTGAGCAATCGCCACTGACCGGCAGCGAGCGCCGCATCCAGCGCCAGTCCGCCAAAAGCGACACGCTCCAGCGCGACGACCACACCGCCAAGCGCGTGCAGCATGCGCTTGACCTGGTGGAATTTTCCTTCGCGCAGCGTGAGCCGGCAATGTCCTTCTTCCAAAAGCGCCAGCGCTGCCGGCGCGCTCGTAAAATCGCCGAGATCAATGCCGGCGGCGCAACGCGCCACGGCGTCAGGCACGAGGGTTTCCTCGTAGCACACGTCGTAGATCTTTTCCACGTGCCGTTTCGGGCTGAGCAGCCGATGCGCCAGCGCGCCGTCGTTCGTCAGAAGGAGCAGGCCCGTCGTGTCCTTGTCGAGCCGCCCCACCGGCGCCACCTGCATGCGCGCGAAACGCTCCGGCAAAAGATCCATCACCGTCTCGTGATGCGCATCTTCCGTCGCCGTGATCACGCCGGCAGGCTTGTTCAGCATCAACCAAACCGTCGGCGCATAAACGAGGGGTTCGCCGTCGATGGCGACGACGCTTTCCGGCTTTACCTGCGTCGCACCCTTTTTTACGCGCGCACCATCCACCGTCACCTGTCTGCGTGCGAGCAGATGGTCGATCTCCTTGCGGCTGCCGAAGCCGAGATCGTGGAGATATTTATCCAGCCGCATGGCGCCCCTCCTTTTTCACAAAATGTGGGAGCACTCCTGCTCCCACCACAATCATTCTTCCTCGCTCGCCGTCTCTTCCGCGACGACGACGCGCACTTTTTCGATGTGTCGTTTTTCCACTTCGAGCACGGTGATGGTGAACGGCGGGAAGGTCGCCACCTCACCCGGGCTGGCGAGATGATCGAGCAGATCGACGACCCATCCGCCAAGGGAGGAAGCGTCGATGTCGTCCTCGTAATCGTCGAAATCCAGACCAAAGTACTCGAAGAAATCGTCGATGTCCATGTTCGCATCGGCTTCAAAAACCGTCGGCTCGATGGCGCGGATCGGCTGCTCCGCCACTTCGTCGTGCTCGTCCCAGATATCGCCGACCAATTCCTCGATGATATCCTCGAGGGTGACAATGCCTGCTGTGCCGCCATACTCGTCGACAACGACAGCCATGTGCGACTGATTTTTCTGCAGGCTCATGAGCAGGCTCGACGCCTTCGACTGGATGAAAACAAATTCCACCGGCTGGAGCAACGACACATATTCCCGCAGCTCGCCGTCGAGCATGGTGTTGAACACATCCTTGAGATGCAAAATGCCGATGATGTTGTCGATGTTGTCGTGATACACTGGCAGTCGCGAATAGCCGGTATCCGAGAAAACATCCAGCACCTCGCGCACATCCATCTCGTCGTCAATGGCGACAACGCGCACGCGCGGCTGCAAAATATCCTTGACGAGCAGCTCTTCAAAATTGATCGCCGAACGGATGAGGTCGCTCTCGCGCGCCTCCATCTCACCGCCGCTCTCTGCTTCGTCAAGCATATTCAGAAGCTCGTCCTCGACGTATTCCTCTTCGTCGTCCTCGCGACCGGCGCGCTCCATGATCACATGACCGCTGCCAAAAATAAACGTCAGCGGACGCAGCAGCGTCACCAGCAGCTTCAGCGGCATCGCCACGCGACAGAACACACGGTTCTCGTAGCGCTGCGCGATCATGCGCGGCAAGATCTCACCGATGATGAGGATCGCCAGAAAGAGCACGACCACGCCGACGATGATCCCCTGGCCGGAATAGTAGACGAAAAAGAACCACGTTCCCAGCATCACCGCCGCCAGATTGACGATGGTGTCGCCGATGTTGATCGTCGTCAGCACGCGGTTGGCGTCGTCGAGCATCCCCAGCGCCACCGCTGCGGAGCGATTGTCCTCGTCCTCCGCCCAATGACGCAGCGTCACGGGACTGGCGAGCAAAAACGACATTTCAGCCAGGGAAAAGAACGCTGAGCACAGGATCAGCGCCAGGATCACCAGGCTATATGTGGCATAGATCATGCCAATTCCCCCTCTGTTTCGACAGTCAGCTGCGGCGGCCCTGAGTCAGCGGGCAGGTCTCGTGCGCCTGATGGTCGTCGTTCAAAAGATCCTGCAGGCTGATACTGTTGAGATAATCGCCGATCAGCGCATCCAACCGCTCCCACACAGGCAGCGTCTGGCAAACATCGCGGTTCGGGCAAGTGTTTTCCTCCCCTTCCAGACAAGCCACCGGCGCCAGCGAGCCTTCCATCGTGCGGATGATCTCGCCCACGCTCACATCTGCCGGCGCGCACGCCAGCTGATAGCCGCCGTTGTTGCCACGGAAGCTCGTGACATAACCAGCTCGGAGCAGCGGCGTCATGATCTGCTCCAGGTATTTGATGGTGATATTCTGCCGTTTGGAGATCTCACGCAGTGGAATGTGTTTATCGACGCTGTAGGTTGCAAGATCGATCATGACCCGCAGCCCGTAGCGTCCTTTCGTTGAAATTTTCATGGTCATCACCCCTTAAGTTACATCTTTTTACCCATATTATAGCATATTACCATGATATTTGGTCAAATATCCTTCTTTCCCATGGGAATAAATTCTTTTATTTTTCATTTTCTTGCACCGCCGGCGGCCATTCGTTATAATGGAGGGGTACTCTGAAAAGGAGGGTCCACCATGAGCGGCAACGCATTCTTATTCACCAAACGCCGGCTGACCGACGACCACTATCTCGCCATCGCGCTGCGCGAAGCGCGCGACATGAAAAAACCACCGATCACCATGACCAATTTCTGGAAGCACGCAGAAAGCTACGACGACGTCGAAAAACCACTGCACGATCTCCTCGCCTGGCTCGATCGCGAAGCAGAGATCGGCGACTTTGTCGTGCTCGAAGGCGACGAGCGCCTGGTCAAAGCGATCGCCAAGCACGCCAAGGATCATCGACTGATCCCTGTGCGCGCGATCTGGGAACCAGAAGCAGCGATCCGCGATCTTTGATCGCCTGCGGAAAAAGAATTTGTAAAAAATTGATAAATTCTTGTTGACAATCCGCTGCCACATGGCTATAATAATTCTTGCAGTTGCGAAACAGCGCTGCGAAATGGACCGTTAGCTCAGCTGGTAGAGCACGCGACTCTTAATCGTGTTGTCCAGGGTTCGATCCCCTGACGGTCCAGTTTTTTGTAAATATCCGAACCGAATTTTCATCACAGGAAATGTTTTCGGAATCGTTATTATTGCAGAGGTCTGATGACCTCTGTTTTTTTATTTCATGTTTTTCAAATGCCAAAGCTTTACCCTCTTCTTTTGCGTCTCTCTGGCGACAATCTGGCGCGTCATTTTTTCAGCGCACAAAAATAGACCCTCTGTCATTTCTGACAGAGGGTCTCAGCTTGTCGAAAAAGGTCGTCAATTGGCGACCTTTTTCTCGTCATATCACCCC
>OLQA01000180.1_pt1 | contig 58799 bp, 58 predicted proteins | sample 1673151 | NCBI WGS metagenome assembly OLQA01 (sample SAMEA3136760, study PRJEB25190) | human gut metagenome | biome: human gut; feature: human-associated habitat; material: faeces | place: Austria | collected 2013
TGCCGGAGGATATGGACAGATTAAAAAAGACGGAACAGTTATACCGTAACCTGACACTGCACTTTTATCAGATCACCAGTACCGAGGGGATGACTTTTGTCGTACCGCCGGGGCATATCACCCAGGCCATGTATTACCGCTATCTGTTTGCCGATCTGCTGCCAAAATCAGTTAAGCGGCTTATTTACCTGGATGCCGACATCATCTGCAAGGGCGATCTGCTGCCGTTGTGGCAGATCGATCTGCAGGGCAGAGTTTTGGGGGCTGTACGTGACTGGGGCGAAGCCAAAAGCTGCGGACGTATCGGTCTGAAAAACGGCCGCTATTTTAATTCCGGCGTGCTGTTGATGGATCTTGTAAAGTGGCGGCAGCAGCAGTTGACGCAGAAGCTGTTTCAGTGGCTGGATAAGGTTGTTGATACGAAGATTCTCTGGGGCGACCAGGACTCGCTCAACGGCGTTATCGACGGCGCGTTTACCGAGCTGCCCAAAAAGTATAACTGCATCGTTATCAACAACACAGTACTGAAAGCAGAACCTGACGACGTTATCGTGCATTATATCGACTACGTAAAACCCTGGCATATTTACTATTACGACAGTGATGAGAAAAAGCTGTACTGGCAGTATGTCAAAAAATCGCTGTGGAGCGATTTGAAACCACAGGACGGCAATACGGTAGAAACGGTGCTGCTGACGGCGCGTTTGCTGCATAACCGCGGTGAGTATCAGAAAGCGGCTTCATATTACGAAGCAGTACTGAAATACCTGCTGAGGGATAAATATTTTTAAAGACTTTAATAAGAAATAAAGATAAATCAAATTACTAAAATATAGGGAAGAAGGATGAAAATGAGTAGAAAACAAATACTGACAAAAAAGGTGGCCCATACCATACTGGCCATGTCGATCGTATCGGCTGGCGGCTTGAACCTGTGGGCTGGTACAGCCTGGGCGGCAGCCAACGGAAATAACGGCGCCGATGATACCCGGGAAAATGTCAGTATCTCTGACAGCGTTGACATTAATGTGGCTGGTGGTAATGGTACAGACGGTGCTGCCGGCAGCGGTACTGATGATGCCGGCGGCAATGGCGGTAACGGCGGCGCTGCAAGCTTTAGTGGCACCTTGACTGTTAATGATACCGGTAAAGATGTAAGTGTAAAAGTGCAGGGGGCAAAAGGCAGTAACGGTGGTGATCAAACTGCTCAGAGTGATGTTATAACTGGTACTGGCGGCAGTGGTGGTGACGCAGAGTTGCAGCTGACGGTTGGGAGCAATGTGCAGACGGGGGCTTTGACGTTGGCAGCAGAGGCAGGTAACGGTGGTAAAAGTGGTAGTGATACTAGTGGTACGGCTCCGACTTCGGAAGTGACTTTGGGTAATGGTGGCGCCGGAGGTAACGCGGCGGCTGGTATAGCCATAACTGATGGCAGCCTGACAGCGACCAGTATCAGCCTGACTATAAAGGCCGGTGATGCCGGGAATAATGGCTATATTAGTAAGGAGGGCAAGGATAATCACGGTGGCGATGGAGGAACAGCCGGTACTGCTGCTGTGCGGGGACTTGTTTTGAGTGGTCAGCAGGCATCAGTAAAGGTGACGAATGATATCATAATCTCCGGTATCGGCGGCAGAGGTGGCAATGGTGGTTCTACTTACGGCGAGGCCGGATTGGCAGCTGTTGGCGGCGCAGCCGAAGCTTATGGACTGGTGGCTGCTGGCAGCGGTGTTTATAGCGTAAACTTTGCAAACCTGGCCCTGACAGCTACCGGGGGGTATGGTGGTTATGGCGGCGCAGCCCAAACCTTCAAAGCAGATACTAATAACAGTCAGGGTGATCCATATATGAGTACTGACGGTGCTGACGGCGGCAACGCTGCAAGTGTAGGATTGACTATCCAAAATGGCAGCATGCAGCTGACGGCCGAGGCGATCAGCAGTACGGCTGCCGGCGGTACTGCTGGTGGAGCAGGAGGTGATAATAATGCCAATACTGTGAATGGTGCTGCGCCCGCCAATGCGGGGCAGGGTGGCGAAGCCACTGCAACAGGCATAGCAGTTCAAAGCCTCCTGGCAAATGAGCTGGCGGTAGAGCAGCGTATAACAGCTACGGCTACTGGTGGTGTAGGTGGCACTGGTGGTGTCTATAGTGGTACAAATACTACTGCTGATGGCGGTCTTGGCGGCAATGCTTATGCTTATGGTATGCGGAACAATGGTGCTGCGGCAGTTACTGCGGAAAATATCAAGGCTAATGCGGTTGGTGGCACTGGCGGTAGTGGTGGTAGTGTTAGTAACGGTGCCAATGGTGGTAATGGCGGTAATGCTTATGCTTATGGCGTATACAGCAGTGTCGGCAAAACAGAAATTGCTATCGATAAGATAGTGGCTGCTGTGACAGGTGGTAATGGTGGCAGTCCTGGTTCAGGCGGCAGTGGTGGTGTAGTTGGTAACTTTGGTAGTATTGCGGCAGAAGCTAAAGCTTACGGTATTTATGCGGAGAAGAATGCAGTTGTCGACCTGCATGCCAAAACCCCCGGTGACACGATCAAGATCGGCGCTAAGGCAGATAATGCGACAAGCACAGAAGCATATGCAGTGTATGCCGATAACGCAATAGTACTGTTCCACGACAAGGCCGAGCTGAATACCAGTGACGGGGTTTCGACAACAGACAATAATGTACTGACATTTTTGAACAATGCCACCCTTGGTTTTGGCGGCACAGCTGCCAACAGAACTGTTACCGGCGGTACCCTGCAGCTGGCAGGCAGCAACACATTCAGGGTCAATACTGATTTAGCAGCAGGAACGGCAGATAAATTTACTTTTGACAGCCTGGCAACTGGCAGCAGCACTGATAAACAGTACATCACTGTCGGTTATGACGCGTCCCTTGACCCCTATAAAGAAGGCAGTACTGGAGCCAACGGCGGCACACCGATAGACGTTTTGGAAATAACTAATTTGAACGGACAGGATTTAAGTAATTTCACCGGCGGCACAACCACATTGGACAGCGTACTATACCAATATAATAGTACGACTAATGTAAAAGTTGAGAATAATAAAGTACAGATAACCGGTATTACTACTACTAAAATTCCGGCACCATCTGAAAGTGTTAAAACAGCCAGAGACGCGCAGATGGCAATGGGCAGTATGTGGCGTATCGAAGGCAACAACCTGATGAAACGCATGGGCGAGCTGCGCAGTGATAAAGAAGCGGCACAGGGCGGCGTCTGGGCCCGTTACTACCGGGGTGAGCTGAGTGCCGACAGCGCTTATGACCGCAGTTTCAGCCAGGATTATACGGCCTTCCAGGGCGGCATCGACAAAGTGCAGGACTACAAAGGCGGCAAGCTCTATACAGGTATCGCCGTCAACCGCATCGACAGCAATGCCGGTTATACGGCAGGCAGCGGCGACCTGAGCAGTACCGGTGTAGGCGTATATGCCAGCTGGCTGGGCAGCAAAGGCCATTATCTGGACGTTATCGCCCGCGGCAGCAAGCTGACCAATGACTTTAAACTGGCCGATTTAAGCGGCAATGCCGCCAAAGCCGATTACGATACCTGGGCTTACGGCATCAGCGCCGAATACGGCTACAGACAAAACCTGAACGCAGGCTGGTTCGTAGAACCGCAGGCCGAACTGAGCCTGGGCCATATCGGCAGCGCCGATTACACGATGTCTAACGGCGGCAGGATAGAAAACGACGGCGTTGACAGCGCTGTAACGCGCATAGGTATTTTGGGTGGTAAAGAATTTACTATCGGCGGCCGTCCGAGCAATGCCTATGTCAAAGCATCGCTGCTGCACGACTTCGGCGGCAGCGGCGGGGCAACCGGTTATTACGGCAGTGACAGTCTGGCTTTGCAGACAGGTGACCTGACGGGCACCTGGTACGAGATCGGATTGGGAGCTAATCTGGGCATTGCCAAAAACAGCAATTTGTATTTTGACGCCTTAAAAACCTTTGGCGGCGATCTGCGTACCGACTGGCAGTTCAACGCCGGATTGAGATTCACGTTCTAAGTGACGGCTTACTTATGCAAATGCTGCGACTGAACAGAGAGCAATATTTGGAATCAGCTATGTAATTAGTGGCAGGCGGAGCTGGTTAGATGTAAATGTAAAAAGGACGTGTCTGAATTTTAGTTCAGACACGTCCTTTATTGTTTATTTCCTCACCCGCAGGCTCTGCGCGGTGAAGGTAACTAACGGTATATAATTTTGTTTTTCAGCATAAGGAAAGACGAACAGTCCGTCAAAGGCTTTCTGATTGCGTTCGCTGTGGGTAAGTACAGCCATGCAATGCTGTCCGTCGGCCGTACAGCTGAGATAAAGATATTGAACGATCAGGTTTTCTGCTGTCCGTCCGCTGCCAGCATCCACTATTTTGACGTTGGTGATCTGCTTGGGCAGCTCCAGCGGCGCCGGGTCAGTATTGTAAGTATAACGCGGGGCTGGGATATATTCGTATTCTTCGTTCGGTCCTAATGGCGGCAGCGGTATCTCGCTTCTGTTTTTGAGCGCTTCGCTGAAGATCCGGTTTTTAACAGGATCATTTTCTGTGGCGGCAAAGGTCATCAAAACAGTGTTGCTTTGGGCCCGCATCAGCATGGGACCTGCAGCAGGCAGTCCGGCGAGGGTATCAGTACCGAAATCCTTGGGCAGCGACAGGCTGTAATAAGGATCGCCGTTATAGGAATAATAATAAAAGTCCTGCGGCCAGATCACGCGCAGCGGTTTTTCTTCAGGGACCGGTGGCTTGATTTTTTTGATCACCGGTTTGGTTGGCTCCGGCTGCATATCAGCAGGAGGAGTTTTGATATCCGCATCGGCAGAGGAGGTAGCATTGGACGCAGTATCAGCCTGTGTTTTGGCGCTCGGCTGTGCTTTCGCTGTAGCTGCTGCCAGCCTCTGGGCCTGTGTCTGCGGCGTGATGCTGATGCCTTCAGGCGGATGTCCGTTACTGTTATCAGCTTCTGTATGGACAGAAGGAGCCTTATTTTTGATTTTATCGTTGCCTGGGTCAGCGGCCCAAACAGGGATTATTTCAGCGAGCAGTGCTGCTGTGACGATAGCGGCGAGAAAGAATTTCATGTTTCTTACTCCTTCAGCGGCGCGGCTATAATACCGCCGCCGACTACGTAATCGCCGTCGTAAAATACTACGGCTTGACCTGGGGTGATGGCTCTTTGCGGTTCGTCAAAGGTAACTTTGATTTTACCGTCCGCCAGCGGCTCGATAACTGCCGGTACGTCTTTCTGCCGGTAACGGGTCTTGGCGGTGACGCGCAGGGGCGCATCCAGCTTATCGATCGCGATCAGGTTACAGTTTTCGGCAAGCAGAGCTTTCTGGAACAAAGCATCATTAGGGCCTAAAATAACTGTGTTGCTGGTAATGTCTTTATCAATAACATAAAGCGGGTATTCATAAGCAATGCCCAAACCTTTACGCTGGCCGATAGTGTAGTGGATCAGTCCCTGGTGCGTTCCCAGCACCTGACCGTTTTGGTGGATGAATTTACCGGGGCGCGGTTTATTTTTGGTAATGCGTTCGATAAAAGCGGTGTAGTCGCCGTCGGGGACAAAGCAGATATCCTGGCTGTCCGGCTTATGAGCCGTTACCAGGCCGCGGTTTTCGCTCATCCGGCGGATCTCGGGTTTGGTAATATCTGCCAGCGGCAGCAGGATATGCGCCAGCTGCTGTTGAGTCAGGTTAAAAAGCATATAGCTCTGGTCTTTGGCGTGGTCGTCGCCGCGGGCCAGCAGCCAGCGGTTTCTGTCAGCGTCGAAAATGATGCGGGCATAGTGACCGGTAGCCAGATATTCACAGTCCATCAACCGGGCGCGATCGAGCAGTTCGCCGAATTTGATGTGTTTATTGCAGTCGACGCAGGGGTTTGGCGTACGGCCGGCTTCGTATTCGCTGATAAAGCGGTCGATGACGCAGCGCCTGAAGCAGGGACTGAAATTAAAAACATAGTGGGGAATGCCCAGCTTGTGTGCTACCAGTTTGGCGTCCTCGACGTCGCTCAGAGAGCAGCAGGCACTGTCCTGCTCCAGTCCCAGATCCTTGTTGGAGAACATACGCAGCGTGGCTCCTGTTACATCATAGCCCTGCTGCTGCAGGAGCATAGCTGCGGCAGAGCTGTCAACGCCGCCGCTCATAGCGACTAAAACTTTTTTCTTCATAACAATTATAAAACCTCGTTTATTCAGGCATCCAAGGAAGCGCAGGCTTCGTTGATAGCGGCTTCGTCTTCGCGCATAGCCAGAATAGTCTTTTCGATCAGATCGTCGACGGTCCAGCCCAGGTTGGCAGCGCCCTTTTCAATAACGTCGCGCGAGCAGCCGGCAGCGAATTTTTTATCTTTGTATTTTTTCTTGACTGATTTCAGTTCCAGGTCCATAACGCTTTTGGAAGGGCGCATAATGGCAACGGCGCCGATCAGTCCCGAAAGCTCGTCGATAGCGAACAGCACCTTTTCCATCTGGTGCTGCGGTTCGATATCGTTTTGCGCCAGGCCGTAGCCGTGGCTGGCGGTAGCGCGGATCAATCTTTCGTCCAGTCCGTGTTCGCGCATGATTTCCTGTGATTTGAGACAGTGTTCAGCAGGATAAACTTCAAAATCCAGATCATGCAGCAGGCCGACCTGAGCCCAGAAGTCTGCTTCGTCGGCATAGCCCAGTTCTTTGGCGAAGTATTTCATGATGCCTTCTACCGTCAGTGCGTGCCGCAGGTGAAAAGGTTCCTTATTATATTTTGTCAGCAGCTCCCAGGCTTCACTGCGGGTTAAATCAACCATGAAAATCAATCCTTCCGTTTATGCGTATTGACGCGTATTTAATAAAATAATTATACCATAAAGACACGTATGAACACTAGGCTCGAAACTACCTCGCCAAGGGTTCAAACAGTACCATAAAACAAGCGCAGAGGTGTACTCTGCGCTTGTTTGTCAGGAGAGGGTAAAGTTGATTCAGTCGCCGATAAAGCCCGGGGTGGACAGGTAACGTTCACCGGTGTCGGGAAGCATGACGACGATTTTTTTTCCGGCGTTTTCGGGTCGCTGCGCCAGAAGCGTAGCGGCATAGGCCGCAGCACCGGAGGAAATGCCGACCAGCAGGCCTTCATTTTTCGCCAGCTCGCGGCTGGTGCTGAAAGCATCTGCCGCGTCGATAGCGATAACTTCATCGACAACGCTGCGGTCAAAGTTTTTGGGGATAAAGTTGGCGCCGATGCCCTGGATCTTGTGCGGGCCGGCCTTACCGCCGGACAGCAGTGGAGAATCGCTGGGTTCGACGGCGACGATCTTGACGCGCGGATTTTTTTCTTTCAGGTAAGCGCCAGCACCGCTGACAGTACCGCCTGTGCCTACTCCGGCAACGAAAATGTCGACTTCGCCGTCGGTATCGCGCCAGATTTCGGGGCCGGTGGTTGCTTTATGGATGGCCGGATTGGCCGGATTAACAAATTGTCCGGGGATAAAAGCATTGGGTATTTCTGCTGCCAGTTCTTCTGCTTTGTCGATGGCGCCCTGCATACCCAAAGAACCGGGTGTAAGCACCAGCTCGGCTCCATAAGCCTTCAGCAGGTTGCGCCGTTCAACAGACATACTTTCAGGCATGGTCAGGATCGTGCGGTAACCGCGTGCTGAGGCTACGCTGGCCAGGCCGATACCTGTATTACCGCTGGTCGGTTCGATGATGACCGAATCTTTTTGCAGCAGTCCCCGGGCTTCGGCGTCGTCGATCATCGCCATGGCGATACGGTCTTTGGCGCTGCCGGCCGGGTTAAAATATTCCAGCTTGGCGATGATAGTCGCCTGCGGAGTAAATTTCCTATTATAGTTGGTCAGCTCTAAGAGCGGGGTGTTGCCGATCAAGTCGGTCAGGCTACGGTAAATTTTAGTCATGATATCAAAACCTTTCTTTAATAAATTATGCTGCAAGCGGTAATTTACTTACAACATCGCCATTTCTGCCGCTGTTGTTCCACTAAGTCAGCCAAGGTGATGTTATCGACTACTTTATTAACGGCGTCTTTTATTTCACGCCATACTTCCATGGTTACACATTCGTCTGCACGGGTGCAGGCATCCTTGGTATCGTCTACGCAGGCTACCGGGGCCAGATTGCCTTCCAGCAGCCGCAGTATTTCGCCTACAGTATATTCCTGCGGCTCTTTGGCAAGCATATAGCCGCCCTGGGCGCCGCGGGCGCTTTTGACAAGTCCGGCGCGGCTCAGCTGGGTAATGATCTGTTCCAGATATTTGTCGGAAATATCCTGCCGCTGGGAGATATTTTTAATGGGGATGAAGCTGCCGGTATGATTGTAAGCCAGGTCAAGCATCAGCCGCAAAGCATAACGTCCTTTGGTAGAGATTTTCATAAGCACACGTCCTTTCAAAAGCTTGACATTATTTTACTACTAGTTTACTAGGAATTCAATAGCTGAACAAAAAAATTTTTCCTACACAAAAAATTCACAAAATAATCTTGACAAAAATACTGGGAATTACTATACTGAAAGTGTAATCATACTAAACAAGTAGGAATTAAGAAAGGACGGATCGCAATGCGGGAAGTTTATTTAGATAATGCGGCCACGACTAAGGTCAGACCGGAAATAGCAGAGGCTATGGCAAAGGCTATGGTAGAAAATTATGGAAACCCTTCCAGTATATATAAGGCAGCACAGCGTGCGGCAACAGCTATTGCCGCTGCCCGTCAGCAGGTTGCGGATCTGATCGGCGCGTCACCTAAGGAAATCATTTTTACAGGCGGCGGCAGTGAGGGTGATAATATGCTTATTAAAGGCGTGGCTCATGCCAATGTCAAGAAGGGACGGCACATTATCACTACGCAGGTCGAGCATCACGCTGTACTGCATACCTGTGAAGAACTGGCGAAGGAAGGCTTTGAGATCACTTACCTGCCGGTAGACGAATTCGGCAGGGTTACAGCGGCCCAGGTAGAGGCCGCCTTACGCGACGATACGATCCTTGTTTCGGTGATGTATGCCAATAATGAGATCGGTACGATAATGCCGATCAGAGAGATCGGCGCAGTCTGCCGCGCACATAAGGTGCTGCTGCATACTGACGCAGTACAGGCGGTAGGTCATATCCCTATTGATGTTACCGGCGACAATATCGATCTTTTAACATTGACGGCGCATAAATTTCATGGACCAAAGGGCGTAGGCGCGGTGTATATCCGTCAGGGTGTGCGTGTACCGGCGCTGATCGTCGGCGGTGGGCAGGAAAAAGGCCTGCGTGCCGGCACTGAAAATACGGCCGGGATCATCGGTATGGGGCTGGCAGCTGCTTATGCGAAAGAAAATATGGAAGCCAATGCCGAAAAAACACGTGCTTTGCGTGACAAATTGATCGAAGGGATTTTAGCAAAGATCCCTGAAGTAAGGTTAAACGGACATCCTACTGACCGACTGCCGAATAATGTAAATGTCAGCATCAGATATATTGAAGGCGAAGGTCTGCTGCTGCTGCTTGACCATATGGGTATCGCGGCTTCCAGCGGCAGTGCCTGCACTTCCGGGTCTCTGGACCCGTCGCATGTTCTGCTGGCTATCGGACTGCCGCATGAGATCGCGCACGGTTCGCTGCGTCTGACCTTGTCGGAAGAAAACAGCAGTGCCGACGTCGATTATGTTTTGGAGCAATTACCGTTGATCGTTGAAAAATTAAGGGCGATGTCGCCTCTTTACCACAAGTAAGAAAGCAGGTGTAGTTTATGGCATACAGTGAAAAAGTAATGGATCATTTTATGAATCCCCGTAATGTGGGTGTTATGCCCGATGCCGACGGCGTCGGCGAGGTAGGCAATGCAAAATGCGGCGATATCATGAAGATTTTTATTAAAGTCAAAGACAATATCATTACCGATATCAGTTTCCAGACTTTTGGCTGCGGTGCGGCTATCGCTACCAGCAGTATGGCAACAGAGCTTGCTAAAGGCAAGTCTGTCGAGGAAGCGCTGGAACTGACTAATCTGGCGGTAGCTGAAGCACTTGACGGACTGCCGCCGATCAAGATGCATTGTTCCAACCTGGCAGCTGACGGCTTGCGTGCCGCGATTTATGACTATAAGGTCAAAAACGGTATGTCGACCGAAGGTATTGAAGTGTGCAGCGGCTGCTGCCACGACTGCGGTCACTGACAGCTGTTTTACTGTTAAGATTTTTCATCTCCAACCCCTCCTTTTATTCACATTAGTTTTACAGAAAAGCCGATGGTTAGCGCCATCGGCTTTTTTGTGGTAAAATAGGAAGTATAAATTATAAAATCAATAATTTACCGTCGGAGGATGAAACAATGGCAGCAATCGATATTGAAAAAGAGTTTAAGCATTATCTGGAGATCTTTACCCATGATGAAGAACTGGGAAAGATTTTGGCAAAGGTATCTTTTCAGGAATTGTTCAACGATAAATTTTTAACGGAAAACAGTAAATATACCTCGATGGACGATCTGATCTGGCGCAGCGGCTTCGGCATCATGAATCTGCTGGAGGTAGAACAGGTGAACCAGGATAAATGGAACGAATATATTGCCAGGAATACTGAATGTAAAACCTGGCATGAATTCGGCAAACTGGCCATGATCGACTGGATGAAGCATAAATTGGAAGAAGCGAAACAGGCCAAAAACTGATTTGAGCGGCACCGAGGCGAAGGCTTCGGTGTTTTTTATTTTTAAGGAAGTGATTTTATGGCAGCGATCTTACATGCACTGCAGGGGATTTTGACTATCGTTATTATGATAGCTACCGGTTTTTATCTGTCCCGTAAGGGCTGGTTTTCTGAAAGCTTCAGCTCGGCTGTGGCCCAGCTGGTGACCAAGGTCTGCCTGCCTACCTATATGATCGTCAATCTGACGGTCAATTTCAGCCACGATCAGCTGATCGAGATGAGCGGCGGTCTGCCGGTACCGATCATTTCCATGGCATTGGGCTATTTTATCGGCCATGCGGCAGCATGGCTGCTGAAGGTGCGGCGTGACCGGGTCGGCGTGTTCTGTACTGTCTTTTTTGTTTCCAACACTATTTTCATCGGCCTGCCGATGACGCTGGCTTTGTTCGGTGAAGAAGGTATTCCTTATGTCATGCTGTATTATATGGTCAATACTACGATGTTCTGGGTCGTAGCAGTGCACGATATGGCGTCTGATGCCGGTGTGGCGGCACCGTGGCTCAGTAGAAAGACTCTGAAAGTGGTTCTGAACCCGCCGCTGTTAGGTTTTTTGGCAGGAATTATTTTAGTAATGCTTGATTGGCGTCTGCCGATGCCGATCGAAGCTTCTTTTCGTTATCTGGGCGGAATGACGACGCCGCTGGCCATGCTGTTTATCGGTATCGCGATCAGTAAAGCGTCCTGGAGCGAGATCAAATTTGACAGAGAGCTGACGGTGGCAATGGTGGGAAGGTTTGTGATCTGTCCGCTGTGCGTTATGGTCTGTCTGCCGTTTTTTGCGTTGCCGAAATTGATGAGCGATGTATTTGTTATGCAGGCGGCTATGCCGGCGATGACGAACACTTCTATTGTAGCTAAGGTTTATGGCGGCGATTACAAGTATGCGGCGATGCTGACGGTGGTCAGTACACTGCTGGCAGTAATAACGACGCCGTTTTATATGTGGGTGCTGCGTGGTTAGATCTGTTCGCCTGATTGCAGAAACGTTCGCCTTAAAACTCTAAAATACGAACAAATTTTTAGAAAAACTCTTGACAAACAAAACAGTTCGGTTTATTATATGTTTAACGAACAGATGTTTTGAAAGGTCGTGGAGTTATGAAGAAGTTGTTTGTATTAATGTTGATGACCACTATTTTATATACAGGCTATAATTTTTTACAGGATGATACTGTTTATCATTACGAACAGATCACTGTACATACAGGCGATACCATGTGGGCTATCGCTGACCGCTGGGCCGATCAGGACGAGGATGTACGCGAAGTCATTTACCGTATCTGCGAAACCAATGCGCTGGCGAATACGAACCTGCAACCGGGACAGAAGCTTTTAGTACCGGTCAGGATGCAGTTTGTCGATCAGCTGATGGTGGCAGAGGCCGGCGATATCAAAGGCTGATAATTACGGCGCCGGCGTAGGAAACTGATTCAAAAGTAAATAATATGCGTTAGGGCGCAGTAAAAAAAGACGTGCCTGCCTTTTGGCAGACGCGTCTTTGTGTTTTTTAGCTTTCTTTTTTTATGGGATTTTATCCGATGGAAAAGAAAGCTTTTTTATTTTTGAAAAGTCTATTTTTCGACGTAGATACAGAAAATAGCGGACGGGCAGCTTGCTGCCGGCCGCGTACCCGTTAACGCGGCAGAAAAAGTAAATCTTACTAAAAATTTAACGTGTCTTGTGGGGGGGTACAGACGTGGTATAATATAAAACAATATAACTGATATATTAAAAATATTTTCAAAAGTAAATATTTGATGGCATAAGGAGAATAAAAATGAAAACTAAAATCATAAGCCTGATGCTGGTGCTGAGCTGTGCCGGCGCTTCGGCTGCCACAGCTTTGCCAAACAGCAGCGGGGATCTGCGTGCTTTGGAAGAAAACAGGGCGGCCGGTGATAAAACGGCTGTCCTGACAAAAGAAGAAACAAACACTGATGTGAGCGGCAGCAGAAAGTTTTATCTGCAGAATTTTGCCTTTACCAGTGAAGATGCTATCCAGCAGGACGTACTGGCCGCGCTGGTAGAAAGTTATTGCGGGCGCGAAGTCGATTTTAATGAACTGCAGCAGGCGGTCAATAAGGTGACTGCGTATCTGCGCGGGCAGGGCTACGCGGTTGCTACTGCTTTTTTGCCGCAGCAGGAAATCACTGACGGTATCATTGAAGTCAAAATAGTCTTAGGGCGGTTAAGCAATGTACAGGTCAATAATACTTCGGCTCTGGCGGAAGGACAGGCAGAAAAAGCCGCAGGGATCCTGAAAAAGGGAGAGCTGCTGCGTACAGACAGGCTGGAAACAGTTTTGAATAATATCAACGATCTGGCCGGCGTTACAGCCGTAGGTGTTTTGCGGGCAGGGCAGGCCAACGGTACCAGCGATTTTGTGATCGATCTTCGGGCCGATAAACCGCAGCAGACGATTTTATACACTGATAATTATGGCAATAAATACAGCGGCAGATACAGATATGGCTTTCAGACAACGATCAACAATCCCGGCAGGATCGGCGATAAATTTTTTCTGGGCGGGATGCTTTCAAATGATAATCTGCATAACTATAATTTGGGCTACGAAATGCCGGTCGGCAGCCGTGGGACAAAACTGGGCGTCAGCTATAGCCTGATGGATTATACGCTGAGCGGCTTTTATAATATCCTTGACGCGGTCGGCCGGGCTAAAACTTTCAGCATTTACGGCAGTACGCCGCTGATAAATACTGCTTCTGAGCACCTGGCGGCAGTTTATGGCTACGATAACCGCCAGCTGAAAGATGAGCTGCGCACCTTTGGCATCGATACCAAAAAACACAGTAATGCACTGCATGCCGGCATAGCGGGCAATATTAAAGGTAGCGGCAGTTATACTGGCTACAGCGCTTTATATTATGCGGGACGGCTAAGTTATGACGATGCCAGCAGCTACACGGAAGGCAGCTATCACAAATTCAATACTGACGTCAATCATATCCGCAGATTAGGCAATGTTTTGAATCTGCATGTAAATTTCCACAGTCAGCTGGCCAGCAAAGATCTGGATGGCAGCGAACAGTTTGTTCTAGGCGGCGCTAACGGTGTGCGGGCTTATCCGCAGGGTGAAGCCAGCGGCGACAGCGGCTACCAGGCTACGGCAGAACTGCGTTATGCCACTCCCGTACCTGATCTGACTCTGGCAGCTTATGTGGATTGGGGCGAAGTCGAGCTGTCTAAAAGCTATGGTCAGCACCGCGGTCTGGCCGGTTGGGGACTGGGCCTGCAGTACGCCAAGGCTGACGATTACTATCTGCGGCTTGACTATGCGCGCAAGCTGGGCAGTGAAGAGTTTACCAGTGAAGAAAGTGATAAAAACGGCAGGCTGTGGTTTTTGGCCTACAAACTGTTTTAATATCGGTCAAGGATAAGGAGCTGTGTGAAGATGAAAAATGAGAAAATGCTTTTATATAAAAAGATCATGGTCACGGTTGTAAGCGGCGGCATGCTGCTTTTGCCAAACTGGGGCTATGCCCTGCCGCAGGGCGGCCAGGTCGTGGGCGGCAGTGGCAGTATCGGCTCTCCTGGCGGCGGTGCAATGGATATTACCGGCAACGGCGGCAATCTGGCTATAGACTGGGACAGCTTTAATATAGCCCAGGGAGAAACAGTAAATTTTAAAAATATGCAGGCCGTTTTAAATTATGTGACGGGCAGCCAGCGCAGCGAGATTTTCGGTAAGCTGAATGGCAGCGGCGCGCATGTCTTCCTGCTCAATCCCAACGGGATCTTGTTTGGTGCCGCGGCAGAGGTCAATGTAGGCAGCCTGACAGCATCGACAAGAAGTCTGCCGGAAGAGGCCCGTAAAGGCTTTAACGGGACTTTGGGAAATTTGGATGCCGAGGGTATTGCCAAAATCCAGGCCGATATTGTTAATTTAGGAGCGATCGCTGCCGACGCCATAAATTTTGAAGGTAATAATATCTCGATCATCAAGGCTGATACGCTGCAGATACAAGGCGGCGACCTGAGTAAAGTCAGCTTAAAGGCCAAGGACAATATCAACATCGGCTACGAGGTGACGGATAAGACTACTATTGATGTAGGCGATGGCAGCGGGGGGCATACTGTCAGCGATTACAGCAAGGGCAGCGGCACGAAAGCCAGCAGCTTGGGTATTGTCACAGCGGCCTTAGACGGCAATGAAAAAAATATTACTGACTGTATGCTGGTACATGACGTATATGAGCTGCAGGCGATCAATAATAATTATGAAACCGAAAAAAACAGTGCAAATTTTGACTATAGTTATGTCAATGGCGATTATATGCTGGCTAACGAAATAGATGCTTCTGTTACCAGCAGCTGGAACAGCGGTCAGGGGTTTGCGTGCCTTGGCGCTTTAAAACAGCTGCCCATGGGAACCCCAAGTGGATTTCAAGGCGGGTTCACCGGCAGTTTGGACGGTATGGGGTATACTATCAGTGATTTAACGATCGATCGCAGCGGCGAATCGTATGTTGGTTTATTTGGCTGTCTGACGGAAAGCGCGCGAGTAACGAATTTGACACTCTCCGGCAGTATCAGCGGACAAAGCAGCGTCGGCGGCATAGCGGGAAAAAACCTGGGGCTGATCCGTAATGTTGCCAATAAAGCCGCTGTCAAAGGTAATTCTTCGGTAGGTGGTATCACCAGCACTAATTATGGTACGGTGGAATTTGTCAGTAACAGCGGCAGTATCACAGCAACAAATGGCGGTAGTGTTGGCGGCATTGCCAGCAGTAATGGTGACGGGAACAAAACTGGTATTATAAAGTACGCTGAAAACACTGGTGCTGTTATTGGCTGGGGAAATCTCGGCGGCATCGCCGGTGTCAACAATAGTAAGGGGACTATTGAAAACGCTGTTAATCAAGGCTCTGTTACAAGCAATGTGGACGACAGTACCGGTTTTGGGGGGATCAGCGGGATCAATAAAGGGACAATAAAAGATGTGGTCAACGAAGGCGACGTTAAGATATATAAAGAGGGAACAATGGGTGGCAATTCGGTAGGCGGTATCAGCGGCAATAACATAGATAAGGGAACTATCGAAAATGCTGTTAATAAAGGCGCTATTCTTGGCGGCGTAGCTGTAGGCGGGATCGTTGGGGAAAATTCCGGCAGTATCAGGAACACTGAGAACAGCGGTAATATTATCGGTGTTATTTCTGCTGCCGGAGGGATCGTAGGCAGAAACGCGAATGGAAAAGGATCGGTCATCGAGGCCTTTAACAGCGGTGATGTGAGCGGCAATGGTTATATAGGCGGTATCGTTGGTAACAATAAAGGCGGTTTGATTGAAGCTGCAGCGAATGAAGGCAATATTTCTGCAGATCAGCAGCTCGCTGGCGGTATTGCCGGTTATAATACCAATGGCGGGAAAATAGTAAATGCTTCTAACAAAGGTATTATCACCAGCGGTAATTCTAAAGGGGATAGTTTTGCCGGCGGTATCTGTGGTTTTAATTCCGGCGGCAGTATTGCAAACAGCTATAATACAGGGGACGTAACTGCTGATGGAAATTATGTCGGCGGGGTCTGCGGCGCTAATGCCAATGCGCTGGTTGACGGTGTGTACAATACCGGCGCTGTCGAGGGCGCGGATAATGTGGGCGGTGTTGCCGGTTATGACGGCAATGATGAGGAGCTAGACTATGCCAGTATCAAAAATGCTTATAATACCGGCAGTGTCAGCGGTAATAAAAATATCGGCGGTATTTTAGGGCTGGGAGAATATGGCAGCGTTGCTAATGTTTATAATTTAGGCAAGGTCAGCGGCAGTGCTGACGTAGATGCAATTATGGGCGCGTCCGATACAGAAGCAGTTTCTGCCGTCCGGAATGCCTATTTCCTCACCGATAGCGGTTACCAAAAATACGGTGAAGGAACAGTATATGCTACGACAGCAGAGTTCAATCAGGCTTTCGCAGATGGGCTGGGAGAAGAAGATAAAAAAGTCTGGCAGACCGATCAAAAACAGACGGCACCGTATCTGAAGCCGTTTCTGCAGGAAATCAGCGGTGATGTGGGCAGGCTGGAAGCTGCAGCTGGCAGTGATTTTAAGGCCGCGCTGCTTGCCAAACTGCAGGAGTTGGGTATAAATGTAGACCCTGATAAAATCCTGGGATTAGATGGTTTGGCAGCCGGTGAATATGATTTGGGCGAGCTGCTGTATTCTACGCAGGACGGCTATGCTCTGCAGCTGACAGGCACATTGGTGGTAAAATCCGGTACTCAGCCGGAACCTAAACCAGAGGCTCCCGCTACAGATGACAAGTATACGGCCACTTTGACCAGCCTTCAGAAAAAAGTTGTGCAGGCGTGGGAACAGAGCCTGGTCAATGACAGGGATTGGCATATTGAAGAAAATCGTAAAATACAGCTGGAGAATAATTCAGTAAAAATCGAGCCCGTGCTTTTTGATGAAGTGAATCTGCAGGATGAAGAAACGCCGGCAGAGTAAAAAAACACAAAGGACAAGCAGTTTAACTGCTTGTCCTTTGTGTTTTAAAGAGGGTAAAAGTTTCTGCAGCAAGTATAGCCGCTGTTTTATCTGGCCATCCGGTAAATATTTTCCATATCGGCAGCGTTCAGGGTGACGAAGCCGCCGATCGTTCTTCTGCCCATAAAGCTGCATTTGTGTGCCAGCTCTTTGATTTGGGTGTCGGTGAGTTCGATTTCCATGTCGCTGATCGAGGTAGGCATACCAATGGAACGGAAAAAGTCTTCCATGGCAGCGATTCCTTCAAGCGCTGTTTTTTCGTCATTGCCGAAGCTGTAGGGAACATTCAGTACGTTAACTGCCAGTTGTGCGAAACGGCAGGGGTTTTGTTTGAGCACATAGCGGGCCCAGCTGCCCCAGATCGCTGCAAGACCTGCGCCGTGAGCAATATCGAACATACCGCCCAATTCATGCTCCAGCTGGTGGGAAGCCCAGTCGCCCTGACTGCGGTCGCCGGTGATGTCATTATGGGAAAGCGTGCCTGCCCACATGATCTCGGCGCGGACGTCATAGTCGGTAGGCTTCTGTAAAGCCAGTCGGGCATTACGCATGACGTTGCGCAGCAGAGCTTCGGCCATGCCGTCAGTGAGGGCCAGGGAGGTGACGCCGGGTTTTGTAAAGTAACGTTCTAAAGTATGAACGATGATGTCAGTACAGCCGCTGGCTGTTTGGTAGGGCGGCAGAGTGCAGGTCAGCTCGGGATTTAAAACGGCAAATTTACAGTAGGCATAGGGCGACTGCAGTCCGCGTTTCAGCCAGCCGTCTTCATTGGTAATGACTGACGCATTGCTCATTTCACTGCCGGCCGCGGCAATAGTAAGGACGGCACCGATAGGGGCGCAGGCCTGCGGCGCTTTGCCACTGTAGTAGTCCCAGACGTCGCCGGGATTGGTAATCCCATAACCAATGGCTTTGGCACTGTCGATGACGCTGCCGCCGCCTACAGCGAGAATAAAATCAACTTTTTCCCGCCTGCAGATTTCAATACCTTCATAAACCTTGCTTAAACGAGGATTGGGCACAACGCCGCCCAGGGTCACATAGTGCAGTCCTGCTTCCTGCAGTGCGCCGCAGACACGATCAAGCAGACCGGATTTTTTGGCACTGCTGCCTCCGAAGTGTACCAGGACCTTGCTTGCTCCTTGCGTTTTGCAGAGTTCACCAACCTCGGCTTCGGTATTTTTACCGAAAAGTATTTTTGTAGGTGCGTAATATTTAAACTGTTCCATAATAACAGCTCCTTTGCTGCGGCAAATGCTGCCGCTGTAAAATCTTCTTAAACCTATCGTATCGCAAAACAGGCAGTTTGTAAAATGCAGAAGTTTCATAAAATTATCGGAAGGAGAAATATTTTGTGATTTCTTGGTGAACAATTTGCAAAAGAGCAAGAGTTTTGTTTGTTGATGTCGAATTGAAACGATAAATCTGAAATGATTCAGGCAGAGGAGGTAATATTATGCAGGGGAAAAAATGGATCGCCGCGGCACTGGTCTGCGGATTTTTACTGGGACAGGGAACGGCTCCGGCGCAGGCCGGTATTTTGGGTACCGTAGTTAAAGGCGGCGCTGTATCGTTATTGGTCAGCCAGTTTGCCGACCAGCTGAACAGCGCTATCAATACTTTGACGGCAAAATATCCTATCTCCAGCGATTACGCTACCAAGGTAGTGCCGATCATTACCGTGGGTGACGGAAGTTATGCCGGCGCTGCTCAGGTATCGGGACCGAAGGAGCAGGTAGATAAATGTCAGGCTGCTTTGCAGCTGGAGGCTTCCTTCTTTAAAAGCTTCCGTGCGAAAGCGCTGATCCCGGTCGATAAGGTCGCTATCAGCGGTATCAACCGCGTGCAGGGTGTGGGCGTATCGGCCCAGATTGATGTAAAGATCTAACAGCTTAAAACAATTTAAAAAGTGCAAGTCCGCAGGCTGATGTATGTCAGCCTGCGGACTTTTTTTATTTGCACGGGTATTTTAAGGGTCATGCTTTAACAAACCTTTAAAGAAAGGCGAAATTCTTTACAAGAACTTAAAGCCTTCTTAATTCAAAGCAAAGAAAGCTTTGTTATGATGACAGTGTTTCCAGATGCAAGCAAAATTTCAGTACTTGTGAAAAAGGAGAGAAGGAAATGAAATCAAGAAAATTATTCAAGGTCTGCGCCCTGCTGATGCTGGCAGTAATGAGCTGTTTGCTGTTCAGCGGCTGCGGCGGTCAGTCTGAGCAAAAGAAATTTGTGATCACTTATCTGCCGAATGAATCGACAGATAAAAATGCCGATGCCAGAAAAGGTATGGCGGGCGATTTGAGCAAGGTTTTGGGAATGGAGGTCACAGAGCTGGTATCTAACGATTATAATGCGGTGATTGAGGCTATGCGTACAGGTAAAGCCGATATGGCTTATTTTGGACCGTTAAGCTTCTGCCTGGCTTATGAACGTGCAGGTGCAGAACCGATCGGGATGATTGCCAAGGATAAAGATAAAAAGAACGCGACTTATAAGTCTGTTCTGGTTACGAGCAGCAAGAATACTGATATCAATAGTATCCAGGACATCAAAGGGAAAACGATGGCGTTCGTTGACCCGAATTCCACTTCCGGCAATCTGATCCCTTCAGCGGCGATTATGAAAGCATTTCCCGGTGAGAAGCTTTCGATGGATGATCTGCATACTAATGGCAAATTTTTCCAGGCAGCCAGCTTTTCCGGCAAGCATCAAGCAGGTATGGCGGCTGTAGTCAAGGGTGATGTGCAGGTAGCTCCTATCTCTGATGCAATTCTGGCGGCTGAGATCAATGCGGGACGTGTCAGCAAAGATGACGTTAAAATTATTTTCGCTTCTGATCCGATCCCGTCCGAACCGATGGCTCTGCGCAGGGAGCTGCCGGCAGAAGTGAAGGAAAAGGTAAAAAACTTTATCCTGAGCTATGACAATGCCGCTTACTACAAAGGGGTAATGGGTGCAGAGGATAAGCGTTTCGTAGAATGCAGTATTGAAGATTACAAAGGTATCATTGATCTGAACAAAGCCCTGAGCAGCAGTAAATAAGTTGGAGCAGAGGCCGGCGCTGTCCGGCCTTTTTTATAGGAGGAAGCATGAGCACGGTTTTAAAAATGGAGCATATCGAGAAAGTTTATGGCAATCAGGTCCGCGCTTTGCATGATATCAGTCTGGAGGTCAGAGCCGGAGAATTTGTCGCTGTTATAGGTCCTTCCGGATCGGGCAAGTCCACTCTGCTGAGAACGGTCAATCAGCTGGTAGTCCCCAGCGGAGGTCATGTATACATCGACGGCGAGGAAGTTACCGGTGCGTCCGGCAAAAAGCTGAGGCTGCTGCGGCGTAAAGTCGGGATGATCTTTCAGCATTATAATCTTGTGCAGCGGCTGTCGGTAATGCAGAACGTGCTGCATGGGCGCTTGGGTTATATGTCGGCGTTGGACGGGATGCTGGGTAATTATACGGAAGAGGATAAACGTAAGGCGATTGACTTGCTGCAGGAAATCGAGATGGGCGATCGTTTATATAACCGTGCCAGTGATCTGTCGGGCGGTCAGAAACAGCGCGTAGGCATTGCCAGGGCGATTATGCAGGAACCGAAGCTGCTTCTTTGTGACGAACCGATCGCTTCACTGGACCCTAATGCGTCTAAAATCATCATGGATCTGATCTATCAGATGACGCAGCGCCGTAATATTGCCTGTATCGTCAATCTGCATCAGCTGGATGTGGCCATGCGTTATGCTACGCGCATCATCGGTCTGGCAAAAGGAGAAATGATTTTTGACGGAACCCCGCAGCAGCTGAATAATGCAGTGATAGAGAAAATTTATAATACTTCGATGGAAAATCTGATCATTAAGCAGGGTGAAAATTATGCCTGAAAAAATAAGTATAATGAATCCCCGTGAAAAACAGGTTTATACCTGGTTTTTAGTGGTCGTGCTGGTTTTGTTCTGCCTGGCGACTTATATTTCCCGTTTTAATCCGCTGGAGGTGCTTTGGGAACAGGGAGAATTCTGGAAATTTCTGTTTCAGGATTTCCTGCCGCCACGCTTCAATGCTTCGCCGGTAGTAGTAGAATCGATTCTTGTAACTTTTGCGTTGGCGGTTTCGTCCAGCTTCGTTGCGGCAGTGTTTGCTTTTCTCTTTGCTGTGTTCGGCAGCACTTCTTTATCACCCTGGAAGGGACTGGCCAGAACGATCCGGGGGTTTGCCACTTTTCTGAGGAATATCCCGACACTGGTCTGGGCTTTTATTCTTTTTTCGTCACTGGGTATTGGTACCGGGGTTGGTTTTATTGCTTTGCTGATTTCGACCTTTGCCTTTATGACAAGAGCGTTTATTGAAGTGATCGACGAGGTATCCTGTGATGCAATGGAAGGGCTGACGGCCTGCGGCGGTACGTTTTGGCAGAAGGTCTGTCAGGGTATCGTACCGACCTGCCTGACACAGTTTATCGCCTGGTTCCTGTACTGCATCGAACTTAATATACGCGCGTCGACTATTGTGGGAATGGTAGGCGGCGGGGGGATCGGGCTGGTGCTGTTTTCCTATATCAAGTCGTTTAATTATGCCGGTGCGGCAGGAATTATTCTGGTTATTGCGGCGATGGTCATTATGGTGGAATTTTTAACTAATTATCTGCGAAGAAAGGTGTTGACATAAAATGGAGCAGACTTTTGTACAGGCGAGGGTGCAGTGTCTTGAGTTCAGTAACGGCAGGATCCGTGTTGCCCGCAGCGGGCAGGATAGTGAGCTGCGCTGGTTTTTAGCAGCTGTAACAGTCGTTTCGATAGTGGCGTTATATTATCTGCAGTTGGATTGGCTGAAGCTTATTTCCAGGCTGCCTGACCTGGGGAAGACCTTTGGTTTGCTGGCGCTGCTGGATTTTCACGATTTTGGGCTGACGCTGGAGGCCTTTTCCCAGACGGTGGCAATAACTGTGCTGGCAACTATTTACAGCGTTCTGCTGGGATTGGTATTAGCTGCCTTTGGTGCCCGTAACCTGATGAAAAATAAATTTGTGACGTATGCTCTGAGCGCGTTCTTTACGTTTCTGCGTGCCGTACCGACACCGGTTTGGGTATTGCTGGCGCTGGTCTGTCTGGGGTTGGGGCCTGCTGCGGGCATCGTAGGACTGTGTGTGCATGCCACAGCTTTTTTTGCCAGGGCTTTTACGCAAAGCTTTGAAGATGTGCCTGAGGAAGTGATCGAGGCGCTTGAGGCAACAGGAGCCAGTAAGCTGCATATTTTTTTGTCTGCGATACTGCCTGCGGCAGCTTCGCAGATCATGGCCTGGACTGGTCTGCGTTTTGAAATAAATTTTTCTGAATCAGCGATCCTGGGGATGATCGGTGCCGGCGGAATCGGCTTTGCGATTGCGAATAATATCCAGGGCTATCAGTTTGGGGCCGCAGGGCTGGCGATCGTACTGGTTTTTGTATTTGCCTATTGCGTGGAGCTGGTTTTTACAACAATCAAGAAAAACTATATCTGACAGATAAAGGGTGATGTTATGGAGAAAAAAGAGTTGTTCCGTATTATGGCGGCCGCCGATGGCAGTATGCTGCGTGAGCTGGCTCAGCCGCTGGCTGAAAAATATGGTGTCAGCGTTGTGAAGGCGCCTGCTAAAACACTGGCGATGATCAAGCTGCGTGAGCCGGTAAAAAACAGTCTGTTTTATCTGGGTGAGGCGTTGGTGTGCGATACAGTTGTGGAACTGGGCGGCACTAAAGGGACAGCTGTTGTGCTGGGTGATGATTTTGACAAAGTCAGCTCCATGGCGGTGATCGATGCTGCTTTTAACAGGCAGGTCAGCGAACTGGATGAACTGAAGACAGTGCTGCAGCGGCTGTCTATGCGGCAGCAGCGGGAACAGGAACTGGAAAACGGATTGTATGCCAAAACGATGGTTGATTTTCAGACTATGGATCAGGAGTAAAGATAATGCAGAAAGCTTATGAATTTGATTTTGTATATGACACTCAGGCTGCTTTTCGTCTGCTGCTGGAAGCGCTGAGCAATCCGGGACGCATCGTTGAGCTGGGACCTCTGGCCCGGAAACTGGGTGGAGCTTATGCCATGACGCTGACTGTGGCGGCAGTGCTTTTGGACAATGAGGTCAGTTTTGCAGTCTGCGGTTCTCCTGCGCTGGCAGAGAAAATTACTGAGCTGACTCTGGCTAAAACAGCTGCTGTGAGTAAAGCGGATTATATCTTTGTGACGGAGAATGCGGATTGGCAGGAAGCAGTACAGGCTGCTAAGTGCGGTACACTGCGCGATCCTCATAAAAGCGCGACTGTCATTTTGTGCACAGCGGATCTGCAGGCAGGCAAGCTGCAGCGGATCAGCGGGCCCGGGATCAAGGCTGTCCAGGAAATCATTATGTGCCCGGAACTGCAGGCGGCTTTGGGGAAACGTGATGAGCAGGAATATGAGTATCCGCTGGGACTTGATTTTTTTGTGCTGGATCAGCGGGGCTGCCTGATGGGTATACCACGTAAAACAAGAATAGAAAGCAGGTGAACAGATGGCTTATGTGGCAGTTTCCGGCGGTCAGGAAGCAATAGAGGAAAGTATCAGGCTGCTGCATTGTATGCGCGGTAGTACTTTTAAAGAGCTGGAAGTAGAAGCGATAGAAAAAAAGCTGGGCCTTTTAGTGGACCGGGTAATGAGCGAGTCTGGCTTATATGCGCCGGCTTATGCAGCACTGGCTTTGAAACAGGCGGAAGGCAGTATCGAAGAAGCAGTGTTTTTGCTGCGGGCTTATCGTTCGACTTTGAGCCGCAATTATTATACCCTGCCGGCCAGCGGGACAGAGATGCGCGCTGTCCGCAGGATCTCGGCAGCCTTTAAGGATATTCAGGGCGGACAGATTCTGGGAGCGACCTATGATTATACACATCGGTTGATTGAATTTAAACAGCCGTCGGCAGTGGAATTATGCGCCCGGCGTCAGTGCTGCTTTAAAGAGGCGAAGCCTGTGCCGGTAGTAAAGCTGCCGCGGGTTTCGGAGTACCTGAAGGCAGAGGGATTGATCGACAGCTGTGAGATCGATGATATGGAACCTGTGGATGTAACGAAGAATGTTCTGGAATTCCCTGCTGACAGAAGCGCACGTCTGCAGACTCTGACCCGGGCTGACGGGGGCTTTATCGGCGGACTGGCGTATAGTTCGATCCGTGGTTATGGCGCCGTACATCCAACTGTAGGTGAACTGCGCTGCGGCTATGTGGAGCTGGAAGTACCATATTTGTTTGACGAGACGGAAAGCATCTGCATCGGTGAAATTTTGCTGACGGAAGTAGAGGGCTTTATTCCTGAGGATGACGATAAGAAACTGAAATTGGCAGTAGGCTACGGTGCAGTTTTGGGGCGGAACGAAAACAAGGCGATCTCGATGGCGGTGCTGGACGCATCGTTGGAAACAGAAGGGCCTGCTCCTGCGCAGGATGAAGAATTTGTACTGCTGCATGGTGATTCGCTGGAGATGAACGGCTTTATTTCTCATTTGAAGCTGCCGCATTACGTTACCTTCCAGTCTAAGCTGGACAGCGTACGCAAGACCAGAAAGGAGCCGGAGCATGAATCCTGAATATAATTTTGCTTTCCTGGACGAAGGTTCTAAACGGGAAATCAGGCGCAGTATTTTAAAGGCGGTGGCTGTACCAGGTTATCAGGTGCCGTTCGGCTCGCGCGAACTTCCGATAGGGCGCGGCTGGGGGACGGGAGGCATTCAGCTCACTTTGTCGCTGATCGGCCCGCGTGATGTTTTGAAGGTTATCGATCAGGGCAGCGACGATAGTGTCAACGCTGTCAATATCAAGAAATTTATCAATTTGTGCAGCGATGTGGCGACTACTACAGACAGTACGGAAGCAACCCTGATCCAGACGCGTCATCGTATACCCGAGGAACCGCTGCGTAATGACCAGCTGCTGGTTTTTCAGGTGCCTTTGCCGGAACCGCTGCGGGTGATAGAACCAAGCGAGGAAGCAACGAAGCTGATGCATGCAGAAGCAGATTACACGGGCATTTGGCTGCAGCTTTATGAAAGCATTATGAAATATGGCAAGGTCACGATTGCTACGGAATATCCGGTTACTGTTGAGGACAGATATGTTATGAACCCCAGTCCGATCCCGAAATATGACAATCCCAGACTGCATGAGTCGGAATGTCTGTATTTATTCGGAGCAGGGCGCGAGAAGAAAATTTATGCGATACCGCCTCATACAAAGGTCGTGTCGCTGGCGTTTGACGATGTGCCTTTTGAGATCGAACATATGGAAGGCCGCCGCTGCCGTTTATGTGGAGCGGAAAATGTTTATTTTGACGAGCTTATCGACAGAGAGACAGGCGCTGTCAGCTATCAGTGCTCGGATACAGGTTACTGCTCTAAACGAAGGCTGAGCAAGGAGGCGGACTGCTGATGCGTACTAAAGAGGAATATTATGAAGATACATTAAAAAACAGGGCTTTGCTGGAGAGCCAGGAGGTGCTGAACTGCAGTTGTCCTTACAGACGCTGCGAATGGCACGGGAAGTGCCGCGAATGTGTAGCGCTGCATCGTTATCACGCCGAGCATCTGCCCTGTTGCCTGCAGCCGCTGCTGAGGGAGAAGATCACGGTGCTGGCGGGGTGCTGTGAAATGGAAACCACTTCCAGAGTCAAAGAATCTGAGAAATTCCGTGAATATGTAAAAGAGCAGGATGCTGTGCGCGGAAAGGGGCGGCAGATATGATGAATAAAGAAGAGGCCGTTTTACAGGTGCGCGATCTGCTGCTGCGTTATGGCAACGGCTGCGAGTGCTGCCGCAGCCGGCAGCCGCTGGAAAAGAACCGCTGTCCCCGCTGCGGTACTGTCTGGGCTGTACGCAATGTATCCTTTGACGTTTATCCCGGAGAAGTATTAGGCATTGTCGGTGAATCAGGCTCAGGAAAATCCAGCGTGATGAAAAGTCTGTATTTCGATCATGAAGTAACAGGAGGCAGTGCCTTTCTGAAGCAGTATCAGGATGGAAAGGTCAATATTTTCGGCGCCAGTTCACAGCAGCGCCGGTATATCAAAAATCATCTGATGGGGATGGTTTATCAGAATCCTCTGCTGGGTCTGCGTATGGATTATTCATCTGCTGCCAATGTTGCTGAAAAGATCATTGCCGCCGGCAACCGTAATGTAGCTTTTATGGACGGCAGAACAGTGGAGCTTTTGGAAGCGGTGGAGATACTGACTTCCAGGCGTGCGGAACCGCCCAGAAATTTTTCGGGCGGTATGCAGCAGCGGGTACAGATCTCCAAGGCGCTGGCCAATAATCCGGGGCTGCTGCTTTTGGATGAGGTCACCACCGGGCTGGATCTTTCGGTACAGGCCAAGGTTTTAGACCTGATCAGGAAAATACGCAGCCGTTATAATATTTCGATCATTCTGGTATCGCATGATCTGGCAGTGATCAGGATGCTGGCAGACAGGACGATGGTCATGCTGGATGGCCAGGTAGTGGAAAGCGGTCTTACCGATCAGATTTTAGAGGATCCGCAGCATGCTTATACACAGCAGCTGGTACACTCATTGCTCTAACAGCGGCGCTGCCGCGGGAAAGGACGACTATGAAAACAGCTATTTATAATGGTAAACTGATCACACCTGCCGAGGTGTTGGAAAATAAAGTGCTGGTGTTGGAAAATGACCGTATTATCGATATTCTTGCAGAGGATGTTATAGATCTGGGGCAATATGATGAAAAAATCGATGCGCACGGAAGGTATGTCTGCCCCGGTTTTATCGATACTCATTCTGACAAGATCGAACAGATCATTCAGCCGCGTCCTACCAGCGTGATGGATTTCGAGATGGGACTGAAGGAGATCGAGCGGCAGTTGATCAATCAGGGGATCACAACGATCTACCATTCGATATCACTCTATCAGGACGATTATTTTGGGGCTTCGGAGCTGCGCTATAAGAAAAATGTGCTGAAGCTGGCTGAGCTGATCAATAATATCCACGAGCGTCATCACCTTATTCATCATCGTCTGCATTTGCGGATCGAGATCGATAATCTGGAAGCGTTTGATATCGTCAGCAAAATGCTGCGGGAAAAAACAGTGCATGAGATATCGTTTATGGACCATACGCCCGGGCAGGGGCAGTACCGCAATATCGAGACTTACCGCAAAACTATTACCGCTTATCACGGTGAAACTGTAACAACGCTGGGGTTTGAGGGCGTGCTGGAACATCATAAAAACAAACGTACCCTGAGCTTTGAACAGCTGCATGAGCTGGCGGAACTGGCCAGGGCTAACGGAATCCCTGCAGCGTCACATGATGACGATACTGCTGCCAAGCTGCAGGTAAATAAGGAGCTGGGCGTTGCTATCAGTGAATTTCCCATTACGATCGACGTTGCCAGGCAGGCACAGCAGTTAGGTTTGGCTACAGTGGTCGGAGCTCCTAATATTCTGCTGGGCGGTTCACATACCGGCAATCTGTCTGCGGCAGAAGCGGTCAAGAAAGGCTGCGCCGATATTCTCTGCTCCGACTATTATCCTGCGGCAATGCTGCACAGTATTTTCATTATGCATGAGCAGCACGGCGTGCCGCTGCCGGAAATCGTCAATAAGCTGACGCTGAATCCGGCCAGAGCGATGTGTATCGATAACGATTATGGCTCGTTGGCGGTGGGAAAAAAGGCCGATCTGCTGATTATCAAGATTTTAGACGGTTATCCTGTTATTACTCACGCTTTGGTTGACGGCAAGGTTATTTCACAGTTGGAATACAGGGTTTAGGAGGAGTTATGGAGATACTTGCCATTGAAGGGCTGACGAAAAATTTTTATCTGCATAATTTGGGCAAAACTATCAAGAGCTGCCGCGATATCGGTTTCACGCTGCATGAGGGTGAATTTATCGGTATAGTGGGGCGTTCCGGCGCCGGTAAGTCGAGCATTCTTAAATGTATCAACCGTACCTATCTGCCGCTGCAGGGTACGATCGTTTATAATAGTCAGGCTTTTGGGCCTATTGATCTGGCTCAGGCCGACGAGCGGCAGATGCTGCAGCTGCGCCGCTATGAAATCGGTTATGTGGCTCAGTTTCTGAATGTGATGCCGCGTACGACGGCAAAAGAGCATGTTATGTCGGCACTGCTGGAAATCGGCGTCGCCGCCGGCGAGGCCGAGCGCCGTGCTAAGGAAATGCTGGATTATTTTCGTTTGCAGGAGGAATTGTGGGATATTTATCCGCAGACCTTTTCCGGAGGTGAAAGGCTGCGTTTGAATCTGGCGCACGCTATGGTCAAACGGCCGCGGCTGATGCTGCTGGACGAACCAACGGCGTCTCTGGATAATAAGACTAAAGTTTTAGTAAAGGATATTCTGCAGCAGTTAAAAGAAGAAAAGACCAGTATGCTGGGAATTTTTCATGATCTGGAATTTATGGAAGGCGTTTGTGATAAGGTCTTCAATATGTCCGAAGGGAGTTTTGCCTGATGCGCGGTGATCTGCACTTACATTCTGCATATTCTGACGGCAGCGCTACGGTGATTGAATTGATCCAGAAGGCGGTGAGCAAGGGGCTGACTCATATCGCAATTACCGACCATGACCGGGTGCCGCGCTGCGGTGATATTCCGCCGGTCACTGCTTTGAAGGTGATGCCTGGAATCGAGATTTCGGCCTATGATTTTCAAAAGCAGCGGAAGGCGCATATTTTAGGTTATGCCATGCGTGACACGAGATCAGTGACGGCCTTCTGCCGTCCGCTGCTGGAACGCAGGCAGGCTAATAGCCTGCGCCAGATCGCACTTCTGGCAGAGCATGGTTTTCGTATCCGTCCTCAGAATTTTGTGAAACGGGCCGGACACGTTATTTACAAACAGCATCTTATGGAATATTTGGTGGCGACGGAGCAGGTAGAAGAAATGTTTGGCACTTTTTATCATGAAACATTTAAAAACGGCGGTTATTGTGATTTCGATATTGAGTACCTGGATGCTGCCGCTGCCGTGCGTGTGATTACAGAAGCCGGAGGATTGGCAGTATTGGCCCATCCGGGGCAGCAGCAAAATCTTGAGCTTGTGCCTGAACTGGTCGGGTATGGCTTAAAGGGTATTGAGCTGGAACACCGTAAAAATACAGAGGCTGATAAAGAAGCTATCAGACAGATGGCTGTTCAATACGGTTTATTTCTTACCGGCGGCAGCGATTACCACGGCACACTGGAGGATGGCAGCAGTGAGCTTGGTTCCTGTCTGGCGACGGAAAACGCGCTGCGGATAATATTTAATAATAACAGCGATAAATAAAAAGAACGCATTATCCAATGCGTTCTTTTTATCAGTTATGCTGTTGTTTACGTTCTTTACGTTTGGCACGCTTTTCTTCTTCTTCTTTTTTTGCGGCTGCACGTTTTTGATAATCCAGATAGAAAAAATACAGGCAAGCCGGTACGCCGACTGCGAAAAAACCTATCCAGCGGTTGCCTAAAAAATATTCTGTCGCCATACCGGCGGCAAAGGTTGCGAGAACTACATAAAGCATAGCGTTGCTCCTTTATAGTTTAAATAAATTTAAAAGCTTTTCACTGACGATGATATTGTTATGGGGCACTTTCTGCCAGCTGAACAACGGAAGCAGTTCTTTGGCACTGACTGGTTCAGGGGCCGGCAGCAGTCCGGCCAGGAAGGCAAGGAGGCCGATGAGCGGCTGAGGACTGGCAAAATGCTGACGAAGAAAGCCGAGATCCAGATCACGGTCGCGTTTGGAAAGACGTCTGCCATCTGCAGCCATCAGCAGTGGTACATGAATAAAAGCCGGTGGGGTAAAGCCCAGCAGCTGGTACAGATAAAGCTGCTGCGGTGTGGAACTGAGCAGGTCGCAGCCGCGGACAATTTCCGTGATGCCCATCAGGGCATCGTCGACGACCACTGCCAGTTGATAGGCGTAAACACCGTCGCTGCGCCGCAGGATGATATCGCCGCATTCAGCAGCCAGGTTCTGCGTATACGGACCATAATGTCCGTCGATAAAGCTGACAGCAGTATCAGGAAGCCGCAGCCGCTGTGCCGGGTCTTTGGTGCGGGCTTTGGCAGCAGTCTGTTCGGCTGTCAAATGGCGGCAGGTACCGGCGTATAGAATGCGTCCGTCACTTAGATGCGGTGCCTGGGCGGCGTGCAGCTCAGCCCGGTTGCAAAAGCAGGGGTAAGTCAGTCCCAGTTTTTGCAGCTGTGCAAAATAGGCGGCATAGATGTCAAAACGGCGGCTTTGATAATAGGGTGCATCTTTTCCGCCGGCGCTGCCTCCGGTATCCCATTCCAGGCCCAGCCAGTGCAGATCATCTTCTAAAAGCATGTCGCTGCCGGCAGGGCAGCGGGGCTTGTCAAGGTCTTCGATACGCAGTGTGATGGTTCCGCCCTGTTTTTTTGCTGACAGCCAGGCCAGCAGGGCGCAGAAAACATTGCCGAGGTGCATTCTGCCGCTGGGCGTAGGGGCAAAGCGCCCGCAGACGGCTTTTGCCATAAACCGACCGCTCCTTTCAGACTTTTTTATTATTGTATCACGGAGCGGGAGACAAAAAAAGGTTTGCTATAAAATAAACAGCACCTGCTGCTGAACAGGTGCTGTGAAAGTTTATTTAAAGAAAGGCCAGACGATAGGGATAACGATCATGGAAACGATAAAACTTACGAAAATCAAAGGAGTGCCAACTTTAACATAATCCATGAAACGATAGCCGCCAGGTCCTAAAACCAGTGTGTTAGGCGGTGTACCGACAGGAGTGGCATAGGCGCAGGCGATGCCGATGGTGATCGACATGACGACGGCGTGAGGGGAAGCGCCTATCTGTTGGGCAATAGCAACTCCGATTGGGCAGAGTAATGTTGCTGTTGCTGTGTTGGACATAAATTGTGTCAAAAAGCTGGATACTAAAAATAACAATGCGGCTACGAATAAGGGTGAAGGCGTGCCGCCGAGCAGGTCGACGCAGAATTTAGCCAGCAGTTTGCCGGCACCGGTTTTATCCATGGCCGATGAAACGGAGATCATACCGGCGAACAGGAAGATTGAAACCCAGTCGATGCTGGCATAAGCTTGCTTTTCAGTCAGGCAGCCGGTCAATACGGCGACGAGCGCGCCGATAACAGCCGCCATTTCCAGGGTAATGAATTTCAGGTTCAAAGCCATAACGATGACTACGCCTAAAAGGATCAGACCGGAAATAAGCTGTTTTTGAGGATTGTCATTACTGACGTCGAATTCCTGTTCGATTTCTATATCGGCGGCCGCATTGACTTTAGGCAGAAAACGGTAGCCGATGAACATCATGTACAGGGTGCCGGCGATAGCGATAGGAATACCGACCCAGGCAAATTCAAAAAAGCCAAAAGGCCTGAAGCCTGCTTCGACTAAAGCGTTGGAAGCGATCAGGTTCGGCGGTGTGCCGATAATAGTGAAGATGCCTCCGAAAGCGATGCCGAATGCCAGCGGCAGCAGCTGCCTGGAAGCCGGAAGCCTGGCAGCGGAGCAGATGCCCAGTACAACAGGCATCAGGCAGGCCGTCGTGCCGGTATTAGACAAAAAACCTGACAGGACAGCGCCGATGATCATGATACCCAGCATCAGGCTTTTTTCGCTGGTACCGAATACCGAGACTACTTTTTTCCCGATGTTCTGCGCCAGCCCGGTATGGAACATTGCTGCACCGACGACGAACATGCCGGCAAATAGGAGTACTGAAGAATTGGAAAGGCCGGAAAAGACTGCTTTGGGTGTGATGAAGCCTAACAGGCCGCAGGCAACGGCGCCGCCGATCGATGTGACGGCAAGCGGGATCAGTTCGGTAATGAAAAGTAAAGCAATAACAGCAAGCAGTAATAAAAATTGTACGTCCGGGGTCATGATTATCAACTCCTTCTCTCCAGAAAATAACAGTCTTGCTGAAGCTGGCAACAGACAGTACAGCAGGACAATTTATGGGTAAAAAATACCGCAAAGATAATGTGCCGCTTAAAGGTGTATGAGGTTACCTGTTAAAGGACATTATTTTGCGGTTTACAAACGAAGCTATTTTATTTTCAAAGGATGTACAGCTGACTATAAAGGAATATTTCCGTGACGTTTCGCAGGGCGGGTCTCGCGTTTGCTCTGCAGCATTTGCAGGGCGTTGATGACAGTGGGACGGGTGTTCTGCGGTTCGATGACCAGATCGACCATACCTCGCATCGCAGCCTGATATGGTGTGGCAAAGTTGTCGATGTATTCCTCAGTTTTGGCTTTTACATCAGGGTCGTTTTTGAAAATGATATTAGCTGCACCGGCAGGACCCATTACTGCTACCTCCGCAGTTGGCCAGGCTATGACCTGATCGGCACGGAGGTCCTGTGAGCACATGGCGATGTATGAACTACGGGTAATGACTGTGATCTTGGGTACAGTAGCTTCGGAATAAGCATACAGCATTTTGGCTCCGTGGCGGATAATACCGCCGTATTCCTGATTACAGCCCGGCAGGAACCCGGGAACATCTACCAGATTCAGCAGGGGGATATTGAAGGCATCGCAGAAACGGATAAAGCGTGCCGCTTTATCAGAGGCGTTGATATCAAGGCAGCCTGCCATGATTTTAGGCTGGTTGGCAATGATCCCAACAGTCTGTCCGTCCATACGGGCAAAACAGGTGATGATATTTGCAGCCCAGTATTGTTGTGATTCATAAAATTCGCCGTTGTCAACAATTGCTGTGATAACGGTTTTCATATCGTAGGCCTGATTGGAATTGTCCGGCAGCAGGGTATTCAGTCTGGCGTCGATCCGCTGTGGGGCATCTCCTGTGTCGACGACAGGCGCCGCTTCCAGATTATTTGAAGGCAGAAAGCTGAGAAGATAACGGATCTGCCGCAGACAGTCGCTATCATTTTCAGCGGCAAAATGCGCTACGCCGGAAGTACCGTTATGGGTCATGGCGCCGCCTAATTGTTCCTGGGTCACATCTTCGCCGGTGACGGCTTTAACAACTGCTGGGCCGGTGATGAACATTTTAGAGGTGTTTCTGACCATATAAATAAAGTCTGTCAGTGCCGGACTGTAGACTGCGCCGCCGGCTGAAGGTCCCATAATGGCCGAGATCTGCGGGATTACTCCCGAGGCCAGAGTATTATTGAAAAAAATCTTGCCATAGCCGGACATGGCATCGACAGCTTCCTGAATACGTGCTCCGCCGGAATCGTTAAGTCCGACAAGCGGCGCACCCATTTTCAGAGCCAGGCGCTGGACTTTGACGATTTTTGCGGCGTGCATTTCGCCTAAGGAACCGCCTTCGACTGTAAAATCCTGGGCAAAAACGTAGACCAGACGGCCGGAAACAGTACCATAGCCGGTTGTGACTCCTTCGCCGGGCAGCGCCTTTTGGGACTGGCCGAAATCAGTACAGCGGTGTTTGACGAAACGGTCTAATTCAACAAAGGAGTTTTCGTCCAGCAGTGAGGCGATCCTTTCCCGTGCTGTCATTTTACCGGCTGCGTGCTGTTTGGCGATACGTTTTTCCCCGCCTGCCGCTAAAACTACAGCTGTTTTCTGCAGCATTTTTTCTATTTTTACCTGGGTTGACAAGGGAAACACCTCCTGAATGGTTGGCTGTTAAAGCCAGTGTGATTTAAGAGAACTGTTTTACCGGCTGCGGTCAGTGGGTATTGGCGTTTATAAAATCGACGATATTACCGGTAGGAGTACCTGGAGTAAAGACTTCGGCCACACCGGCGGCTTTTAAGCCGGGAATATCAGTATCAGGGATAACGCCGCCGCCGATAACCAGTACATCGTTTAAACCTTTGGCCCGCATTAATTCGACCACTTTCGGGAACAGGGTGTTATGTGCTCCGGAAAGCAGGCTCAGGGCGACGACCTTGACATCATCCTGCAGAGCTGCTTCAGCGATTTGTTCCGGGGTCAGTCTGATCCCGGTATAAATAACTTCAAAGCCTGCGTCACGTAAGGCGCGGGCGACGACTTTGGCGCCGCGGTCATGTCCGTCAAGGCCTGGTTTAGCTACTAAAACACGAATTTTCATTTACAACACTCCTCAATAAAATATAGTTTTTTGATTTAAGCGGCAATAAATATCTGCCTGAGTTTATTTAACCTAATTATATAAGCTGGATATTTGTTTGAAAAATATGGATGTTTGTTAGGTGAACGGGTCGAAATTGATAAGTAACAATAAAAAATAAATGGTTAAAGGGTCGGATGATTATAAAAACTGTCTAAAACCATTCAGAGGGCAGCCTGATAGATATTCTATCCAGTAAAGTTGGTTGTTTTTATATATCCAGATATCAAAAAATATTATAATTGGATAATATTTTAATGAAAATTTACAAATAGCGGCTTTGTGATATTTTAGTAACATTGCAGGATAAGTTGACGCAAAAGCGAATTATAACAGCAGGAACAATCGCAAAGAGGTGATACCATGACCGAAGAAAAAGAATTACAGCCTGTCGATATAGAGTGGGAAGCTGAAAAGATCTGCCGCTGGGGAGCAGCCCGTGCCGGTGTGATTGTAGTTGCGCCTTTGGTGGGAACAATGGCTTTGATGGCTAACGAGGTCTATATGATTATGCGCCTGGGCGAGCTGCGCGGAGTAAAGCTGGAAGAAAGTGCTGTTTTGGGACTTTTGACTTCACTGGGGGCGACTTTTGTCGGTCAGACACTGGTAACGTTGATTCCAATAGCGCCGATCCAGGTGCCGGTAGGTGTATCGGTGACTTATGCTGTAGGCAAGGCCGCTAATGCCTGGATTAAGGCCGGGCGTCCCGAAGATATTGCTGAATTCCGGGAAGTTTATGAAAGCGCCCGTAAAGAGGGAATGAAGCACAGTGAAGATTTTGAAAAAATGGATTGCAAAGACACGCCTTTGGGCGATGAAAGCAAACGTTTTGAACTGCGTGAGCTGAAGGAAGCTTTGCGAAACAAATCAGGAAATTTGTTTTCTAAAATAGAAAAACATGCTGATCGGGCGGAAACGGTTTTATCAGAAAAAATCGCGACGGTCAGTGAAAGACTGCGGCCGTTGAAAGATAAGGGGCAGCTGTGGTTCTCGGCGCAGAAATGGGAGCAGCTGAGCCAGGGCGGTCTGGTAGTCCCTTATGATGAAATCGTGGATTATGTGCGTCAAAGCCTGGCCGGCAGCGAATTTACATTACAGTCTCTGGCTTATGCCGAGCCTGATCTGCTGCGGCTGGAGCTGCAGCATACAACGCACGGCACTTTGGAGCTGCTGCTGCAGGTCGAGGTGTTTAATGTCGATGCCGAAGCTGCTTTTACAAGGCTGAAGCTGGTCGATTTTGCTGTCGCAGACAATGATTTTGCGCAGCTGGTAGTGGAGCTGATGGGGAGCAAGCTGATCATGGCTATCGTAGATCTGGTGATCGACAGGGTGGATATCGATGCGGATAGTGTTACGACCAATTATGAGCAGGGCAGTATCAGTGTCGATTTTACGGCTGCGCTGCAGCAAAGCAGGCTGCAGCAGAAAAAAGTCCTGGATCGTTCACTGTTCGATGTAGTACATTTGGTTGAGCTGGTGCCTCAGGCCGATGGCGTTCTGGTAAAAGCTAAAACTGAATGGAAATAAAACCGTTTTATAAGGTGACGCTGCTTTGGGCAGCGCCACTTATTTTTTGCGTTTTTGCCGTTTTCGGTGTAGAATATACATACCTAGCTATATATATGTATGTATAGCTACGAAGGAGGAAATTAAGTGATTCGTAAAACTTCTGCCATGGTAGAAGCGGGCATTTTGGCCGCTATCGCCATAGTTTTTGCTATTATCAGCATGTATGTGCCGGTCATCGGCAGCTTTATCAATTTTTTATGGCCCCTGCCTATCGCTATCTGCGGTATGCGCAACGGATTGCGCTGGAGCGTTATGACGCTGATAGTAGCTGATATTGCCGTAGCAGTTCTGATCAGCCCGCTGCATGCTTTTTCGCTGCTGGCTGCTTTTGGTTTAGTGGGGCTGACCTTGGGCGAGTGTATGCGCCGCGGGTATAAGCCTTTCAAGCTGATGCTGATCAGCTCGGTGGCCTGCCTGATTTCTATCGGTGCCAGTTTTTTGATTGCGCTGTATATCATGGGTATCCAGCCGGTCGATATGATGTTTACTTCATTGGAAGAGGCTGCCCGTGAGAGCGTAGGCTATTACCAGTCCATGGGAATGAGCCAGACCGAGATCGACGCAGCCGTTAAAAGCAATGCCGAGATGCTTCGGATGATGCGACTGATCATGCCGGGAGCTTTTTTCCTGTGCGCTCCTATTATTGCCTTTGTCAATTATCTGGCCGCACGTAAAATTTTGAGTAAGCTGGGAGCTGCTTTTGAGGAGTTTCCTCCTTTTACGCAATGGAACGTACCTGGCTGGATGCTGTGGCCTTATGGTATTTCGCTGCTGATGGTTTCCTATTATGTTCAGTATCCGGAAAGCCTGATGTACCATATCTCAGTTAATCTGCAGGTGATAACCAGTGTTTTCTTTGTATTGCAGGGTATTGCTTTGATCTATTGGTGGCTGGAAAAAAACAATAAACCGAAATGGTGGGGAACTGTATCGGTGGCACTGTTGTTTTTTGTCCAGATATTTTCTCAGATTATTGTGTTTGTGGGCGCGTTTGACCTGGTATTTGATTTCCGTAATCTCAGCGGGAAAAGGACTTCCAAGCGCGCATAGAGATGAGGCGAGTATATGTTTAACAAAATTTGGGATTCGCGCAGTGATATCATACCGCTGATACTGATCGTTTTTCTGACGTTCATTATCGGTTTTTACGAACCGTTATGGATACCGGTATGTATTCTGCTGATCGGCCTGCTGTATTATTACAACAAAAAAAGTCTACGCAGTAAGGAAGTACGCTTTAACAGCTATCTGGATACGGTAGTGCGTAATATTGAGCGTACTAATCATCATGCCGTTCAGAATCTGGATATCGGGATGGCTGTTTTTGCCAAAGACGGTAAACTGCAGTGGAAAAATGAGCTGTTCAGTAAATATGTGGGTACTAAAAATCTGGAGGGCAAACGTCCGGAAGATGTTCTGCCGCTGCCGGCCAATGCGTTCGACACGCTGAGCGTGAAGGACGGAGAACGCCTGATCCAGATCGAGGACCGCTACTATAATTTGAAGCATTGCCGGGTGCAGACATCGGAAAAAGGTGAGAAAAAAGGCACGGGCCTGATGGTTTATCTGAGCGACGTGACTGATTTTGAGCTGCTGCGCCAGAAATATGATAATGAGAAGCTGTGTCTGGCCTACGTCAGGTTTGATAATTATGAAGACGTGATGAAGGGTATGAGCGAAACGACCCGCGCCAATATCAGCGGCGAGGTCAATGAAGTACTGAGCAAGTGGGCCGAGGAAGAAAACGGCTTTATCAGCCGTTCTAATAAAGAATTGTGTCTGATTGGTTTTAATCAGGCGGTCCTGCGTGATTTAATGGAGCAGAAATTCCCCGTTTTAGACAGTGTACGTGAGATCCATGTCGGCAATAAGATCACTCCGACAGTGAGCATTGGTATTGCCTGCGAAGGCGACAATCTGGAAGAACTGAGCCAGAACGCAGTCAAAGCATTGGATCTGGCGCTGGGGCGCGGAGGCGACCAGGTGGTCGTAGCCGTAGACGGCGGGACACAGTTCTTTGGCGGCACGACTACCGTAACTGCTAAAAGTACACGCGTGCGCGCACGTATCGTAGCGCATACGATCCATGAACAGATCATTGCCGCAGATAAGGTTTTCGTTATGGGGCATATGATGGAGGACTTTGATTCGATCGGCAGTGCTATCGGTGTAGCGAAAATGGCGCTGTCACTGCAGAAGGAAACTTATATCGTTGTCAGCGGCGAAACTGACGCACTGGATAAGATCAAGGAAATGCTGCAGCGTGATGAACTGAAGCTGATCCAGGATGATGAACAGTACCTGGAACTGATGCTGGAAGGACCGGAGGCAATGGCCCATATTACGCCCGGCAGCCTGCTGTTTCTGGTCGACCATCACCGGCCGATGCTGTGCGCAAGCAAAGAGGTTATGGAAGCGATCCCGAAACGGATCATTATCGACCATCATCGCCGGGCGGAAGACGCCATCAAAGAAACGGTGCTGCAATATATGGAGCCTTCTTCTTCCTCGACCAGCGAACTGGTAACGGAGCTTGTAGGCTATTTTAATGACCGTCTGGAATTTACTAAAGGCGAAGCGACCGCGCTTTATGCGGGCATCGTTGTCGATACGAAAAATTTTGCCGTACAGACCGGTGAGCGCACCTTTGAAGCGGCAGCTTTACTGCGCCGCAGCGGGGCTGACCCGACTGTGGTAAGGCAGCTGTTCAAGGACGATATGGAAACCTTCCAGATCCGTTCGCGGCTGATTGCCGAAGCAGAAAGCCCGGAACCGGGACTGATCGTTTCCGTTTATGAACAGGCTCCCAAAGAAGCAAAATCATCAGTCATAGCGGCTCAGACTGCCGACACGATGGTTGCCATCAGCGGTATTTATGTCAGTGTCGTTATCGTGGAATATGTTGACGGTTCGCTGGGCATCAGTGCCCGCAGCGACGGTACGGTCAACGTACAGATCATTATGGAAGAGCTGGGCGGCGGCGGTCATCAGACTGTGGCCGGCGTACAGCTTGACAATAAGAGGGCTGTGGATATCATGCCGCAGATCATCTCTTTGGCAAAAAAACAGTTAGAGGAGATTGATAACAATGAAAGTGATCTTATTGCAAGATATTAAAAGTTTAGGTAAAAAAGGCGATATCGTAGAAACGGCCGAAGGTTATGGCCGCAACTATCTGCTGCCTCGCAAATTAGCGAAAGAAGCCAGTGCGGCTAATTTAAATCAGGCCAAGCAGGATCAGGCCAATGCTGCCCGTCGTGCCGCGCAGAAAAAAGATGAAGCTACCGTTCTGGCAGCTCAGATCGAAAAAGTGACCGTTACCTTGAAGGTACGTGTCGGTGATAATGGGAAAATGTTCGGCTCGGTTGCGTCTAAAGACGTGGCGGAAGCATTGATCGAACAGACCAAGCTGGATATCGACCGCCGGAAGATAGAACTGAAAACACCTGTTAAGGGTTTAGGCAATTATACAGCTGTAGCTAAACTGCACCCTGAGATTGCTGCGGAATTTGCCGTAGTAGTTGAAGCGGAATAAGCGAAAGACAGGGAAGGTTATGCAGGACAGAGTACCACCGCAAAATATAGAAGCCGAGCAGTCAGTGCTGGGCGCGATGCTGATCGAGAAAGAGGCTATCCCCAAGGTCATGGAGATCCTGCGGGATACTGATTTTTACCGTGAGGCGCACCGCGTCATTTTTAACGCTATGCTGGAGCTTTACAATAAGAACGAAGCTGTGGATATGATCACGGTGACGGAGATTCTGAAGCGTGACAACAAGCTGGAGGATGTGGGCGGTATCGCTTATGTCACTTCGCTGGCTAATGCTGTGCCGACTGCGGCCAACGTAACCTATCATGCGAGCATTATTGAAGAAAAATCGATTCTGCGTCAGCTGGTTTCCGTATCGACGCAGATCGCTTCGATGGGTTATGAGGCTAATGATGATGTGAAAAACATCATCGACAGTGCTGAAAGCAAGATTCTGGAGATTTCCAACCGGAAGAAGACAGCTGATTTTACGCCGATCAATGAGATCGTTCTTGATTCTTTTAAGAGTATCGAAGCGCTGATGGGCAATAAGAATGGTCTTACCGGACTGCCTACAGGCTTTGAAGATCTTGATAATCTGACCTCCGGCCTGCATGGCAGTGATTTTATCATCCTTGCGGCCCGTCCTTCCATGGGTAAAACTGCTTTTGCGCTCAATGTGGTACAGAATGTGGCGATCCGAGCTGCCAAAAAGGTTGGCGGAGCTCCGAAAACAGTTGCTTTTTTCAGCTTGGAAATGAGCAAGGAGCAGCTTGTACAGCGTATGCTCTGCGCCGAAGCCAACATTGATTCGCAGCGGCTGCGTATCGGCGAGCTGCGTGATGAAGATTGGGCGATGCTCATCAATACGGCAGATACGCTTTCCAGTGCTAATATCTATATCGACGATACAGCAGGTATCACTGCCATGGATATGAGGTCGCGCGCCCGCCGGCTGAAAGCCGAACACGGTCTTGATCTGATCGTAGTCGATTATCTGCAGCTGATGCAGGGCAGCGGTAAAAAGAACAACAGCGGTGACCGGCAGCAGGAGGTTTCAGAGATCTCACGTTCGTTGAAAGCGCTGGCCCGTGAGCTTGATGTTCCGGTCATTGCTTTATCGCAGCTGAGCCGCAGCGTCGAAGCGCGTCAGGTCAAACGTCCGATGCTGTCTGACCTGCGTGAGTCTGGTTCTTTGGAGCAGGATGCGGATATCGTAGCCTTTTTATATCGTGAAGATTACTATAATCCGGAAACGGAGAATAAAAATATTACCGAACTGATCATCGCTAAGCACCGTAACGGCCCTGTCGATACGGTCAATCTGTTCTTCCACAAACAATATACCAAATTTGTGGGACTCAGTAAGCGTAAGGAGTAAACTCAGACCTGTGAGCAGATGAGAAGGAGGCGGCGCGTGGAAATATGGATGGAGCAGCTGATGGCTTTTTTGCAGAAGCATTGGCAGTTTACTATCATCGGCTGCGGCCTGCTGATTTTTATCGGCGCGCTTTTAAACTGGCGTTGGGTCTGCGAATTTGACCACAGGCGGGTGCGCCCGTTTGCCTTTGATACGCTGGTGCATGATTTTTTCGGTGATCAGGGGTACCGTTTTCTGATGGGTATCAGTGGACTGGTCATTATTTTGTGTGGTCTGGTATTTTTATTTTTGTCATAAATAATGGAGCGCTTTAAAGAGAAACAGCGTGAACGCCTGTGATAACAGGTTTTCACGCTGTTGTTTATTTTACGAATGTTTTAAATAAATTTGCAAAAAATGTTCAGTAGTCTTGCAGTGAAGAACTGAAAATGTTATGATATGAGAGGATAAAAAAGTTTATTTATAAGAGAGGAAGAACGCAAGCAGGCCTTCTTCCTATTCTTATTGCAAAAAACACCGATTTTACGGGGGGAAACAAAAAAATGATCGAACGTTATACTCATCCCGAGATGGGTCATATCTGGACTTTGGAAAACGAATTCCGAACAATGCTGCAGGTAGAAATTCTGGCCTGCGAGGCGATGAACAAACTGGGCATCGTTCCTGATGACGCATTGAAGGATATTCAGACTAAAGCTGATTTCCGCATCGAACGCATCAAAGAAATCGAAGCTGTCACCAACCATGACATCATTGCTTTTCTGACAAATGTGGCCGAATATGTGGGCGATGCTTCCAAATACATCCATAAAGGCCTGACCTCCAGCGATGTCAAGGACACCGCTTTGGGTGTGATGATGAAACAGTCTGCCGACCTTTTACTGAGTCATCTGGAAAAATTCCATGCTGTCCTGAAACGCCGTGCCGCTGAACACAAGCATACGATTCTGATCGGCCGTACTCATGGCATCCATGCCGAGCCGATGACCTTCGGGCTGAAGTTTGCGCTGTGGATGGATGAGACAGAGCGCAATATCGAACGGTTGAAGCAGGCGCGTGATTTTATTGCGGTCGGTAAGCTTTCGGGCGCAGTCGGCACTTACTCCAATATTGACCCGTTTATTGAAGAATATGTTTGTGAAAAATTAGGTATCAAGGCTGCCCGTCTGGCTACCCAGGTCATTCAGCGCGACCGCCATGCCGATTTTCTGACTACTTTGGCGATCATTGGTTCTTCTCTTGATAAAATGGCTACGGAAATCCGTAATCTGCAGCGTACGGACATTCGTGAAGCTGAAGAATATTTTGCTCCCGGGCAAAAAGGCTCCTCGGCGATGCCGCATAAACGTAATCCCATCACCTGCGAAAAAATCTCCGGTATGGCGCGTTTGCTGAGAGGGTATGCCGTTGCTGCGCTGGAAGATGTCGCCTTGTGGCACGAACGCGATATTTCCCACTCTTCTGTGGAACGTGTGATTTTACCGGATGCTACTATCGCGCTGGATCATATGCTGCGTAAATTTACTGGTATCGTCGACAAGCTGCTGGTTTATCCGGAAGCGATGATGGCGAACCTGAACAAAACCGGCGGCCTGATCTTCAGCCAGAATCTGCTGATCGCACTGGTCAGCAAGGGCGTGCTGCGTGAAGACGCTTATAAATGGGTGCAGCGCAACGCTATGGCCCGCTGGCTTGAAGGCGCTGATTTTAAGACCAACGTGGAAATGGATGCGGATATCCAGAAATATCTCTCCAAAGAAGAAATCGAAGCATGCTTCGATCCCAAACCCATGCTGCGTCATGTAGATTTGATTATGTCCCGCTTCGGATTATGATTTAGATAAGGAGATGCTCACATGTCATCTGTTGTAGTTATTGGTGCCCAATGGGGCGATGAAGGTAAAGGTAAGATTGTTGATTATTTGGCACAGAAAGCCGATGCCGTCGTACGTTATTCCGGCGGTTCCAACGCAGGTCATACGGTAGTCGTCAATGACGTTTCCTATAAACTGCGTCTGCTTCCCTCCGGTGTTTTGTACAGTGATAAGACTAATGTGCTGGGTAACGGCGTCGTTATCAACCCCGGCGTAGTTCTGCATGAAATTGCTGATATGAAGGCTAAAGGCATCAGCTGCGACAATCTGGTCATTTCTGACCGTGCGCATGTGGTGTTGCCTTACCATGCCCGTCTGGATGAACTGCAGGAAGCAGCTTTGGGCTGTAATAAGATCGGTACGACCAAAGGCGGTATTGGCCCCTGCTATATGGATAAGGTTGCCCGTACCGGCATCCGCATCTGTGATTTGATGGAACCCGATACTTTTGCAGAAAAGCTGAAAATCAACCTGGAAGCCAAAAATGCCATTATTACTAAAATTTATGGCGGCGAACCTTTTGATTATGAAACTATGCTGCAGGAATTTTTGGCTTATGCCGAAGAGCTGCGGCCGTATATTGCCGATACCGGCGTAGTTTTAGACGAAATTTTCAGCGAGGGTAAAAACGTGCTGTTTGAAGGCGCGCAGGCTACTTTCCTTGATATCGATCATGGTACTTATCCGTATGTTACCAGCTCGAACCCGACTGCCGGCAATGCCAGCACCGGCAGCGGCATCGGCCCCCGTTATATCGACCATGTGGTGGGCGTAGTCAAGGCTTATACGACACGCGTCGGCGAAGGTCCCTTTGTTACTGAGCTGCTTGATACTGACGGACCCGGGCATCAGATCCGTGAAACAGGCCATGAATACGGTACCGTTACCGGACGTCCCCGCCGCTGTGGCTGGCTTGATGCTTTCATGCTCAAATATTCCGCACGTCTGAACAGCCTGGACTGCCTGGCAGTGACCCGTTTGGATATTCTCGATAAAATGCCGAAGATCAAAATGTGCGTCGGCTACAAGATCGACGGACAGGAAATCAAACAGATTCCTGCCAGCCTGAACGTTCTGGCAAAGGTTGAACCGGTTTTTGAAGAGTTTGAAGGCTGGCTGACTGATATTACGTCTATCCGCACCTTTGACGAGCTGCCTGTTCAGGCGAAAACTTATCTGAACCGTCTGAGTGAGGTTGCCGGTGTCGAACTGGGTATTGTTTCCGTAGGTCCGGAACGTGAACAGACTATCGTACTGAAAAAATTGCTGTAAATCAAAAATTTAAACCGTCAGATTTTTTCTGACGGTTTTTATATTTTTGAAAATTATTTCTTGACAGAACAGTGAAAGGTAGTTATAATTATATCGTTGTCAAGTTGGCTTGAAACTTGATAACTATGTGATCCACTAGCTCAGTCGGTAGAGCACCTGACTTTTAATCAGGGTGTCCCGCGTTCGAGTCGCGGGTGGATCACCATTTTTTTTGTCTGGATGTTTGCCTGATGAAATAAAATCCCGCTTCTTATGACAGAAGCGGGATTTTTTGTTTATGCGGGCCTAAAGTAAAGCCTGCCGCAGTTTTTGTACCAGTACTGCTGGTTCCGGGCAGGTCATCAGGCTGCTCATTAGACAGGCGCCGGCGGCGCCTGTTTTTTTGATCTGTCCGATATTGGCAGGAGTGATCCCGCCGATAGCGTAGACTTGCAGTGATGTAGCGGCGCAGACGGCGCTGAGAAAATCAAGACCGCGTCCGGGCAGCCCCTGCTTGCAGCTTGTAGCAAAGATATGCCCTGCTAGTAAATAATCGGCGCCCAAGTCAGCGGCACGTACCGCTTCGTCAGCATGGTGGATGGAAACGCCCAGGCATTGTACCTGTGCCCGCAGCTGAGGCTGGCATAGGAGCTGCTGATAGCTTACCTGCAGTCCATACGTATCAAGCCGGCGGCAGATGTCCTGATAAGTATGCAGGATCAGCGGCAGCTGATGTGTCCGGCAGATTTTCTGCACCTGTGAGGCCTGCCGATAATATTCCTGCGGCGGTAATTCTTTGGCACGGAAAATAAGAGCGTCGATTTCAGAAGCAGCTAAAAGCTGGAGCTGCGTCCAAAAATTTTCAGGACAGGAAGCTTGGTCGGTAACGGCGATCAGCTTAAACATAGACATAATCACTCATGACCGGCTGCAGTCCACGGTTCGTCAGCATTGCGCAGATTTCACGGACGGTACGGCTATCGTTGATCAGGAACTGTTCGTCGCCTTTGCTCTGCTGGCTGTGACCGCCGATGCCAACTTCAACGCCGGCAGAAATTTTAGTTGCGGCAAGTCCGACTACGTTATCGCGGAAACGGGCGCATTCACGGGAGGAAATAGTGAGGGAGGCAAAGGGCATAAAGATGCGGTAGGCGCAGATGATCTGCAGCAGCTGCCGCTCATGGACGTCTTTGGGATTGATCTGCTCATTGTTGATGATGGGGCGCAGGCGCGGACAGGAAAAAGCGATCTCGGCCTGAGGGTATTTACGTTGGAGCAGATAAGCATGCAGACCTGTTGCCAAAGCGTCACGGCGAAAATCATCCAGTCCCAGCAGAGCGGCAAAGCCAACTCCGCGCATTCCGCCCTGTAAAGCCCGTTCCTGTGCATTAAAACGATAGGGGAAAATACGTTTACGTCCGCCCAGATGCAGCTGGCCGTATTTATCAGGGGCGTAGGTTTCCTGGAAAACGGTGACGAAGTCAGCTCCGCATTGATGCAGATAGGCATAATCACTGCTGTCCATGGGGTAGACCTCAAGACCGACAACACGAAAATATTTGCGGGCCAGCCGGCAGGCTGCACCAATATAATGTACGTCGCTCATAGTCGGGCTTTCCCCGGTCAGGATCAGGATTTCTTCCAGGCCCTGAGCGGCAATAGCCTGCATTTCCGTTTCTATTTCAGCGGCAGTAAGCTTGGCGCGTTTGATATTGTTGTAGCAGTTAAAGCCGCAGTAGATGCAGTGATTTTCGCAGTAGTTGGCGATATAAAGCGGGGTGAACAGATTGACGGCATTACCGAAATGTTTACGTGTTTCTGCCTGTGCCCTTTGTGCCAGCTGTTCCAGAAATGGTGCTGCGGCCGGCGCGAGCAGTGCGGCGAATGCTTCAGGCGTCAGGTGATCCTGAAGCAGGGCCTGTTTCACGTCGTCCGCCGTATAAACAGTTTCGTCGTAAGCTGCACGGGCGGCCAGCACCTGTTCCATAATAGCTGACGAGGTTATTTCCATATCCGGCTGATAAGCCATCGGATCGGTATGCTGATCGATTTTCATATTCATATCACCTGTCTTCCAAAAAGCCTGTCAGAGGCGATGAAGCAGCCGCACCCTGCTCTAAAACACGTCCCAGCCCGGCTAAGTAAGCGGCACGCCCTGCTTCAACAGCCTGCTTGAAGGCTGCAGCCATCAGAGGGATATCGCCGGCTGTAGCGATGGCGGTATTGGCCATGACGGCAGCGGCACCCATTTCCATGGCTTCACAGGCCTGGGAGGGGCGGCCAATCCCGGCGTCGACGATAACAGGCAGTGCTATCTCATCAATAATGATCTTGATAAAATCGCGGGTTGCCAGCCCTTTGTTGGAACCGATCGGCGCTCCCAGGGGCATGATCGAGGCTGCGCCTGCGTCACGCAGATCTCGGGCGGTGTTAAGGTCGGGATACATATAAGGCATGACGATAAAGCCTTCTTTAGCGAGGATCTCCGTTGCCCTGATCGTTGCCTGATTGTCCGGCAGCAGATATTTAGAATCACGGATGATCTCCAGTTTGATAAAATTGCCGCAGCCGCAGGCACGGGCTAGCCTGGCTATGCGTATTGCTTCTTCAGCAGTACGGGCGCCTGAGGTGTTGGGCAGCAGTGTGATGCTTGAGGGAATAAAATCGAGGATATTGTCCTGCTGCGATTGAGCGCGCCGCAGCGCTAAGGTGATGATTTGCGCCCCGGCCTGTTCGGCAGCGGCTTTGATCAGCGGAAGCGAATATTTGCCGCTGCCAAGAATAAAGCGGGAGCTGAAGCTGTAGCCGCCTAAAATAAGTTTATCTTCTTGCATCGTAGTTTAAAATTCTCCTTTCGTTTAAGGTGTGGTGAAGCCCAGCGCCAGTCTCATGACCATGGTCGCCGCATGGGCGGCACAGACGCTGACGCGCGGGGCCAGCAGGCTGCCGTCCGCGGCAATATCGGCAGTACCGTCGCCGCACAGGTAGAAACGGTTCAGCCTGCGGCTGGTAGTAATAGCATTGGCGCTGCCAGCGCCCGCCATGCCGGAACAAACGATCAGTTTTGCCTGCGGCAGCCGCTGCAGGACGGTTTCTGTCAGCATGGCCTTTTGTTCAGGGTCGTCAAAAGCTTCGCAGATGATATTACAGCCGGCAAAAATTTCTGGGATATTCTGCGGCGTGAGCTTTAGAAAGTGCGGCTCGTAGCATAAATAGGGATTGATCTGCAGCAGCTGTTCTGTCAAGGCTTCGGGTTTAGGTCTGCCGATGTCACAGAGTCGGTAGCTTTGTCGGTTGAGATTACTGATCTCGACCCGATCGCAGTCGGCGAGGGTCAGGTGTCCGATGCCAAGGCGCGTCAGCTGGATGGCAATGTTGGAGCCCAGCCCGCCTAAACCGGCGATACCGACACTGGCGGTGTACAAATGCTGCTGGCGTTCCTGTCCGTGCCGTTCAACCAGTGCTGCTGAAAGCTGTTGCCTGGTGATTTGTTTAGTCATTTTTAACCTCCGCCCACAAACTGTACAACTTCGATGGTATCACTGTCGGCGAGCTGCACTTTGCTGAAATCGCTGCGGCAGATGATTTTACCGTTGAGTTCGACGGCGACGCGGGCAACGTCAAAACCCTGCTGCGCCAATAATTGCGACAAGGTGCTGCCTGCAGCGGTGCTGATTGGTTGACCGTTGATTTGCATAGGGAACCCTCCTTGAAGAAAAATAAAAAAAGGCGCCACAAAAAGCTACACCCGTGGTGGTGTACCCCTTTGTGACGCCTTACGGCTTCACTATTTTTTTAGCATAGCATCGCAGGTCAATACTGTCAAGAGCTTGGCAGATACTAAAACCATGCTTTTTTTAATTGCAGCAGTGCCGGTCGGATGTCGTTTTCCTGAATACCGACAAAAGAAATCAGGATCTCTGGTAAATTACCGTTGCTGTCGTAAACCGGCAGGATCCGGACGCCGTTTTCCAGTGCCAGTTCGGACAGGGTATCGGCAGTTTGCTGCGTGACGACAGCCAGGCGCAGATGCAGACCGGATTCATAGGCTCGTACAATGACTCTGCTGCCGAAGATTTCCGTTAAAGCTTGCCGCAGCAGTGTGTTTTTATTACTGTAGAGCCTGCGCAGTCGTTTAACGTGGCGGCGCAGTGCGCCGGCAGCAATAAAGTCGGCTAGTGCCAGCTGTTCGATCGTAGAAGACGTTTGGTTATAAAGGTGTCCCAGCTGGCGGTAACGGTCTAACAGCAGCGGCGGCAATACCATGTAAGAAATACGCAGGGAAGGCAGCAGCAGCCGCGAAAAAGAACCAAGATAGATAACTGTGCGGCCATCACTCATGCCCTGCAGTGAGGATACCGGCCGGCCGAAATAACGGAACTCGCCGTTATAGTCATCTTCCAGCAGATAGGTCTGCTGCTGCGTTGCCCAGCGCAGCAGGTTCAGTCTTTGCTGCGGCGAGAGCGAGCGGCCTTTATAGGGATTGGAAGGGCTGACGTAAAGCAGCCTGGGCAGGGAAGTCTCTAACTGGTCGGTGCTGAAATGCCGTACCTGCCAGCCATGCGAAGTAAAAAGCCGCTCTGCCTGGGCAAAGCCTGGCGCTTCCAGAGCAATACTGGTGATATCTGGCTGTAGAATGTCGATCAGGATCTGCAGCAGGCTTTGCACACCGGCGCCGATCACGATCTGTTCGGGGCTGCAGATAACGCCGCGGGCCACCGAGCTGTATTTGGCCAGTGTACGGCGCAGTTCTGTTTCACCCTGCGGCTCGCCATAGCCGGACAGCAGGTGTTTATTTTTTAAGGATCGGTTCAGATAGCGCCGCCAAAGCTCGGAGGGAAAAGAAGCGGGATCGATATAATTATTGGCAAAGTTATAACGTACGGCAGGCGGTTCGATACTTTGTGTCACAGGCGCGTCGCTGTGCTTTCTCAGGCCTGACAGTGCTGCTGCAAAATAACCGCGCTTAGGTTCGTTTTGCAGATAACCGTCGGCAACCAGCTGATTGTAAGCGTTTTCGACAGTCGTGCGGCTTATCTGCAGCGCTGCTGAGAGCCTGCGTACAGACGGAAGTCTGTCGCCGGCTGCGATCTGGTCATTGTAGAGCTGGTTTTTGATAGAGTCAATGATCTGGGTATATAAAGGCGTTTCGGTCTGTTTGTCAAGTTTAAGATTAGTCAAAAGCATAAAACTGTCCCCTTTGGAAAAATAGTTTCTGGCTATTTATTACTGTACAGAATTATTGTATCATAAAAACTGTCGTTAACGAAAGTAAGTTTTTAGGAGGAATAAAGATGACAGATAGACAAATTTTAAATCGTAATTTAGCACAGATGCTCAAAGGCGGCGTAATCATGGATGTCACCAATGCCCAAGAGGCTGAAATTGCCGAAGCTGCAGGCGCAGTAGCTGTTATGGCGTTGGAACGTGTGCCTTCTGATATTCGCAGGGATGGCGGCGTTGCCAGAATGAGCGACCCGAAGCTTATTAAAGAGATCAAAAGCGCCGTATCGATTCCGGTAATGGCCAAGGTCAGGATCGGTCACATTGTGGAAGCGGAGATTTTGGAGGCGCTGGGAATAGATTATATCGATGAAAGTGAAGTTCTGACACCGGCCGATGATTTATATCATCTCGACAAGCATGCTTTTAAGATCCCTTTTGTCTGCGGTGCCCGCAATCTGGGCGAAGCACTGCGCCGTATCGGTGAGGGAGCGGCAATGATCCGCACGAAGGGAGAGGCTGGTACCGGCAATGTGGTAGAAGCAGTGCGGCATATGCGGACGATGATGGGACAGATAAGATTGCTGCAGAATCTGCCGCGGGAGGAATGGATGAGCTTTGCCAAAGAACAGGGAGCGCCGTATGAACTGGTGGCAGAAGTCGCTGCGGGCGGCAGGCTGCCGGTAGTTAATTTTGCTGCCGGCGGTATCGCTACGCCTGCAGATGCGGCCCTGATGATGAAGCTTGGCAGCGAAGGTGTTTTTGTCGGGTCAGGTATTTTCCGCAGCGGCGATCCGGCTAAGCGCGCCAAGGCGATCGTACTGGCGACCAGCTATTATAACGATCCTAAAATCGTAGCCGAAGTATCAGAAGATCTGGGCGAGGCCATGAGCGGTATCGATATCAAAACTATACCGGCGGAACAAACCTTTGCGGAGCGTGGCTGGTAATGCAGAGTGTAGGCGTACTGGCACTGCAGGGGTCATTTTCTGAGCATCTGACTAAACTGGCGCAGCTGACAGAGGTTTTGCCGGTTGCCGTAAAAACGGCTGCTGATTTAGAGCAGGTGGACAGATTGATTCTTCCCGGTGGTGAAAGCACTGCTATCAGCAGACTTTTACAGCGAACGGGACTGTCTGAGCTTTTAAAACGGAGGGTGAAAGAGGGGCTGCCTGTCTGGGGGACCTGTGCGGGGCTGATTCTGCTGGCAAAAAATATTGTCGGTGAACAGCCGCATTTAGGAGTGATGGATATTACCGTGCGTCGTAACGCGTATGGCAGTCAGCTCGACAGTTTCAGCTGCAGGCAGTTGCTGCCTGCTTTGGGGGCAGAACCGCTGCCACTTGTATTTATCAGAGCTCCGTGGATAGAAAGGGTTGGCGAACAGACAGAAATTTTGGGGGAGTATGCAGGGCATATCATAGCTGCCCGGCAAGGAAAGCTGCTGGCGACCAGTTTTCACCCGGAATTGACAGACAGCGATGCTGTCTATCGTTATTTTCTGCAGCTGTAAAAATAAAAAAACGGAGTCTGCACAGCAGGCTCCGTTTTTATGTGCGGAATGCTTAAACCTTATGTTTGACATGATCCAGCGCCTGGGCAAACAGCGTCAGGACGTGTTCGTCGTCCAGCGAATAAATGACTTCTTTGCCGGACTTGGAAAACTTGACCAGCTGAGCATGGCGCAGCTGCCGCAGCTGATGAGAAATAGCAGAATGGGTCATATCCAGCATTTCGGCGATATTACTGACGCACATATCCTCGTGGGAGAGCAGTTCTAAAATTTTAATGCGGGTCGGGTCACCTAAAACCTTGAATATTTCCGCCATCGGCTGTACATATTTATCGGCCAGCTGGGGGTGGATTCTGGCGCTGTGTCCGCAGGAATCGCAGATCACAGTATTGTTAGTTTTATTTTCGCTCATGTTGGGGCTCATCCTTTCTTATCAGCGCGGTAGCCCTTTGTGAAAAAGAACAGCAGCGTCGCATAATAAATAAAACCGCCGGCTTCGGTACGGGTAATCAGCCAGAAGGGAAACAGCGTAAAAGCTGCGATGATAAACAGCACGTAGGGCGCGCATTGCAGCAGCGGCGGCCGGCTGGCCAGAGTGCGCCAGCTGATGACGCTGTAGCGTGAGGCGAAAATACCGAAAAGGAAGCCGCTCAGGCAATATAAAATTTGTGAAAGCATGGTATCAATATTCATAAATTTGATTTATTTCCTTTATTAGCAAAAAGATTTGGCAGAGCGTAAGCAAGGATACCGCTTTTAATGATCAGTCCGGCGATGATACTGCCGCCGACAGTGCTGATCAGGAACGGCGGGATAAAGAACCAGGCTGCTGCCGCGCTGTTCAAGAAGAAACGGGCGATGACCCAGGCAGTCAGTCCGCCTAAAATACCGGTGCCGAAAATCTCGCCGGCCATAGCCGCTTTGACAGAGCCGAACCTGCTATAGCAAAGTCCGGCCAGACAGGCACCGATCATACTGCCGGGAAAAGCCAGCAGTGAGCCGGTACCGAACATATTGCGCAGGCAGGAAATGACAAAGGCCACTGCTGTCGCATAGCCGGGGCCTAAAATCACCGCTCCCAGCACGTTGATGGCATGCTGCACGGGAAAGCATTTGGAAATGCCGGCCGGTATATAAATAAGATGCGCGCTCAGGGTGCCGATGGCAACCAGCAGCGCCGCTAAAGTGAGCTTATGGATCTTCATGTAATGACACCTCTTCAGACAACTTCTATAACTTATTATAGCATTTCACAGCAAATAAATTAAAGGGAAACAGTAAAAAATGTAGAATATTATAAAGTATATTTTCAGAGGATATTTTGCAGTTAAAATATTGGGGGTCAGAAGAATGAAGGCTTTGACCGGTATCAAGGTGATAGATTTTTCTAAATGGCTGCCGGGACAGTACTGCGGTATGGTATTGGGAGATTTCGGCGCCGATGTTATCAAAGTGGAAACGCCTACAGGCGACGATACACGCAGATTTTTTCCGGAAGCGCTGCCAGGTATGAGCTATTGGCATTTGGCGCTTAACCGTAATAAACGCGGCATTACGGCCGATATAAAAACTGAAGGCGGACGTAAGCTTTTATTACGTCTTCTGTCAGAAGCAGATGTATTTTTAGAAGGCTTCCGGCCGGGTTATCTGGCGCGTTATGGCTTGGATTACGCAACTGTCAGGGAAATCAACCCGCAGCTGGTCTATTGTTCGATCACCGGCTTTGGGCAGACTGGCAGTTACCGTCATAAACCGGCCCATGACCTGAATGTGATCGGACTTGCAGGTCTGAATTCACTGGATGACGTTGGCAGTGCCTGCGTTTCAGAGGTACAGATTGCGGCGCTGGGCAGCAGTATGAACGCTGTCAGCGGTATTCTGCTGGCTTTGCTGGCGCGCGAACGTACCGGGGAAGGTCAGGCTGTAGATATCAATTTATATAATACTTCACTGAGTTTGCAGACAACCGGCATCAGCAGCTTGTGGGGCTGTAAGGCTACAGGTTGTCAGCCTTTCGGGCGCACGGCACATTATTATAATATTTACCGGACGCAGGACGGCCGTTATTTGAGCGTGGGGACGATCGAACCTAAATTCTGGCGGCGTTTGTGCGAAATCCTGGGTTGTGAAGAGCTGATCGAGCGTCAGCATGATTTTGAACATGGTAATGAGCTTCAGGAGCGTTTGGCAGCAGTATTCCAGACCAAAACGCAGGCCGAATGGCTGGCGTTGATCGGTGAGGAAGAATTCTGCGTGACGCCGGTCTGTTCGCTGGAGGAAGCCTTAAACAGCGAGCTGACACAGCAGTCAGAAATGCTGGCGCAAAAACAGGAGGATATCGGCACTTTGCAGTATGTCAAACCGGCGATCCGTTTGTCGGATATGCCGGGCAGCATCGAACGCCGGGCGCCGCTTTTAGGAGAACATACGGCTGAGGTGCTGACTGAACTGGGTTATACGGAGCCAGAGATTATGAAGTTGAAAGAAACTGGTGCGATTTGACAGTTTACGTTAAAACAAGGGGTGTGAAAAGATGAAACGCTTTATTTTAGCAATAGTCTTTGTATTCTGCTGCAGCCTGGGGATGACGCCGCCGGCAGAAGCGGGGCTGATCAGCAAGGAACAGGAAATAGAGATGGGCCGGCAGACGGCGATGCAGCTGGAAGCTAAATACGGTGTCGTGCAGGATTATGCCTTGCAGGAACGTGTCAACCGGATCGGTCAGAGCCTGGTCAAGGTCAGCGAACGGCAGGATCTGGAATACAGCTTTAAGGTGCTGAACAGTGACGAAGTAAATGCGCTGGCCTGCCCCGGCGGTTTCATTTATGTATTCAAGGGACTGATCGATTATATGCCGTCCGATGCAGAATTAGCTGGCGTATTAGGTCACGAGATCACACACGTTGTCAAAAAGCACACTGTGCATCAAATAGAAAAACAGCTTTTAACGACTTTGGCTTTTGCTATCGTTACCAAAGGTGATTTAGGCATAGCGGGACTGGCGACGCAGGCTTTAGCGGCCGGTTACAGCCGTACCGACGAACGCGGCGCAGATAAGGGCGGTTTTAATCTGTGTGTAGCAGCCGGTTATAATCCTTACAGTGTCGTGCTGACGATCAACAAGCTGGAAGACCTGGCGAAGGAACAGGGTAATCCAGGCTATGGTATTTTTTCGAGCCATCCCGAGCCGGAAGAACGTTTGAAACGTGTTATGAAGCAGATCAAAGCGCTTAAAGTACATCCGGAAATAACTCTTAACGAAGATAATACAGCCAGAGTGCATGAAGGTGACTGGGGGTTTAATATCACGCAGACTGTCGGTAATGACCGCCCGGAATATCGCGCTTATATGCTTGCCGGCGGTTTATACTGCGTGCGTGAACGTGATAAGGGCCATATCGATCCATATCGCTTTATCGTCTATGATAACGGCGGCAGTGCCACTATTTACTATGATGACATCGAGATCCTCACTGTTTACAATCAGGATGCGTATGCGGGCGGCTTCGGCAGTGCCGGCAGCTATGCGGCGGCCTGTACCGAGCTGCTGCGCCAGTGGGTGCCGGTTGCGAATGCCAACGATACGGCAGTGCAGTCCAAGAGTAAAGATAAAAAGAAATAACTGAAAATTTATTGCCTCTTCTTAATTAATTAAGAAGAGGCAATTTTTATACATATTTTTCTAAGTATTTTTAAAATATATGATAGTTATTATTTATAAACTAAAGAAAATATGTGATATAATAAATATGGGATTTTATGAGTAAAGGACGGCTGTGAAGATGAATGGCATAAAACAGTTCCGCAAAAATAAACAGGGATTTTTACTGGTCGATGCTATGATCGGGGTTTTGGTAGTAGCTATCGGCCTGGCTGCATTAGCGGCTTTATATACTTATGGTATCGGTGTGATGGTATCGGCGAACAGACAGGAAAAGGCTGTACAGATAGCATCGGAGAAAATTGAACTGTTAAAGGCAGCCGATGGGCACAGCAGCAGTGATATCAGAGAAATAGTTGAATATATCAATAAAGAAGGTAATAATACAGTTACCCAGGACGGCATTGAGTACCAGATTAATGCTCGTGGCGGTGATGGAAGTCTGGGAAATAATTATCCGGGTGAGAGCGAATTGTATTTGGTCAGGGTAGAAGTGAAGTGGACAGATCCCAAGCCGCAGGTCTTGGATCTGCAGACATATATCCGTACAAAAGATTGATTTAAAGGAGCGGCGGCATGAAGAAGCAGTCCGGATTTACATTAATAGAATTAGTGGTAGCGATGGCAGTATTGGGGCTGATCATGGGGGCAATGGTACATTTGTTTGGCAGCAGTGTTAGCAGTCTGCATGTGGGCGCCAGACAGGAAGTCGTTTATGAAGAGGCGCGTTTGCTGATGAACGAACTGAAAACTACGCTGCGTTATGCAGATAAGGACAGTATTGATCCGGAGCAGCCGACGGTCAGCACAAGTAAATTTTCCTATAAAGGTAATCTTTGGGACAGGCATATGGATATTGCTCAAGGAACCAATAAAGAATATAAAGTGACTGTCGAGTGGAAAGATGATACAAAAAAACAATTGCAGGTAACGCGGGAAGATATTACTGACGGCAGTAAAAAAATAACTGTTTTTCCAAATGACAGCAATAATAGTATTTTCGAGGGTAAATTTCCTGTTACTTCTGAAACGCTTACTTTAAATGACGGTAATACAGTGATCATGTATAAGATCGCTTTGCCGCTGCAGTATGAATTTAATGGGCAAATGAAAACACAGACCTTGGAAACTAAAGTTGTGCCGAGTAAGGATGAAGTAACAGAAACACCCGAAGAAAAAATGCTTAAAGAATATACAAGCTTAGTAAGTATTTGGCATAAGCTAAAAAATGGAGAAGTTTTAACAAGTTCAGAAAGAAATTCGTTAGACGATTTTAAGAAATTTTTTGGAACAAGTAATGATTCACTTTGGCAATTGGGTAATAATGATAAAATAAGAGAGTATTTATTAAGTGAAAAATATGGTGGAGCCTGGTTTAGCGTAAATATAAATGGCAAAACAGTCTATATGAATCCATATGGATATGGTGATACAAATGTTCCCATTACTGTAGATAATGTTTTTCTTATTGGCTATACCGACCCGGATAAAACAACCGGATGGAATGTAAATTATGTTTATAATCCGGAAAATAAGAAATGGTATCACTTAATTAAAAATGGTGGTGTATCGGTCAGTTTGCCATTTAATAAAGTAAAAGATTTGATTAATGGATCTGGATGGGAAATCGTTGGTAGAAGTTAATTTGATTATGAGGTGACGAAATGAAAGATCAACGCGGGTCGGTAACTGTCATATCTTTGGCAATGCTGTTGTTTTTAATGGTTGTTGCCGTAGCCTGGCTGCCGATGATGACAATGGAAAAAACGGCTGCTGCGTCTGATTATCGGGAACAGCAGGCTTGGAATGCTGCCGAAGCCGGCTATAAAAGAGCTGTGGCTGCGTTATCAAACAAAAATAATGACTGGAGATGGCTTACACCGGAAGAATATATTCGAGATAGTGATAGTGCGAATTTTGCGCATTTGAGTATAGATGGTAATAAAGTTGACCAAGATGAAATTTGGTACGCTGTTAGTATTATGGGAAATAATGCTGATATAGTTTCGGGATATATTCCTGAAGAAGATGTTGTTTACCAGATCACTGCTGTCGGTTCCTGTCAGGGCGTTCGTAAGGTTATCCGTAAAACGTATGTTTTAGGTGATGACGACAGTTCTGGCGATGGTGACAGCGGCGGTGAGGAAACACTGGAATTACCAGGTCTGGTACAGGCTGGCGGTACTGTGACCATAACCAATAATCAGGCAGGAGAATTAAACGGCGATTTATATGGTTCAGGTTTTTTTGATTCCAGCGGAAACCAATTTAGTAGTGGACATACTCAGGGAACATATCCAAATACATTGAAGACACATATCCCTGAAAGTGTTTTTCAAAAAGAGAATTATCAAAATTTACAGGATATACCCAATGATTATGTTTTAAAATCTCTAAAAAATTATTTTTGGGATCTAAGTGAAACTTATAGTGATTGGTTTGCATTAAATGCACGAAATGCAGGTGGTATGGTCATCTTTATTGATAACAGCAGTAAATCGGAAATAAATACTAACGGGATATCAGGTCCTTCAACAGGATTACCGGTAACTATAATTTTCACAAATCCAGTAGTTATTAATGGTAAAATTTCTGGAAATGTAAGAATGTTTTTTGCCAGTGATTTTACTTTGGGAAATTTTGGTGATTCTGATGGCTTGATAATGTTCATGTCAAATGGAGAAATGAAAATAAAGGCTGCTATTAAAAATGGATTTTTGTCATCTGACAAAAATATAATAATTGCCAACCAGGCTTTCTATGGGCAGGCTCAAGTTAAAGGAAATTTCGAAACTAAAGGTACAATTCATTACAGTGATGCTGTTTTAAAGGCTCCTGGTTTTACAGTTCCCAAGGGTATGAATTAAATAACGCATAAAGAGGTAAACAGTATCGCCGCTATATAAATAGCAGCGATACTGTTTTTTTTGAATTTTAGTAGCGTTATATATATTAGTTTAATGAAGAATTGGCGTAGTATAGATTAAACAAATGTTTACAAAAAACTTGATATATTGTTATTTTATAATGCAAATGATATAATAATTAAAGAATAACAAATAATATATGCTTTTAACCTAGATTTATAATTTATATCAAAAGGCGGCGAGGTGAATTTTGTGCAGAAACAACGTGGTTCGGTAACTGTTATAGCTGTAGTAATGCTTTTGTTTTTAATGATTATAGCGATAGCCTGGCTGCCGATGATGACAATGGAAAAAACGGCTGCCTCATCAGATTATCGGGAGCAGCAGGCGTGGTATGCTGCTGAAGCCGGATATAAGCGTGCAATAGCTGCTCTTAATGATGGGAGTAGTGAATGGAATAATTGGTTAAGTAAAATCGCAGAAATAAAGTCTGGGGATTTTTATTTAAATAGCCTTGATAACCAAAAAGCAGATAAGCAGGGAGTCTGGTATGCAACTGCGATTACGGAGATCAAAGATGACAATGAAGTGGATGTTACTATACCAGGCGATAAGGCCAACTATATAATTACATCAGTCGGCTCCTGCCAGGGTATACGCAAAGTTATGCGAAAAACCTATATTTTTGGTGATGACGGAGGGACTGGCGGTGGTGACAGCGTGGGAGAAGAAGTTTTGGAATTACCTGGCTTGGTACAGGCCGGAGGTACGGTCACAGTAGTACAAGACCAAAAGGATTTTAATATTGACGATATAGATACTAGGTTTCTGGGAAAATTATATGGATCTGGTTTTTACAACGTGAAAAATAATAATTCATTTACGAATGAATGGACTGACAGTGTTAACAGGCCGACTCTAAAAACAAGACTTCCGGAGAGAATTTTTGATATAAGTAAATATCCCAAAATGCCTCCTATGCCTGACATGACATGGCCTTCTACAATTAAGACAGCAAAGAATACAGATTATTATTGGGATTTGTCTAATTTAGTAGATGAGAGTGATCCTTATAATATAAAAAGAGTTAAAGTTGTAGATGCAGGGAACTCTGCTGGTAGAATAATTTTTATAGACAATCAAAATTACAATAATGGAATACAATTAAATCAAATCAACGGTCCTGAAAGTGATTTGCCTGTAACCTTTATTTTCAGCGCGCTTAAACCAGTAGTTTTAACTGGAACTATTACAGGCAACGTACGAATGTTTTTTGCCGGCGATTTTCAGTTTGGCATGGGGACTGAGACCGTTGCCTATAATGGCTTGACGATGTTCATGTCTAATGGTGATATGAAAATATGCGGCAGTATTTGGAGTGATAAAAATAATCCGGGTGGAGGATTTTTATCTTCTGATAAAGATATTACGATAGTTGAGAGTGCTCCATTTCAAGGTCAGATTCAGTGCAGGGGCAATTTTAAGACAAGTGGTCTGATACAGTTTAATGATAGTGTGCTCAAAGCTCCTGGTTTTACCGTTCCCAAAGGTATGAAATAAAAACGCATAAAGAAGTAAACAGTACCGCTGC